>Ga0209426_1000839_pt1 | contig 24905 bp, 19 predicted proteins | sample Deesub1362B_J571_FD_187697 | JGI IMG/M metagenome (GOLD analysis project Ga0209426, IMG submission 187697) | Deep oceanic, basalt-hosted subsurface ecosystem from Juan de Fuca Ridge flank, Pacific Ocean, CORK Borehole 1362B_J2.571 (SPAdes)... ...
TTCATATAGTTCATGGGGGGTGGGGTGCAGGTTTATGGCATTTATATTCGCCTGATAGGGGTAGGACGTGGTTTTCTGAGAATCAGATAGTTGCGGGAGATGCTTATTTTCCTGATTATCCTGATTTAGCAATTGATAAGAAGGGGACACTTTATCTTGTTTTTAATGGAGCAGGTTATACAAGCTGGTATCGGAGCTCAATATGGTTTACGAAATCTGAAGACGGAGGATTCACATGGACGCAACCTTATTTATTAGATACGACGATTTTTATAGACTCTTTTCATCGGTGGACACCTGGGTACCCTACAGTAGGAGTTGATTCATTTGACGGTGTTTATGTAGGATGGGAAAAATGGCTAAGTGGTGGTGGCATTCCCCCTCCTCCACCGGATTCATTATATATTATGTTTGGTTATTCATTTAACGGTGGCAATAGTTTTATTGTTAAACCTTTTATTTTCGGAGATTATTTAGAGATATTTCCAGAAATTTCAGTTTCAAAAGATGGTGCAATTCATTTCTTCTGGGTAAGAGGGATAAGAGGTACCAGTGGTTATCTTGACATAGATCAGACGGACATTTATTATTTAAGAGGCAGAAGGGTTACATCTGTGAAAGAAGAAATTTATTTTCTAAATAGGAAATTTATTTTCAATAATATAGTGAGGGATTATTTAATAATAAAAAATTTCAATAAAAAACAAATTATTTTATTTGATGTTACAGGGAGGAAATACAGAATTTACGGAGAGGAAGGGAGATTTAATTTAAAAGGACTCAGGAGAGGCAAATATTTTATTAAAGGGTTCAAATCCCTGATTTTGAAGTTTTAAGGGATGGGTATTTTAATATTTTTGGTTTTTATTCAGTATGAGATTCAATGGGATTCAATAGTAAGGTTAACGAATGCGGAGGGGAGTTCAATGGGTGTTATAAGTGGTGTGGATGATTCGGGAGGGGTTCATGTGGTGTGGGACGATAATCGTGACAGGCCTGATACAACACAGACATTTCCTGTTGAGGTTTATTATAAGCATTCTTTAGATTCTGGTTTAACATGGAGTGCTGATACTCCTCTTACGCCGTTGGATGATTCAGCAAGTAGTTATGGTTATGCGATGTGTGTGAAGAATTATAGCATTCATCTTACTTTGGGTTCTATTTATTATGTAAGGTCGGGGGACAGAGGGAGGAGGTGGGATATTGTGATAGATCAGGATTTAGGTTTTTTAAGTTCTCCTCATGGAATTGCTGTTGATGATTCGGGGGGTTTACATTTTGTATTGGGTGAGGGAGGGGTTTTGTATTATGGTAGGAGTTATGATGGTGGGTTGAGTTGGTATGTGGATTCGGTGAGTTGGGATGGTGTTTCAATGAATCGGATAGTGGTTGATAGGGATTTTGGTGTTCATATAGTTCATGGGGGGTGGGGTGCAGGTTTATGGCATTTATATTCGCCTGATAGGGGTAGGACGTGGTTTTCTGAGAATCAGATAGTTGCGGGAGATGCTTATTTTCCTGATTATCCTGATTTAGCAATTGATAAGAAGGGGACACTTTATCTTGTTTTTAATGGAGCAGGTTATACAAGCTGGTATCGGAGCTCAATATGGTTTACGAAATCTGAAGACGGAGGATTCACATGGACGCAACCTTATTTATTAGATACGACGATTTTTATAGACTCTTTTCATCGGTGGACACCTGGGTACCCTACAGTAGGAGTTGATTCATTTGACGGTGTTTATGTAGGATGGGAAAAATGGCTAAGTGGTGGTGGCATTCCCCCTCCTCCACCGGATTCATTATATATTATGTTTGGTTATTCATTTAACGGTGGCAATAGTTTTATTGTTAAACCTTTTATTTTCGGAGATTATTTAGAGATATTTCCAGAAATTTCAGTTTCAAAAGATGGTGCAATTCATTTCTTCTGGGTAAGAGGGATAAGAGGTACCAGTGGTTATCTTGACATAGATCAGACGGACATTTATTATTTAAGAGGCAGAAGGGTTACATCTGTGAAAGAAGAAATTTATTTTCTAAATAGGAAATTTATTTTCAATAATATAGTGAGGGATTATTTAATAATAAAAAATTTCAATAAAAAACAAATTATTTTATTTGATGTTACAGGGAGGAAATACAGAATTTACGGAGAGGAAGGGAGATTTAATTTAAAAGGACTCAGGAGAGGCAAATATTTTATTAAAGGGTTCAAATCCCTGATTTTAAAGTTTTAGGGAGGAGAATATGAAAGGAAGAAGAGTATGGGTGAGTGTTTTATTTGTAATAGCGGGGCTCAATGCTCAGATGGATATCAACCTATCATATTCTCCTTCTGACCTCACGATATCCAAGGTTGTGATATTTGATTCTCTGGAATTTGATGAAATATACTTCAAACTTTCTGATGGAACAACAAGGGATACGGGTAAGCCGGAAATTCCTTATAATTTGGTGAATATTCTTTTACCACCGGGTTCAAAACTCTTAGATGTGAGTATAATTTCTTCAAATTTTATACAGGTTCAGGGAGAATATACTGTTGTTCCTGTCCAACAACCAGTTCTAATAGGGGATACGACTCAGGAAATAAATTTCATAATGGATACTACTTTTTATAAGACAACACAGGAATACCCTTCTGATTTGATTGAAGTTCTCGGAATAAAGAGTTTTAGGGGTTATTCTATTTTGAAACTTAAAGTTTTTCCTATAAAGTATATCCCAAAATATAAAAGGATAATCCTCTATACAGATATCTCAATAAGGGTAAATTATACTGCAAATTATTATTCACATAAGTTTTATGAAAGAATAAGCAGGATAAGTTTTGAAGCAGAAAAGAAATTTGTGAAATCTCTTGTTGTAAATCCTGAGGATTTTGATAGGTTCTATGGACAGAGAGATTCCCTTATTTTTAAGGAGGGTGAAAATAATGAGGAGTTAAAAATAATGGCACTTCCTTCGCTTAACGGTCTTCCTGTTGATTATGTTATTATTACTTCAAGGGAAATTGAGCCCTATTTAAAAGATTTTGCAAAATGGAAGTTTCAGAAGGGATGGGTTACCGTGATAAAGACGGTTGAATGGATTGATGAGAATTATCAGGGAATGGATTTACAGGAAAAGATAAGGAGATTTATTCAGGATGCTTGTAAATACTGGGGAACATATTTTGTTTTACTTGCAGGAGATGCTGATGTTGTTCCTGTAAGGGAGTTGTGGACTTCTCTTTTTAAATTCACTGCTTCTGATTTATATTATTCCGATGTTTTCCACCATAAATACGGCTACAGTTATGACTTTAATTATGATAAGGATGATACCCTGGGAGAATATATAGATGATAGAATTGATGGGATTCCTGATGTGAACATAGGAAGATTGAGTTTGAGTTTGCACAGGATGAATCCTGATGATATAACGGCTGTGCTGAATAAATTGATGAATTATGAGAAATCACCTGGTCCGTCTCCTGATTATCCCAGGAATGTTCTTTTAATAGGAGAGTCAATATTTTCGTCTCAGTTTCAACCTTTCTGGAAGGCAAGCATTCTGTGTTCTTTAATAGTTGACGGAGTGCCTGACAGCGGAGATAATGTTTATCTGGGACCAGATCGGGGAAATCCGCGTTTGTATCCTCCCTTTAATCCAGGACCCGGCGAGGTTGGGGTGTATGCTGATTGGGACCGATTTCAAAATATACCTCTCACAGGCAGACCTTCAATAGATCCGAATAATGATTTCGGTGTTTTTTTGTGGTTTGAGACACAGAATGTTAATGCAGGGGATACAATGCGTTTGAGGATTGCGGTTTCAGGAAGGGGTGAGGTTCATAATTTTAAGATTATTGTAAGAACCGTTGCAGGAGGAGACTATAATTATCATGACGGTTATATAGACCACTATAATACTGATTTTGATTTATATTCCCATAATCCCCAGAAATTCCCTTACAGGATAGTTTTTGAGACAACAACGGATGCAAATGACCCTATGGATACAATTGTTATAAGGACATATCATTCAGGTTCTTACCATACTCAAAGCACTATAGAAGATATAATTTCAGGTGTTGATTCTTACTTCCCCTTAAATGAATTTCGGCTATATATGGGAGCGGTTGACTATAATGTTGACGGTTCTGTGAATTTTAAAGCAGATGAGTCCTTAAACAGAATTTCTTTTATAAACACTTTAAGCACAGGTAATTTCAATCTGATTGTAAGAGAAGGACACTCAGATATTAAATACATAGGAACCGGCACAGAATACAGTGATAATCTTATTGCAAAAGGTTCAACTTTTAAAATAAATGATGTAATTAATCTTACAAATTCTTATCCGTTTATATTCATTGATTATTCCTCAAGACCTAATTTCTTTGATTATAACGCAATAGCAGAAGAAATGGTTACAGGAACCCCTTTTGGTGCTGTTGCTTATTTGGGACATAGTAGGGGAGCCTACACTGGAAATGAAGTTATTATAAAATATTTCCTGAATTATATTTATTTTAATGAGACTCCTCATATTGGTGAGGCTTTTTCTTTTTCTATAGCAAATATACCCCTTTATTGGTACAATAAATATGACTGGAATTTTCAGGGTGAACCTGAGATGCTTGTATGGACAAACAATTTAAAGAACCTTACCGTGAACTATCCTTATTCTGTGAATGTGGGAATATCTGATATTAATATAACAGTTGAATCAGAGGGAATGCCTGTTGAAGGGGCTCTGTGTGTGCTTTATAAAGAAAATTCCTCAGGAGAGATTGAAGTTTTTAAATACGGAACAACGGATTATACAGGAAGTATTACATTCAACAGGGTTGATATTCCTTCAACCGGAGATTTAATTTTAACTGTATGGAAGGAAAGCTATTATCATAATTATATCCCGTATCAGACAGTGATACCCGTTTTACCGGCAACGGGTTATTTTGTTTCTTTCTCAAAATATAAGGTGGATGATAGGGAAAGTAATAATACCTCGGGGAACGGGGATAATATCCCGAATCCGGGTGAAAAAATAATATTGAAAGTTGCGTTAAGTAATACGGGAAATCAAATTGCTTACAACGTTACAGGAACACTTACTTCTTCTTCTCCTGATGTTATAATTTTAACACCTACTGTAAACTTCGGGGATATTTTACCTAACAGTTCTTCCGCAGGTGAATTTCTTGTAAAAATTTCAGAAGACATAAGAAAGTTAATATTTGAGCCCGATATGTACCTGGAGATTAAAGTTTCAGGGATTCCTGAAAAAACGGATACTTTTCCTTTGAAGATACTTTCCGATTCGTTGATTTTGCTTAGAGATTCAGTTGAGATAGAACCAATTGATCCTGAATTTGTTGATGTGAAAATATATCCAACTTTAAAGAACATCGGTGAAGGAGGCGCAAGAGAAGTGAAGGGGGTGCTAAAAGTTGTAAGTGGATATCCGGATATATATCTTATTGATACTTTAATTAATTTTGGTAACATTCCGGCTGATAAAGAAGCCTTTTCTGGAAGTGATTACTTCAGGGTTATAATGAATAGAGATTATCTGTCAAGCGGTGTTTTTAATTTAAAAATAAAAGATTATTACAGGAGAAAAACAATCATCAAAAATGTGGATTTAATAGGACCACCATCTGCCTTTTCTTATATAAAAGCAGAACCATTACAGGGTGGAATAAAGATATTATGGGAATATCCAGATAACCAAAAACCTGCGGATTTTCTTGGATTTAATGTTTATAGAAGAGAATCTGGCACGGGAAATTTTATAAAAATAAACAATGAAATTATAACCACGGATGAATACTTTGATGACTTTTCTGTGATTGAATGGAAATTTTATGATTATTGTATAAGAGCTGTTGATAGATCAGGAAATGAGAGCCCTATAAGTGGAGTTGTAACACAGAGGTCAAATCCTCCTTATCAAAAAACAGTATGGCCCATTACTTATGACCAAACTTTCATAAAGAAAGCATATGAATACACACCCATTAAATTCTCAGATCTTGATTTTGATGGAAAATTTGAAATTATTACTGTTGTGGATAAAGGTATTCTGTATGTGTTCAATCCAGATGGTTCTTTAAGATGGTCAAGACAGTTCAATGGAATGAGTGGCTGGCCCTTCCAGAACTATGTGGGAATTTCAGACTGGGATAATGATGGAATAAAAGAAATATTTGTATCGGGTTATGCATTGCAGATTTTTGATGCTTTCGGAAATTTTGAGGGAGAATTGCCTTTAAATGGCACATTCTATTATAATGCCCCAGTTTTTGCTGACTTGGATAATGATGGCTATGACGAACTTATTATAGTTTCACAATCTGGAAACGTTTCTGTATGGAAATATTCTGATTTAAATAATCCGATATGGTTTAAATCGGTGTGCCCGGGTTATTACACTTCTGTCTATGCAGCAGATGTAACAGGAGACAACGTACCCGAGTTTATAGTTTTTTGGACAACTGGAGTTGAAATTTATAATCTTGAAAGCACGAACCCTATAATACCAAGAATAACCCCGCCTTCGGGTTACTCGTTTGTTAGTAATCTGTGTGCAGCAGATTTAAATAATGATGGAGACGCAGAAATAATTGTAGGAATTCAAAACACCACAACGGGTTTGGCAAAAACAGTTGTAATTGATGATGAAAACCCAGGGGTATTTCCTTATGAATGGACATTAGAAGAAGGCTTAACCACTGGCTGGAGAAACTGGCAAAGAATTTCGGTAGGAAACCTTGATTCTGATCCTGAATTAGAAATTGTTTCAACTTTAACAAAGAAAGGAGTATATGTGCTTGAATTAAATAATCCCGGAACTTATTCTGCGAAGTATGATTTTTATATGAAAGATATACAGGGAGAACCTTTACTTGCAAATATAGAAAATGAAACCGCTAACCCTGTGCCTGAAATAATAATTTCAGCATACTATCCAAAAGCTTATTCTTGGCCTTATTCCAAGGCTATGGGAGAGATAAATGTTCTGAGATATAATCCCGTTGAAGGAAGTCTTGAAGAAATTAGTGGATTTCCTATAATTAAAGACGGAAGCCAATTTACTTCAACGCTTGCAGTTTTTGACTTTGATGCTGACAATTTATTTGAAATTGTTGGGAAGGCATATTTTGACAATTACATCTATTGTTGGGAAATACCATACTTCACGCTTCCTTATCCTCAAAAAGTTTACTGGGCACAGGAAAGATATGATGAAGAAAATACCGGATGGTATAAGGGACCTTATAATATCTTCCATTATGGTGAAATTACATAAAATACAACATGGGAAAATGTGGTTTATCTCCTGGGCGACGTAAAGATTTTACCGGGTGTGAATCTGGATATCTTACCCGGAACAAGAATTTATGTGCTACCCAATAAGGATCTTTATAATTTGGGTAATTACAGTGATAAAATTGAGATTATTGTAAACGGAACGTTAAACATTCAAGGAGACAGAAATAAAAAAGTAAGATTCTTGCCTTATTCTTCTTCAACCCCTTCACAGGGATTTTGGTTCGGGATTAAAGTCACAGATGGGGGAAGCGGAAGAATTAAATATACCAAATTAAAAGGGGCAATGAGGGGTGTTTATGTGAAAAACAACCATCAAACAGAAATAAAACATTCCGTATTAAATGAAAATATCTACGCAATCCACCTTGAAAATGCAAGAAATGTGGTTATCTCTTCAGATACTCTTATTAAGAATAAACTCGGAATTTACATCAAAAACTCCAATCAAATTTTAATTGACACAAATTATCTGTTTAGAAACGGGTTTTCGTTTCCATCAAAAACTCAAAATAAAATTGATTCATCTCAGACTCTACCGGGCACGGGAATCAGAATTATAAATTCAGCAGGCATTACAATAAGAAAGAACAAAGTAATAGAATGTGAAAAAGGAATTTACGGAACAGGATATGTAACCATAAGAACCCAAGGAAATCTCTGGAAAGGAAATTCAATACACGGAATTGACCTTGACCTCAATTATGAAAGCAACGTTTTAATATACGGCGATACATTTATCAATAATGCCCAAGAAGGAAGAAACTATCCTAAGAGAACATGGCATGAGTTTGCAGGAGTCACCCTCGGACACAGGTATCATTATTCCGGAATAACGAATATTAAAGTTGAAAATTGTTACTTTAAAGGTAATCTGACAGGGTTAAGGGTTGGTAAATACGGACGCAATGTGACAATAGGTAAACTCTCTGTCATCGTGAGGAACAACATATCCGATTCTAATTTCTACGGTATGGCTTTCTTTGCAGGGAATGCAGACAGTGTTTACATAACTGTAAGTTATAATACCTTACAGAAAAACGACAGTACCGATATACTTATAAAAAGTTTGTATGATTCTCTCTATGTAAATTTGGGCAATCTTTCTGATCCTGAACATTATAATCCGGGTAGCAACCACTTCTTAGACACCCTTTACTCCATAATAAACCTTACACCATTCCAGACTTATGCACAAGGTAATCTTTGGGTTTATTCCGATTCTGCTAAAATTGATAGCACCATTTTTGATGATGAGGAAAGCGGTGGTATTTACGGCAAAGTAATCTTTATGGAAGGAAGATATATATGGGGTGAAATTTCAAAAGACACCACACTTACAGGCACAATATCCATAGGAGGCGACTTAATTGTTCCGGAAAATGTAACTTTAAGAATAAAACCCCCTGCAATATTCAGATTTGCTAAGAATCTTGACTTGTCAAATTCGGGAAATGATCCTCTTAAGTCAGAACTTATAGTAAGAGGAAAGCTCAAAATATTAAAGCCTGCTTTACGACTACAAAATCAAGGAAAAACATATGATACTACATCAGAATTTGTTACATTTACATCTGATGGATTTGAAAAAGAAAAAGGAGATTGGTTCGGTATAGTTTTTGAACAAAGAGACGAAGATAAAAAAACAGAAATAGAAGAATTGGATCATATTGTAAATGCTTTTAAAAATCACCACGAAGAAGAAAATGAAACTGAACTTGAGCATATTGTCCTTGAATATGCAACTACAGGTATAACCTATAAAATGAAGAAAGGAGAATTTGAATTAAAAAGAGCTGAGATACGAAATATAGAAAAAGAAGGTATAAAGATCTTAACACCTCAGAAAGGCGGGAAAGTTGAGTTTGAATTTGAAAATATTAAAGTTAAAAATACTCTTATAGGTATATGGAGTGGTAAAAACACTAAAGGAGAAATAAATAAATGTATTATAGACTCCAATTCCACAGGGATTTATTTTGCTCAAAACTCAAAAGTAAAGATAAAAGAATCAGAATTCAGATTTAACGGCATCGCCTCTTATATTGATGATAATGCTCATCCGACCTTTGGAAAAGACCACTGGGGACACAACAAATTTATCTCAAATACTTATTATCATATATACAACAACACACCACATACAATCCATGCTCAAAACTGCTTCTGGGGCACAATGAATGTTGACTCAATTAAGGCAGAGATTTATGATAAAGAAGATAATCCCGAAGTGGGAGAAGTTAAAATCCTACCTCTGTGGGAAGGTGAAAATAGGACGGCAAAAAGCGGAATCCAAAGTCTAAATGACACATATAAAGGAGCTGAACTATTTATTCCAACTATCTCATCTAATACTATCAAGATTTATATATTTAAACCATCACAAAAGCCCTTCCAAATAAGTCTCTTTGATGCCACAGGTAGGAAAATATGGGAAAGACAAATCACCCCTAAGGAAAAAGATGTGGTGGTAATTCAGAAGACCATCCCTTCTCAAGGCAATTACTTTATAATGATAAATAAGTCAAATAAAGTAATTAAGCGGAAAATTGTGATGATAAAATAGAAAAAACATATTATTTTTTTCGGAAGAAAATCAAATGGAGGAGGATAATGACTTTTAAAAAAATCGACATCATATTATGGGGTTTTGTTATTATATACGCATTTATTTTATATCCCTTGGGAGAAAAAAGTTTTTTAAAGACATATTCTCTTTCTTTTATTTATATAAAAAGTCTATCTATATTTCTTACCGGTATCCTGTTAATTTTGGCAGCAAAAGCTTTCATTGCTAAAAAATTAGCCCCGAACCTTTTTAAAATTATATATGTAATTTTGTGGATTATTATAGTAATTTTACAAGAAATCCCAATCAAAAACTTGGGATACCTTTTATATTCCATTACCACAACCCTTATAATTGCCCTATGTGTTTACTGGGCGATATTTGCTAAAAAAAGTTAAAAAGGTTAAAAAACATAAAATTAGAAAATTTAGTTATTTATCCAATTGAAGTGAATTCTGAGAACTCATTATCTTAAAATCTTTTTTCCATGAAAGAGATTTTGTTCTTTTCCTTTCCACTTATCGGTGCAATCATACTCTTTTTTATCAGAGAAGAAAAAAGAAATTTTATTTTTAATATTTCCCTCTTTTTTTCTTTTATTCCCTTTTTGTTTTCCCTTTATCTTCTCTTTTTGTTCTTTGCAAATCCTGAATTAAAGATTTCTTTTTTTTCCTATTATCTTAAAGAATTTAAATTTATATTCGGAATTGATAGTTTTGCACTTTTTCTAATTTTTTTAAATAATCTCCTCTTCCCTGTTTCTATTTTCTTTTCAAAGGATGATATTTTCTTCAGAATAAAGGAATTCAACATATGGATTCTTTTATCCCAGACAGCACTTAATTTTCTTTTTGCCTCTGAATCCCTTCTGAATTTCTTTATTTTCTGGGAATTTTCAATAATTCCCTTTTATTTCTTAATCGGGATATGGGGAGGAGAAAGGAAAAGGATTGCAAATTATAAATTTGTTTTTTATACCCTTTTATCAGGTGTTCTGCTTCTTACGGGTATTATCGGTGTTCTTACGGGTGTTTTTGATAAATACAGTAAAATTGGCTTTTTTCTTTTTCTTATAGCTTTTTCAATAAAAGTTCCTCTATTTCCCTTCCACACATGGCTTCCCGATGCCCATACAGAGGCACCAACAGCAGGAAGTGTGATTTTAGCAGGGGTGCTTTTAAAAATGGGAACATGGGGATTTTATAAATTTCTTATGCCTCTTTTTTCTTATCCCTTTGAGGTTTATAAAAATTTAATTATTTTTATTGCAATTTTTTCCATATTTTACGGAGCATTAATGAGCTTTGCACAGGATGATTTGAAAAGACTTATTGCCTATTCAAGTGTATCTCACATGGGGTTTGTTATTATGGGGCTCTCTACAGGAAAAATTTCAGGGATTCAGGGAGCTTTCTTTCAAATGTTCAATCACGGAATTGTAACAGGTGCACTTTTTATTCTTGTTGGAATCCTTTATAAAAGAACCCATACAAGAAAACTGTCGGATTACGGTGGTATTTCAAAGGTTATTCCAAGATTTTCTTTTTTCTTCATTCTTTTCTTTATTGCAACAGTTGCTCTTCCAGGGACTTCAAACTTTGTAGGTGAATTCCTTGTTATCTTTTCTTCTTTTATGACAAGATTCAAATATGGAGTTATTCTTTCCTTTGCCCCCTTTGCAAGTGCTCTTTATGCGTTAAAGGCGATTAAAAGGACTCTATGGGGAGAAATAGTAAACAAAAACCTCCTGCACCTTCCTGACATTGATTTTAGAGAAAGGTTTATACTTGCAGTATTTTCAGTATTTGTATTTCTTCTCGGGATTTTACCCTTCCCTTTTCTTTATATTTTATATAGATGATGGAAAATATTTTAAAAATTTATTTGCCTGAAATTCTTTTGACACTTTTACTCCTTATTAACATATTTTTCATGATTTCTAAAAGAAAAAAGGGTTATTATCTATTTATAATTTTTTCCTATCTTTTTCTTATTATTTCAGTTGTTATTTCAGGAGCAGAGGGATTTATATTTTTAATTGATATAGGAACATTTTTTATACTCTATATTTTTTATTTGAGTGAAAAAAGGGATGAATTCTGCACCACAAATTTCTTTATTTTTGCACATCTCATTTCCCTGCATTTAATATTAAAAACGAATTCCCTTGTAATTTTCTTTATTTCCCTTGAACTTCTATCTTTTGTCTTTTATATTTTGGTAGGACTTGAAGCAAAGAAATTTAAAGATATTGCACCTGTTATAAGGTATTTTGTTATAGGTTCTGTATCATCAATAATACTATTATTTTCAATAATTCTTATTTATTCAAAAACCCAGGACCTTTCCTATAATGCTTTTGTAATGTTCAATAAGACTGACCCTGTTTTCAGATTGTCCTTCTTTCTTTTTATTTTTGCTCTTGGATTCAAAATACTTTTTATCCCCTTTCAATTTTTCATGCCTGATGTATTTGAAAAGGTCAGATTACAGTATCTTGCTTTAATTTCGCTTACCCCGAAAGCAGGTATTCTTATCTTTCTTTATAAAATAAAATTTTATTTACCCGAAATGGTTTTTCCCCTTTCAGTTTTTGCAATAATTACCCTTTTCTTCTCAAATCTTGCGGGTATTTATGAGAACAAGATTAAAAGGGTTCTCGCCTATTCAACAATATCCCATTCAGCTTTTCTTTTATTTTCAATTCTTCTTCCTGAACCCTATGCAAAAAATGTGCTTTTCTATTATCTTTTAATTTACTTTATAATGAAAGGCGGATTGTTTTTATCCCTGAATTATTTCTTTAATAAAAATGAAGATCTGGAATTTGGAGAATTAAAAGGTCTTTATTTTACCGATAAAATGATAGCTATTTCAGCTCTTCTTTTTGTATTATCTCTTGCTTCTTTTCCACCTACAGGAGGTTTCTTTGCAAAATTTTATCTTTTGTATGAACTGTTTAAATCAGGATTTGTTAAGGAGATTTTTATTCTTTTAATTCTCACAATCCTGGGATTCGGTTATTATATAAAATTTTTAAACAGTTTCTTCCTCGAGCCAGCAAGGATAAGAAAGGTGAAATATACAAGATTTTATGAATCCTTTACACTTATTCTCGGAGTTATTTCACTTTTTGGCTTTATTTTCATTAAATTTTTTATATGATAGTGACTTTAAAAAAACTCAAAAAAATTCTTGAGAGATTAAGGAAACAGAATAAAAAAATTGTTTTCACAAACGGTTGTTTTGACATAATTCATTCAGGTCATATAAGAGTTTTAAAAAAGGCAAAGGAAAGGGGAGATGTTTTGATTGTTGGTCTGAATTCTGATAAATCTGTTAGAAAAATTAAAGGCAGTAAAAGACCCATAATGAATGAAAAGGACAGGGCTTTAATTCTTGATTCAATAAAATATGTGGATTATGTTGTTTTATTTGATGAAGAAACCCCCTATAATCTTATAAAAGAAATAGAGCCTGATGTTCTTGTTAAAGGGTCTGATTATAAACTCAATGAAGTTGTTGGAGCGGATATTGTAATTAAAAAAGGAGGAGAGGTTTTTCTTGTTCCGCTTTTAAAAGGAAAAAGCACAACAAATGTTATTGAAAAAATTTTGAAAAAATATGGTAAAAACTGATTTTGAAAAATTATTGAATCAGGAACAGCTGAAAGCATGTTTTCATGAAGAAGGTCCTGCCTTTGTTCTTTCAGGAGCAGGAACAGGGAAAACGAGGGTTCTGACATACAGGATATGTTATCTGCTTGAAAAAGGGATTCCACCCGAAAGAATACTTGCACTCACATTCACAAACAAAGCAGCGGATGAAATGAAAGAGAGGATAAGGGATATTCTCGGAGAAAAGGCAAGAAAAATATGGATGGGAACATTTCATTCAATAGGTCTGAGGATTCTGAGAGAAAAGGGAAAATATATAGGTTTACCCGAGAATTTTGTTGTATATGATAGAGAGGACAGTAAAAAAGTGTTAAAGGATATTTTGCCCGAAGGAGAGAACGCCTCGGTCTGGATGGATAAAATTTCAAAGATAAGACATGAAATATTATATCCAGATGAATTTGAAAAGGAAATAGTTAAGAGATACATAGATAATCTCAGAAAAAACAGAGCCCTTGATTTTGATGACCTGCTTTTACTTTTACTTGAACTATTTAAAAAGAAAAAAGAGGTAAGGGAATATTATCAGGATAAATTCCTGCATATTCTTGTTGATGAATATCAGGACACTTCATATACCCAGTATAAAATTTTAAAAATACTTGCAAAAAAACACAGAAACCTTTTTGTTGTGGGTGATGAAGACCAGTCAATTTATGCCTTCAGAGGAGCAAGGGTTGAGAATGTTATGGATATTCTGAAAGATTTTCCTGATATCAGGATTTATCGGCTTGAAAAAAATTACAGGTCAAATAATGTTATATTAAGAGCAGCAAATCATGTTATTAAAAATAACAAAAGCAGAATAGGTAAAAATCTGTGGACTGATAAAAGGGGAAGCGATAAGATAAAAATAGTTGAGTGTGAAAATGAAAGAGAGGAAGCAGAAAAAGTTTATGAGATTCTGAAAAATTACAATCCTTCAGATGTTTTGATACTTTACAGAACGAATGCGCAGTCAAGACCGCTTGAGGAGGTTTTTAATTTAAAGGGAGTACCCTATCAAATTGTGGGAGCCCTGAGGTTTTTTGAGAGAAGGGAGATTAAGGATTTTGTTTCCTATCTAAAATTTCTTGTCAATCCCTATGATTATGTGAGTTTTGAGAGGTTGATACAGGCACCGAGAAGGGGAATAGGGGAAGTGTATCTTAAAAGACTCAGAGATATTGCAGAGAGAAAAGAAATTTCCATACTTGAAGCAATGCAGGATGAAGAATTTCTGGGAGGTCTGAATAAAGGTGTCAGAACTGAAATGGAAAAACTTTATGACATGTTTACCTTTCTGAGAGCAAATATGATGAACTTGACCTGTTTACAGATTGCAGAGCATATTTTTGAAAACACTGATTTTGTCAAGCATATAAAAAAGATTTCAACGGATAATTTCAATTTTGAGGTAAGGTACCAGAATGTAATGGAACTTTTTTCTTCAATGAAAGAGTTTGTGGAAAGAGAGGAGACTCCTGACATATTCAGTTATCTTCAGAATATCCAGGTAAGAATTGATGAGGATAACATAAAAAAGGATTTTGTTCTTCTGATGACAATTCATAATGCAAAGGGACTTGAATCAAGGATTGTGATAATAACAGGTCTTGAAGAAGGACTTTTCCCCCATTATCTTTCTTTTGAAAGCGAAAAGGAGATAGAAGAGGAGAGAAGGCTTTTTTATGTTGCGATAACAAGAGCAAAGGATAGAGTCTATCTTCTTTATTCAAGAGAGAGATGGAGAAGGGGAATGAGGGAAAGTGTGCCCTCAAGGTTTCTTTATGAATTACCTGAAGAATGTGTGGAATGGTATAAAAGAGAATATATGAGAGATGAGACAGAGCGTTTCAGAAGGGGGGATAGAGTTTATCATCCCTTCTGGGGAGAGGGTATTGTTCTTGAGGTTGCTGATGGAAAAGCAAGGATTAATTTTTTCAGAAGGGGTTATGTTACCCTTGTTTTAAGAAAGGTGCAGGGTCTTAAAAAGATTTATTATGATGAATAAGAGACTTGTAAGATATATAATTCTTGAAAATCTTTTCTTTATAATGCTTTTCACAGCAGGTGTTATAGTTCTTTATGTAATCATAGACTTTTTTGAAAACATAGATAAATTTCTTAAAGGTTTTCATCCCTTAAAAATTTTCCTCTTTTATTTTTTTCAAACACCCTATCTCTTTGTTTTGCTTTTACCCGTGGGTTCACTTCTTGCTCCCTTTTTTACAATCGGAAGAATGGCAAGGGACTTTGAACTTATTGCAATTAAAACAAGCGGAATTAATTTAAAAAAAATTTATATACCCCTTTTATTTACGGGTTTTTTCCTTTCGGTTTTATCCTTTACAGTTAATGAGACAATAGAACCTTTATTTATGAGAAAAGCTTTAAGTATAAAATACAGGGAAATAGAGAAAAGACCTGCTCCATGGGAAAGGATTTTTGAGACCGATTTTAATTTTATTGAAAAAATCCATGACATTGACAGGTTTTTTCATTTTGGAACAATTGATTCAAGAAGAAAAAAGGGAAATGAAATATATATTCTTGAGATGGAAAAGGGTAAAACAAAAAGATTTATTTATGCTAAGAAAGGAACTTTTTCAGAAAAGGGATGGGAACTTTTTAATGGAATTATGTATGAATATGACATAAATGAGGAAAGAGTTTTAAATTTTGAGAATTTTAAAAACAGACTTTTCCCTGAAATAAAAATATCACCTATAAAGATGCTTTCAATGAGAAAATCTCTTGAAGAAATGAATTTGTTTGAAATTTTGAAACTTATAAAAACTCTTAAAAGTGCAGGTCTTGATTATAAAAAAGAAGAGGTTGAATTTTTTGTTCATTTTTCCTTTCCTTTTTCAGTTTTCATAACACTTTTACTTTCCCTCTCTCTTGCATCAAGAACAAGGCAGAGAGGAAAGGCTTTTGTGCTCACTCTTGCAACCCTTTTGTCCTTTATCTACTGGGGATTGCTGGAAATATCAAGGGCAATGGGTTATGCTGATATATTGTCACCTTTTGTGTCCGCCTGGTTACCAAATATTGTATTTTTTATACCTGCTCTCATATCATTTCTTTTAATTCCTGTGTGAATTAATAGGGTTCAAATCCTTTATAAAATTAAGGAGAGTAAAAATGGTGAGAGCATTTGTTCTTGTAAATATAGAAGCGAGTAAACATTATGAGGCTTTCGATAAGATAAAAGAAATTGAAGGTGTAAAGGAAGCACATATAGTCACAGGACTTCATGATGTAATACTGCTTGCAGAGGCAAATTCAATAAAGGAACTCGGAGAATTAATAGTTAAAAATATTCAATCAGTTCCAGGTGTTTCAAGAACTGTTACCTGCATTGCTGTTGATTAAAGAGTAAAAGAAAGAGTTAAATTAGTTACTCCTCTTTAAGATTTAATACAAAAGGACATTTTATATGTAATTTTTTGTAACTGAGTTTTTCATAACAGTAATAAGCAGAAATCTCAAAAGAAAAATTTTCAAGTGAACCTTTAAGAATTTTCTTTTTGGGATTATATTTCCATTTTATGTTCCTTTTGGTTTCATTCACAGCCACTATTATATAAAGTTTCCCCTTCTCCATATCAAGAATATCATCACCTGAGGGGACAGGTTTCCCTTTTACGCCGGCAACCATTGGATGTGAGTGAAAATCACCTATGGTTCTCATGTTTTCAAGATTGAGTGATTTAATAAGATTTAAAATTCTTTTTTCTCTCTTTGCAATAGGAGTTACATGATAAGGAGATTTTTTGACGTCCTGTAAAACCTGTGCGTCTTCAATAAGTATTGAACCTTCACCTTTAAATCCCATAAGTATTCCGTAACATTCCTCATGATATGCCTCAGCGGAAGCAAGAACAATTTCAAGAAAAGCAGGAGGTTTTAAAATGACTGTTTCCGGAATCTGCTTCTTCATTAAAATACAAAACCCTCTGTGAAATTCTCCTTTAACTGATTTAGCTCGTCCTTATCAAGACTTTCTTTCTTTAAAAGTTCAAAAGCATTGTTGTTCATGATTTTTAATCTCTCCGCTAAAATTTTTGAGAGAGAAAACAAAAGTTCTATATAGGGCTTTTCTCCCTTTAAAATTTTCTCCTCAAGCAATCTTCCATCAATTCTGAAAAAAACTGAATCATCTTTTGCTCTTACTGTTCCTGTTCTTCCGCTTTTTAGCAGAAAAGAGATCTCACCTATAATAGCTCCTTTTTTCAATTCTGCAATTCTGATATTTTCCTCTCCTTTTAAAATTTCAACCTCACCTTCAATAAGAATATAAAGGTCTTCCCCTTCTGAACCCTCTTTAAAAAGAAATTCTCCCTTTTTAAGATGGATAAAGGAAGCAATTGAGGAAATCTCATCAATACCCTTTTCTCCTATCCTTTTCAGGACAGGATGATTTAAGAGGAATTTTTTATAATTCTCCTTCATCCAGTATTTTTTTAGTTAAATAATTATAAATTGAAGAAATATCCTTTTTAAAGTTTTTTAAAATTTTTTTATGAATTTTTATTGTTCTTAAATCTTTTCTTTTCGCAGGTCCTGTTAGTGAATTTTTTGCTCCTTTTTTTATCACATTTTCAAGAGAGTTTTTTATTATTGGATTTAAAATTTTTCTGTTTAAATTTAACTTCTCAAGGATTTCCTCTGCTTTTATGATTGAGTAAACAGGGAAATTTGAAGCAAAAACACAGGCAATGTGAATTAAAATCTGTTCCTCATCTTTCATTTTAATAATTTTTAAATCCTTTCCGAAAATTTTTTTTAAAATTCTAAAAGTTTCTTTGCTTCCGGAAAATGTGGCATATATATTTTTAAAAGCCTTTTTATTTCTTTCGGAAAAACTCTGAACAGGATGCAATTTTCCTGTATAATGTCCTTTTCTTTTAAGAGTGTCAAGAACAGATAAAGGTGTTGCACCTGACAGATGTATAAAATGTTTTTTATCTTTAATTCCCAGTTTATCTATTTTTTTAACAGTTTCGGAAATTAAATCATCCTTCACACAGATAAATATTATTTCAGAATCAAGAATAACCTTTTTAAAATTCCCTATCTTTCTGGATTTTGAATAAACATTTACCTTCAATTTTTTTTCTTTCAAGAAATCAGAAAGTGAAGAACCCACCTTTCCGAACCCGATAATTCCTATTTCCATATGTTTAATTTTATAATATTTCCATGCACAAAATAACTCTGAAAAGGAAAATTTTGGATTCTCTTAAAAATATGGATTTTGATGAAGAGATTTTTATTGATGTTTTTAGATTTCAGTATGAGAATAATGAAGTTTACAGAAAGTTCTGTAATTTTCTTGGGAAAAACAAAGGAAATGTTAAAGAAATTAAGGATATTCCGCTTATGCCTGTCAGATTTTTTAAAAGATATGAAATTAAAACCTTTAAAGGAAAACCTAACTTAAGTTTTATCTCGTCAGGGACAAGTGAAGGTATAAGGTCAAAATCCTTTTATAAAGATATTGAATTTATAAACAAAAGCATTTTAACTTCCTTTGAATATTTTTTGCTTCCTGATAATATTAGAACAAATTTTTATATATTTTTTGAACCCTTTAATGTCAGAAAAAATTCTTCCCTTTCATACATGCTTTCCCTTGTTTCTGAAAATTTTTCAAGAAAAGCGTATTTTATTTATGAGAGAACCCAATATGAATATGCTTTTAGAAAATTGAAAAACGAAAGAAAACCTGTTCTAATTCTCGGAACAACAATTTCCCTTTATGATTTTATGAGTTTTTTAAAAGATAAAGGGAAAACACTTTCTCTTGAGAAGGGTTCAAGAATAATGGATACAGGAGGATGGAAGGGAAGGAGTGTGAGTATCAGAGGAAGTGTTCTTTTAAAGATGTATAGGAGATATTTCAATATTCCTGAAACTCATGTAATCAATGAATATGGAATGTGTGAACTTGCCTCGCAGTTTTATGATATAACCTTGAGAGAATTTATGTTTGAGAAAAAGAAAACAAGATATAAATATTCTCTTCCCTTTTTGAAGTTCAGAATAATTAATGATGAAGGGGAGGATGATAAAAAGGGGCTTATAGGTATTCTTGACCTTTTTAATCTTGATACATGTTCTTTTTTATTAACGCCTGATATGGGAAGGGAAAAAGGAAAGGGATTTGAGATTATAGAAAGGGTTGATGATGAATTAAGGGGATGTGCGCTAATAAGTGAGGAAATTCTATCTTGAAATTTTCTGATTGAGTTTTTATTTATTATATAAATAAAGGGGTTAAGTGCCATGAAAATCGCATTAATGGGGGCATGGAATACTGATTCCGGTGCTTCTATTCATACCGAATTACTTGGTCGTTCTTTTTTCAAAATGGGACATAAGGTGGTTGTTTTTACCTTTTTTAAAGACAGTTTTCATGGAACAAATATTGTGGGTAGGGATGAAGATTATGTTATAAGATGTTTTTCACTCGGAACAGAGAAAAAACCTGTTCTTAGAGTAACGCCCTTTCTCAGAGAAGATTATGAGGTATTTGTTGTTGAAGACCTGGGAATGCTTCCACAGGACGAACTTGCGAAGATATTTCACTGGATTAAAAGAAAGGCGATAACAGTTACGGTTATTCATGATGGGAACTTAAAAGAAGACCCATCCTTTTATCAGTTTGACTGGGATGCAATTGTATGCTTTGATAAAAGATATTATGATTTTCTGAAACTTGTATATCCTGAAGAACTGCTGCATATAATACCCTATCCCTTTTATCCCTGGAATCCGGGTGATAAAGAAAAAAGCAGGAAAAAACTCGGATTACCCCTTGATAAAAAAATTATACTTCTCTTCGGTCCTACTTCAAAATTCGGTGCCGAGAAAATGGATGTGTTGAGAAAAATCTCTGAAAAATATCCTATTCTTATACTTGTTGTTACAAATAATTCTTATGCTCTTGAAAAATGGAAACCCCTGAAAAAGAAATATCCTGACCTGATTGAGATAAGAGAGGAATCTCCTGATATTAAAAGGCTTTATGAATATCTTTATGCTTCTGATTTACTTCTCTATAACAAACCCACAATCCCTGGGAGGGTTACGGTTGCAAGCACGGTATATCAATGTATGGGGTCAGGTTGTCCTGTTGTTGCACTTAAGTCTTCTTTTGTTGAAATGTTTGGGGAGGCTGTATATCAGTATGAGAATGATGAGGAGCTTTTTTCAGCAATTGAGAGTATTTTTAAAAAGGATGAAAAGTTTCATAAAGTTTATGAAAACATGAAAAAGATGGTTATGCAAAATTCTGCGGATAAAATTGCAGAAGAATTTATAAAATTATTTAAAAAACTTAAGGAGGTGAGATATGAAACTCAAAAGATACGAGAAAAATCCTATACTCTCACCCATTAAGGAGCATGAATGGGAGGCAAGAACTGTTTTCAACCCCGGAGTTGTTTATCTCAACGGTGAAGTTCATATTCTTTACAGAGCACAAAATAAGGAAGGTATTTCAAAAATAGGATATGCGAGAAGTAAAGATGGGTTTAATATAATTGAAAGATTGTCTGAACCTGTTTATGGTCCAAAGGAAGGTGAAATTGATAAATACGGAACGGAGGACCCGCGTCTTTCGGTTGTTGGAGACAGAATTTTTATGTCCTATACTGCCTATGGAGAGGTTCCTGAAATGGAAGTAAAAGTTTCAAAAAGTATTCAGATTGCAATTACAAGTATAAGGATAGAAGATTTTCTTGAAAAAAGATGGGATAGATTTTCAAAACCCTTTTATCCCTTTCCAGGAGTTGAAAACAAGGGTGCTGTGATATTTCCTGAAAAATTCGGTGATTATTATGTTATGTATCACAGAATTCTCCCTCATATATGGATAGCAAGGTCAAAAGATTTAATTAACTGGTCATATATGGAAATTATTATGTCTCCCCAATTTGAGTGGGAATATTATAAAATAGGTCCGGGTGCTCCTCCCATTAAAACTCCTTTTGGATGGCTTTTTATTTATCATGGAGTTGACAGGAAAAAGGTTTATCGTCTCGGTTATGCAATCATACATCCTGAAGACCCGACAAAGATAATTTACAGACATCCTGAGCCTATACTTGAGCCTGAAAAAGAATTTGAGCTTAAAGGGGATGTTCCCAATGTGGTTTATACATGTGGTGCTGTTTTAATAGATGGAATCGTTTATGTGTATTATGGAGGAGCGGATAAGCATATCTGTGTTGCGACTGCTGAACTTGATGAGTTTTTAAAGCCTTTAAAGATATGGAAGGTAAGATAAAAAGGGTTAATTTTTTCTTTCTCCTATCAGAAGTTTCTTAATATTATAACTTTATATTTAATTTTTTTAGTATTAACAAAATAAATTCCTCTTTTAACTTTAGACTTTCCGCCTGTAATAGAATAAATATCGGAGGATTTAAAATATTTGTGAAAGATTTTAGGATTTATGAATATCAATGATTTGTGCTTTAGAGTTTCTTCCCTTTTTGTTTGATTATAATTTTCTTCAATTCCGACATTTAGCAGAACATCAACAAAAATTCCGCTTATATCCCATGTTGAATTTAATTCTGAATAAACTAAAATAAAAAGTGAATCCTGGGGGTTGAATTCGCATTTCAAATCTTTTTTAGGTGTAGGGGTTGTAACAAGAGCCTTTTGTAAAGTAAATCCTTGTCCAAATCTATATATACTTCCCCAAATTGTGTCATTTCTTATATAGAAGAAATACACATCCGGATAGAGAGTAAAAAAATCAAAGGAGTTTACGCTCTGAAACAAAAAGGAATCAGAAGTGGTAAGTAGATATGTGTTAATCATGTCAGTGGCACAAACAAAATAGTCATATCCGTTATAAAATCCTTTTATGTAATTTAGATACTCCAAATGGTTATATCTGTAAGATACAGTATCAAAAGGGAAATCTTTTTTAAGAACCAATGAGAGAGAGGTATCCTCGGGTATTATTTTAAAAATATAGAGTGTATCATCAAAAGGAGGATTCATTGAGGTATCGGCGATAAGGAAGACATAAAAGACAGAATCGTAAGCAAAAACTGAAGTTGAAGAGTAATAATAAAAATACTCGGGTCCTACAGATTTAGAAAGGATTGAATCATACATAAACTTAAAGGAGTAAACACGGGAAGAGAAATATGTGCCTTGCCATGGTATTATCATAAAGTGTCTTGACGAAGAAACGAAAACCGAATCTGTATTGTCAAAAGAATACGATAACTCTGGTCCTGAAGAATAATCATAAGGAGGTAAACCGTAACTACCTCCGAATATCATTTTTGAATTGTAAAAGGTAAAACTTCCGCCTATACGTTCAAAAGGTGTATATTCAACATTTGAGTAATAATAAGTAATATCAAGTGAATCTGCATAGGTTACGTAATAAGAAGCGCAGCCTGTTTGAGTATCAATCAGGGCGACTTTCGGACTTTCATATACTTGGTAAGAATCAATTGAAGAAATTTTGTTTTTCTTAATATAGAAAGAGTCAATAACAAGTCCATAGGGGGATACTACGACTCCTTTCACACCGCTATCGGTTTGAAATACCATCAGATATTTTCTCCCGAAGCTTTTTATATAGGGATATTCATCATTCAAAGGGGAATGAATTAAGGAGAAACCGATTATTAAATTCAATAAATTCATACTTTATAAAATTTTTTCATAGGGGACTCGGACCCTATCTTATCTTAATTATTTTAATGTATTTTTGGGAATCTTTCAATTTTATTAAGATAAAGGAATAAGAGTCAAAACTTAAAATTCATAGTAAGAATTTATATTTTCTGAATATGTTTAATCTATCCTTCTAAATCCTCCTCAAAAAGGGGTTCAAATTTCTTTTTATCCCTTTTTAATTTCTTGCCTATTATATCAGGATATTTATCAGGTATTATGCCTTTTAAGGGTCTTAAAGTTATTATATCCTCTTTATTTATTGTTTCGCCTTTCTTTTTATCCTTTCTCAAATAAATTGACCTTCTTGCCACTTTTTTGACCTCTTTCTCACTGGGCTGAATTTTTTTAACTCCGTCTCCAAGCATTTTTTCTGTCAATCTTATACTTTTTACCCATTCAAATAACTCTTCGGGTGAGAGGGACGCCTGATGATCAGGACCCTCAAGTCCTTTCCATAATGTGAAATGTTTTTCAAGAATTCTTGCACCTAAGGAAACCGCAATGCACCCTGCAAGAACACCTTCCGAATGATCCGAGAATCCTATTATTGCGAAAGGAAATTCTTTTTTTAATGTCTCAATAACCCTTAAATTCAATTCTTCAAAAGGAGCAGGATATTCGGATGTGCATTGAAGAATTGCTATTTCAGGAACTCCTTTTTTCTTTAAAAATTCATAACTTTTCTTTATTTCCTCCATCTCAGACATTCCCGTAGATAAAATAACAGGTTTTTTAAACTCAGCAATTGTTTCAAGAAGATAAAAGTTATTTAAATCCGTTGAACTTATTTTAAAAAAAGGAACCCCGATTTTATTCAAAAACTCCGCTGATTTTGTATCATACGGAGTTGATAAAAATAAAATTCCGATTTCATCACAGTATTTTTTTATCTTTCTGAAATCATCAAAGGAAAGTTCAAGTTTTTTAACCATTTCAAATTGATCCTCGGATTTGTCGGTTCTTTTCTGATAAGGTGCCTTTTCCGTTCCTTTTAAAATAACCTCTTCTGTTATAAATGTTTGAAATTTTACAGCATCACATCCTGCCTTTTTTGCTAAGTCACATAAATATATTGCAAGGTCTAATGAACCGTTATGATTATCCCCTGCCTCTGCTATTATAAAAACTTTGTTTTGTGTAAGTTCTTTTAGTTTCATTTTGGTCTATGGATTTGGCACTTTTCTTAGTTCTTTTAAAAACGTCTTTATGTAAAGAGGTTTCAGCTTCAAAGTTTTTTCTTTCTATAAAATTTTAATGCTTCTTCAAATTCAAAAACTTCATCACTTTCCACTTTCTCAATTAATTCTCCCAGATAAAAATCTTCAAGTAAATCAAGTAGTTCTTTCGGTGTTGTATTCAGAATTTCTCCAAGGGTAAAAACCGAAACCATTTTCTCTTTTCCGATTCTGAAAATTCTGCCTTTTAGTTTACTTTCTAAATCTTTTACCTTTGAATTTAAAAGTTTTGCAGCATCCTTTGTTCTCATGGCTAATATTGACATAATTACACCTCCTTTTCACTTTTCAAAATAACCTCAGCATATTTTAAATCATATATGGTATCAATATCAACGGATTTTTTCTTTGGCATGTAATAAATTGTTAATTTTTTTCCGTAAAAAGTCTTTTCTTT
>Ga0209426_1000841_pt1 | contig 24875 bp, 24 predicted proteins | sample Deesub1362B_J571_FD_187697 | JGI IMG/M metagenome (GOLD analysis project Ga0209426, IMG submission 187697) | Deep oceanic, basalt-hosted subsurface ecosystem from Juan de Fuca Ridge flank, Pacific Ocean, CORK Borehole 1362B_J2.571 (SPAdes)... ...
GATGATACGCTCAGCCGCAACCTTTGCCATCTCCTCCCTCTCGCGCTGCATGCGCTTCCTGTAGTTGTCAAAGTCAGCCTGAAGGTAGCGCAGCCTGTTCAGGTAGTCCTCCGCCTTTTCCTGAGCCTGCTTTAACTCATCCCGAAGCCTGGCGAGTTCCTTCTCTAGCTCCTCAACCTTTGCCTTAGCTTCTGCGCCCTCGCTCATGCCACCACCGGGATAAAAAGCAACTACAGCGCTACCTCGAAAACCTTGCATAACAAGATTAAAATTTTTAATAACGAAAGGTTACTAAACCAGGTTGTTTATCTAACATTGATCCCTCCTGTTGCGCTATTGTGGCGCTAGAAAAGGGGGCTCTCAAGGAAGAAAGAAGATGTGAATGAGAAAGAGCTCTCTGATATGTAAGTGACAGAAGCCAGGGGGAGTGCTCTAGGCGAGAGTTGGTCAGGGAGTGCACAGGTGTTGCACTGAAGATATGGGTGAGAGAAAATATTCCTTTCTCGGAAGCGATACGCTTTATTCAGTTTTTCCCGGTTTTGTGATTCTGCACATGCCATATACAGAGATACGCTTTTATATTTTTTGATTTTTTGTGAACTCTGGGCGTTCGGAGATGCTGGAATAAAAGAAAGGTTTATATACCAGAGGATGCAAAGTAAAAATGTTTTAGAGACGTTGTTTTAGAGGCGTTTCCTACCGTAGATGGGGGAAATGGGAGTAAGTGGGTAGTTATGGGATATATGGAAAAAAGGACCCTTACAAGTATGGGTTTAACTGTGCTCATTGTTTTTTTGCTCATTCTCTCGGGACCGGCTGCGGCTGTGAAGGTAACCCTTCAGGGCATTCAAACCACAGCACAGCCGATGGACACTTCAAATGATATTATCGAATTCAACTTAACCGTAGAGTTAAAAAGCCCTGATCAGTACGTGCCTATGCAGAACATCACGCTTAACCTCACAGGGCCTATGAACAGAACCTTCCGTTTAGACCTTAACGGAAATGTGATTCAGGGCAATCTCTCCCCCAACGAGCTTGTGGTAACTCCCACCGGAAGCTTGGGGAATTTAAGTTACGGCTTTGGCTACGGGTATGATGAAAACGCAGGCACATACCACAACTTTGGCTATGGTTATGGCTACGGTTATGCTGGCGGTCTCCCCTTAAATAAGACCTACAATATAAAGCTGAACACCACATATATGTCCGACGGGAACTACACAGCAGTTGCCTATTTTCCCACAGGAAACTCAAACAAACCTTACTTCGCCTCTACACCGGTTAACTTTGAAATCCTGCCAAGGCAGATAACAGTAACAATTCCACTTCTGTCGTCGAACAGCACAAACTCCTCAGGAGTTATTAACACCTCTGTTGGCAGTTATGAGTGGATTATATCTACCAACGGCTCCACACCTGCGGTGAACCTTACTGTAAATATCAGCGTAAATCCACCCAGTGGTACCACGAGTCTGAGCGGTGTAGAGGGAGCTATTCTGGATGCCTACTTCTCTATCGATGTCGACAATTCGAACTGGTATGATAATGTAACAGTCGAGATCAGACTTTACTACAACGAATCGAAGATACCCTCAGGGGTAAGCGAGAGCAGCCTCAGACCTCTAAGATACACCAACGGTGGCTGGGGTCTGCCTCTCGAGGCACAGACCCTTGCTGATGGCACAGTGGTGTATGCCTCCGGAGTAAACACCTCCGCCAACTACGTGTGGGCGAATCTGAGCCACTTCAGTGTATATGGAATTGGCGGTACTGTGATCTCGGCACCTGCAGTTGTTGCTGCTACCGTCCCAGGTGTTAGGAGCACCCCACCTGACAAGTTTGAGATTACCATAGGGTTCATCAAACCCGGAGAGACTGGCGTATTCAACATCGGCGACGATGGTAAGATTTACTTCACCCAGCTTGCAATAAAGGCAGAGAAGTGGATAAGCGGTGTAACTATAAAAGGGAAGACGATTTCCAAGCCAGCTGATATACCTGCTGCCCCCGGCGGAGTTCTAGCCTACATCGACATGGACACTTTAATTAAGGAAGAGCAGGTGGAGTACGCGGATATAACCTTCCGCGTGCCTAAGTCCTGGATAGATGAGGAGGAGATAGACGCCGAGAAGGTGGCGCTATACAGGTACGATGGCACCTGGACAAAGCTAAGCACCAATAAAGTGGGTGAGGACGCGAGCTATGTGTACTACACCGCCCGCTCACCCGGATTCAGCTACTTCGCCATCGCGGGCGAGAAGTTGGTAGCTCCCCCACCAATTACCACTCCGCCAACTACGCCTGCTCCAACCGCTCCTGCAACGCCTGCGCCCATAACACCCGCACCTACAACCCCTGCGCCTACCGCACCTCCACTTACCACTCCCGTCCCTGCGGTGCCACCCGAGCAACCATGGATTAAGTGGATACTTGCGCTGGTTATAATAATAATGGTTGCGGCGGCTGTTTACTACTACACAAGAAGGCGATGAGAAGCTATTGTTCCACAGATTAACTGGATTATTGAGGTAATTCGCATGGCTACAGTGAGAATACCTGACAGGCTCTATATGGAGATAGAAGAGAGGGTGAAGGAGAGCGGAGAGTTTGAGAGTGTTGAAGAGTACGTAACCTTCGTGCTTGAAGAACTGCTTAAAGATGAGGAAGAAGAGGAGTACTCCCTCTCTGAAGAAGATGAAGAAAAGGTTAAGGAGCGCCTTCGTGGTCTGGGCTACCTCTGAATCGGCTGCGGCGCACGTCTTCTCTATTTTTACTCTTGAGCCGTAGTGTACAACACAAGCTTTTGGATGTTTAATCACTGGTGGGAGTGTTATTTATCAGGTTTCGATTTATGAAAAATAAATAATAAAAAAGCAAATCAATATTCCTTATAAAATCATCAAATCATGGGGAGGGCGATATGTGGTTATGGCCCTAAATAACACCGGACAGATTGATAGTGATGGGAGATGGGGGTGTTGATGTAACACTCCGCCGATTAACCAGCTTAGCAGTGGGTGTGTTTTTGCTGCTCTACTCCTACCATCTTATAGTTCAGGTCGCATTCAAGTTCTTCTGGTCAAATAAGGGCACACCGGTACCTTTCGAGTGGTTTGCACTTTACACTGGCATCGAGTTCTTCGGCGTTATTTGCCTTTACCTGGGCTGGAAGATACTGGATAAAGATATAATGAGACGTGCGGAGACGAGTGAAGCATGAAGTGCTCCATCTGCGGCAGCGAGCTGCAGGAAGTTGGCTATTCCGATGAACTGGGCTATCAGAGATACATGTGTCGGAATGGCTGCAAGTTCTGGAATACATTGAGCTGGCGGCTGAGGGTTATGGCTGGAGATGTCACAGGTCTCTTTTTCATGCTCTGCCTGCTTGTGCTGAGTGCGCCTCTGTGGCTGCCATTCAGGGTCTATGAAGTAGTCTCACTGAGAATGAGGTGGCTACACAGGAAGTTTTTTTGAGAAGTGGGCAGTTGCAAAATAGTTGCACTGGAGATTCAAGGAAGGTGCGGCTGATGTGCTGAGCACGTTATCCCGGACTGCTATGGGGAGTAACTTATAAACGGGGTTGTTGAAAAAATCCAGATGTTACATATGAGTGGCAGCTCCGTTATAGATTTTCATGTAAACCAAGCAAAGCAAACACACAAGACATTCATTCTCTGGCAAATAATAAACTTAGTTAAATATTACTTAAATCTGTGTAGCACGTTGCTATGCTACGTCCATTCTGTGAAAAATTTTTATAAATTTTTTGAATGAACAAAAAGTATATGCTTTTTTTATATCGTTACTTTTATATATTAGGAAATAAAGAAGGAAAAAATAGATGGATGCCCGATGAAAGCAGAAATCATTACGCACATTCACAAATCCTCGTACGAGCGGGTGTGGCTTCCCTCATTGAACGGACTCCTGCAACCTCACTCCTTATGTGAGAGCTGTGGTTCTGTTAAGAATATTTCCAGCGACAGGGCTAAAAGCTTGGGATACTACACCAACACCCTTGCAGAGATTAAGAGCCATCTGGAGAGAAAGGGTGGGAAGCTCACCCAGGTTCAGATCAGGCTGATTATAAAAGAGCTTGAAGGCATAGAAGACTTCGCGGACACGTACATAATGCGGGGCAGCGTGCAGAAGAGCATCTTCATCAACACCGTGAGAAAGTATACAGGCTTCTCAAGGAGCCTTATAGAATCGTTCCTTTAGCCCATCTGAATTGAGGCAACTATGATAAGAGGGGGGGCAGGGGTAGTGTGTGCTATGCGGAAATACCTGCTGGTGTAGAGGGAGATAGTAGCATTGGACCCGCTTACTCACATATTCTTACCCCTCGCCCTTGCTCTCCTAAGCTTCTTCGCTATTCTTCCCGACTTTGATGTGTTTTTGGACATTCACCGCGGATTATTTCATTCTTTTATTGTTCATCCTCCCATTACTCTTCATCGCCCACATTCTTGCCAGAGAATACTCCAAGTACATCGCCCTGTTTCTCTCTTCGCACCTTGCTCTGGACTTCATCACAGGCGATGTGCCCTTTCTGTACCCCCTCGTGAATCTCGGCATTGGTGTGGAGTTTCCGCTGGTGATAAAATTCGATAGCGCTCCAACTGTGGTTGAGTGGCTTCTGAAGCTTGTGTTCTCCACGCCTATGCAGGTGCATGGGCAAGTTTTCGATGTATTTTCAAGCTTTGGCATCGCCACGCTGCTGCTGGTCCTGATTATATACTTGAGGAGGGTGAAATGAAGGCGTATCCTGGCGCCTGTGGCTGCTCTCTCACCTTAATTAGGAAAAGGGGATGAGTCACGGGAGGATTTAACGCCACGGCAGCTGGCAAAGAAATAGTATTATAAAAATGGTTAGCATACTTCACGCGGAGGCGTCTTCAGGCATGACAGTGAAATTTCCTCAGGGGCTGCTTAAAGACGAGCTTCTCAGGCATGGCGGCGTGATGTTCATCGCCTCCATAATAGCCAACGCCCTGAACTACGTATATCAGGTGTATATGGGCAGGGCCCTGGGACCAGAGCAGTATGGCATCTTCGGCGCTCTCTTCGCCATTTTCTACATGATAGGGATAATCTCTCAGACCCTCTCCACCAGCGCCACGAGCTTTGTTTCCAAGCTTACAGCCGAGGGCAGGGAGATAGCCTCCTTTCTCCTGGGCGCTATCAAGCGCGTGGCCTTAATAGGTCTAACCTTTTCCCTACTTTTCCTCGCAGCCAGCAGGAGCATCGCCTCTGTTCTGAAAATACCCAGCGTTGAGCCCGTGGTGGTGCTCGCCTTTATTCTCTTCCTCGCCTGGGTTATGCCCATAAACATCGGCATGCTCCGCGGCTTAAAACGCTTCTTTGCCCTGGGAATGCTCACCGTTTCCAGCGCCTTCTTCAAACTTATTTCCGGCGTTGCCCTGGTTGCCCTTGGCTATGGTGTTACCGGCGCACTTCTGGGCGTTGCCGTAGGCACGCTCGCCGCCCTGCTTATCTCCTTTTTTCTCATCGCACCCTACCTCAAGCAGAGTAGCCATGAGTCAAGCTTTAACTTCTCTGCCTTCTACTCCTACTCAGCGCCGGTGATGCTGGCGATGTTCTGCTTCTCTGTTCCAGCTAACCTGGACGTGGTGCTTGCCAAGTACTTCTTCTCCGCTCGCGAGGCTGGGTTCTACACCTCGGCAAGCGTGCTTGGCAAGATAATATTCTTCTTCCCCTCGGCGATATACACGGTGATGTTCCCAATGATTGCCGAGAGACACGCTCGTGGGGAGGATACCTTCCAAGTATTGAAGAAGAGCCTCGCCTACGCTGGCTTACTTTCCGGCTCACTGGTTGCCGCCTACCTACTGTTCCCCCAGCTTGTGGTAATCCTCTTCGGCTCCAGCTATCTTGAGGCGCTTCCACTGGTAGCCCCCTACGGCTTAGCAATGCTCTTCTTCTCGCTTTCAGTGATTCTGCTCAACTATCACCTGGCGATAAGAAACATGCGCTACGTCACCCTCTTTGCGGGCTTTACCTTCCTTGAGATTTTCCTTTTATTAACCTTTCACTCCTCGCCATTGGAGCTGGCAGAAGTGCTCCTCTCGGTTAACTTCGCCCTTCTTACTGCGAGCATGGTGTATACGTTGAGGTGAGCACTTAAGACAAAAAGGAAGTAAGTGATACCATGGACATCGTTTTTACTGACCATGCCGTATTCAAGCTGAAATTGTTAAAAGAGCACAGCTTTACAATCAACAGAGAAATGGTGTAGAGCTATCCACAACCCAGCCTTCATGACCAAGGCTAAACAGTGACGCTGTGGTTGTTACTGTTATGATTGTTAGGAGGATAGAGATACTTGGAGCAAGAAAGAACTTCATCCCAAAGATTCTTCAAAAAATATCAGAAAGCGGAGTGGCTGTTTCAATTTGAGAAATTTGCCTGATGGAAATCCTTACTGGGTGGTGTCGGGCGAAACAGACTCCACAGCATAGCAAGAGCGATGCTTTGAAAAAAGCTGGTAACTCTGCTGCTATCCCGCGAGATTTTTCCAATGCTGAGGTTTGGGCTGGATTACAACTGCCTCTTAAAGGCAGGCGTATGTTTGACAGATAACAGGTGGCTCGCCTTGAGAGAGCCTTACTAGCCCACCCCGGAGGGGAGTATAATGGATAAGAGTTGCGTCTCGAGCATACAAATTCACTTTAAGACTGAGGAGAAGATGGTCTCCTTTGTTGTGCCTGCCTTCAATGAGGCTGGTGGCATCGCTGTTGTGATGAATGAACTCAAAAAGGCAATGCACACACTAAATCAGAAATACGAGATACTGCTGGTAGACGACGGAAGCACAGACTCCACCCTGGAGAAAGCAAGGGAACTTGAAAAAATGCACAATGGCATTGTTAAGGTGCTCTCCTACAATAGAAACAGGGGAAAGGGGTATGCCCAGAAGTATGGTTTTGAGCACTCGAAGGGTGAGCTGATATTTTTCATGGATGCAGACGGCGACCTGCCCCCTAGGCAGATAAACAGATTTCTTGAGGTGATGGAGAAGAGCAGGGCAGACGTTGTGACCGGCTCAAAGAGGCACCCCGATTCAAGGGTTGTAAACTATCCCACCAGTAGAAAGGTGTTGAGCACCCTCTATGTTCTACTTACCAGAGTGCTCTTCAATTTGAATGTCAGGGATACACAGGTTGGCATGAAGCTGTTCAAGCGTGAAGTGCTTGAAGAGGTGATGCCAAAGATTCTAGTAAAGAGGTATGCCTTTGATGTGGAGCTGCTGGCAAACGCCACCCGGAGGGGTTACAAGATCGTGGAAGCACCTGTAGAGCTGACCTTCAAAAATGACAGCAGAATAAACGTCAAAGCGATATGGAACATGTTTGTGGATACCTTCGCTATCGCCTACAGAATGCACATCCTGAGGCACTACGACAGGTAGCGTTGTTACGATGAAAATCCTCTGGTATAACTGGCGGGATATAAAAAACCCTGAAGCAGGGGGTGCAGAGGTTTATACCCATGAGATAGCGAGGAGGCTGGTGGAGAGAGGCTACTCCGTAACGCTGTTTACCGCCGAGTTTAACCGTTGCAGACGAGAGGAGATTGTGGATGGGATTAGAATCATAAGGCGTGGTGGAAAGTATTCGGTCTATAGAAAAGCAAGAGAATACTGGAAAAAGAATAAGAATTTCGATGTGGTTATTGACGAGATCAACACCAGACCTTTTCTCACCCCCAAGTATGCCGACAGGGAAAAAATCATCGCCCTGATACACCAGCTCGCCAGGGAGTTCTGGTTCTATGAGACTCCCTTTCCTGTAAGCATGATAGGATACTACTTTCTTGAAAACTACTGGCTGAGGCATTACCGAAGCGTGCCCACCATCACCGTATCAGAGTCAACGAAGAGCGACTTAGAGCAGCTCGGCTTTAAGAAGGTCTTCATAGTACCCAATGGCTTGGATGTCAAACCTCTCGACGCCATCCCCAAAAAAAGCGAGCGCCCTACGGTAATCTTCCTGGGCAGAATGAAGAGGGCAAAAAAGCCCCAAGACGTCGTTGAGGCGTTCAAGCTGGTAAAGAAAGAGGTTAAGGATGCTCAGCTTTGGATGGTGGGAGACGGATACCTGCGAAGAAAGCTCGAGCAGAGAGCGAAGGGGGTAAAATTCTTCGGATTCGTAAACGGCAAAACTAGGGTGGAACTGCTAAAGAAAGCCTGGGTTATCGCGGTGCCAGGAGTAAGAGAAGGCTGGGGGCAGGTGGTAACGCAAGCCAACGCCTGCGCTACGCCTGCAGTTGGCTACGACATCCCGGGCTTAAGAGACTCCATAAAGCATAGGTACAACGGCCTGCTCGTAGAGAGCGGCGATATCCACGCTTTTGCGGAGGCGATGATAAAGGTTCTAATCGACGATGAGCTGAGAAAGAAACTGAGCAACAACGCGCTGGAGTGGGCTAAACAGTTCAGCTGGGATAAGAGTGCTGAGGAGTTTGAGAGGGTGATTGATCATGTCATCGAATGAGTCTAAAGGTTATCCCTTAGTTTCAATTGTAATTCCAACATATAACTCAGAAAGAACATTAGAAAAATGCTTAGAATCGATTAAAAATCAAACTTACAAAAATGTCGAAGTCATAGTAATTGATAAAGGTTCAAAGGATAATACTGTTAAAATTGCTAAAAAATATACAGATAAAACTTTTGTCATAAATGCAAATGAAAGAAGTGAGCAAAAAAACTACGGTATTAAGAAGTCTAATGGTGAATATATCTGTTTTATAGATTCTGACATGGAACTAATGTCAAAAGTAATAGAAGAATGTATTAATTTAATAGAGTCTGATGAGAAAATAGGTGGAATTATTATCCCAGAAAGATCAGTCGGTGATAATTTCTGGGCTAAAGTTAGGGATTTTGAAAGAAGCTTTTATGCTGGCACAGAAATAGAATCTGCAAGATTTTTCAGGAAAGATTTAGCATTAGAAGTTGGTGGATTTGATGAAAATTTAATTTTCTTCGAAGAAGCTACTTTACCACAAAAAATAAAGAAATTGGAATATAATATTAAAGCAAGGATAAAAATAGAGATATTACATCATGAAGATAACCTCTCACTTTTAAGATGGTTGATGAAGAAGTATTACTACGGAAAAACGGCTTGGAAGTATATTGAGAAATATAAAGAATATGGAAGTAAGCAAATAAGCCCACTAAGTAGGCTTGGTTTGTTCCTTAAAAATAAAAAATTTTATTCGGAACCTTTATTAGCTTTTGGAGTTATAATTCTAAAAAGTTTAGAATACGCCTCGGCTACTTCAGGATATTTGGTTGGAAAGGTGAAAGAATAATGCCATTACTAACTCTTGTAAATAAAATCATTAGATCAAAAGGAAATATAGTTAAAATTAAATTTAAGGTAAGAGATGAGTCTTTTGAGGCTTATGTTCCTGATGATCAATATTGGATAAGTATTAAAGACATTCTACTGAATAGAGAATATGAATATCTACCGGAATTCGAATTGAACAATTTCAAAGAAAAGGCAATTGTGATTGATGCTGGAGCTCACGTAGGCCTCTTTTCCTTAGTTGCTTCTGGTTTTGCAGACAAAGTCATAGCAATAGAACCACATCCTATAAATTATAGGTTTTTGGAAATTAATAAAATTAAAAATAATTGCTCGAATATTATTCCCGTGAATAAAGCATTAGTTGGTAAAAATATTTCAAAAGTAAGAATTTACGATGCAGATCTCACAAGTAGTTCTACAATTCTTAATAAAAAAGTAAAAAGTGGTTATGACGTTTCAACTATTACTTTGGAAGAGATTATAGAAATATGTGGACAAATAGACTTACTAAAGGTGGATATAGAAGGTGCTGAGTTTGATATTTTCAAAAATGTAAGTAACAAAAGTTTAAGGCAAATAAGGGCAATAGTTGGAGAAATCCACTTAGAGCATGGAGATATAAACTCGATTACTCAAACGTTGGAGAATGTAGGATTTGAAGTTTCTTACTTTCACCCACCTCTTGTTAAAAAATCTAGCAAGATACCAATAGAACTTCATGGTTGCATTAAGCTTAAAATTTTAAGGAGGTTAGTTTACACCTTCGTTTCTTTAGGAAATATGGAGGAGAAAAGTTTGGCAATATTATTTGCTAAAAAAGAAAAGTAGTTGGAGATGTCTAAAATGGGGGACAAACCAAAAGTTATAATAATTGATCTGGATGGAACAACTTGGGATTTAATAAAGCCTTGGACTGATGAAGGGAAATTACCTACTTTTAAAAAATTAATGGAAAATGGAGCTTGGGGCATCTTAAAAAGTGCAACACTATCAGTAACCTTTCCTGATTGGGAAGTATTATTTATTGGGGCAAATCCTGGGAAATTTGAGGTATATAATTTTGTTCAAGTTGGCATTTGTAAAAATAAATTGACTTCCAATGGGTGTTAAAAAATGTCTCTAAAAGTTCTTTTCATTATGAATGGGATAGGAAAAAGTGGAGAAAAAGTTGGAATTAGTGGAGGAGATGTTAGATGGATAGAAATAGCAAAAGAATGGCAAAAAATAGGGGTTGAAATTCATGTATTAACTTTAGATGCTGGAGAAGAATTATGTAGGAGATTGGGATTAAATGCAATATTCTATCATATAAAAGCACCATCTAAATATTCATTATTCTCTTATATTATTAGATTTTTTAATTCTATAAAAATTCCTAAGGAATTAAAAAATTTTGATGGAATAATATGCACAACAACAGATCATATTTATGATGTACTACCGGGCGTATTACTCAAAAGGAAAAATAAAAATAAGCTAATTATAACGGCTCATTGGGTTGCACCATTAATTAGAAAAGGCACCTCATTATCAAATAGCGTATTTTTTTATTTAAATCAACGTTCAGGGTATTTCTTAACAAAAAAATATGCAGATATTGTTCTAGCAGTTTCTGAATCTACAAAACAAGCCATATTGAATAAAATAAAAATACCCGAAGATAAAATAAAAGTCGTTGAAGCTGGCGTGCATTATGAAAAAATAAGAAACATAGCTTCAAATATTAAAAAAAATGAATATAGTGGTGTTTTTATGAAAAGATTCGATGGAACAAAAGGTGTTTTTGATATAATAGAAATATGGAAAAGAGTTGTAAAAGAAATATCCGACGCTAAACTCATATTAATAGGCCATGGAACAAATGATACATTAAGAAAATTAAAAGTAATGATTAAAAAAAATGATCTTGAAGACAATATCCAAATATTAGGCATTATATATGACTTTGATAGAAAATTTGAAACACTTGCAAGAAGTAAGATATTTTTACTTCCAAGTTATGAGGAAAATTGGGCAATAGTTATTGGAGAAGCTATGGCCACTGGACTTCCTGTAGTATGTTATGAATTACCTGAAATTCAACCTATATGGAAAGACAATGTTATCTGGGTTCCTAAAGGAAACAAAGAAATATTTGCTAAGAAAATAGTTGGATTGCTTCAAAATGAAGACATCAGAAACGAACTTGGTAATAGATGTGTTGATTTTGTTAAAAAATATGACTGGAAAGAGATAGCTAAAAAAGAAATGGACCTAGTATTAGATAACTAACTGTACAGTGACATCACATCTGCCCGCTCCGCTTTTGTTGTCAGGACATATGTCCTATTCTTGTAAAACCTTCACCTACTTCAAATACCTCTCTGCCGGCACAATCCAGCCAATTCCTCCGTGTCCTCTCACCCAATTATACCCCTGAAACCTACTGAGTTTCCAGCTGACTGTGGTCCAAGTTGGAAAATACCACATGACCTATCAGCTCCCGGTACATAATTTTAAAGAATGCCTCAATCTTGCCTCTCGCTTAAGGGTTATATGGTCTACCCACAATCAGCTTAATTCCTTTCTTCGTATAGAAATTTTTAAACGCCTTTGCAGCAAACTGCGCCGTTATCCACATATAGCGCTCTGGGCGTCATCCCCGTTTTCAGTGCATGGGCAAGCGTATCGATGGCGATGGCAGCAGTCTTACACTTATATATCTTCAAAGCAGGGCAGAGCGAGAGTGGTCATCGATTATCCCGGAGACCCTGACTTTGCTCCTGCCGCGAATCCTGAACTCGTAGATGTCCATCTGCCAAAAAGAGTCAGGATGTTTCCTCTCGAAGCGCTTACAGAGTTTCTTCCTGGGCTTAATCCTCGTCAGCAGCCCATTCCCCTTTAGAACACGGTGCACCGTCCTGTAGTTGGACTCTTCTCTACCTGTCTCGTCAAAGAGAATGTAGAAAAGCCTCCTGGCTCCTGCTGCAGGGTTCCTGAGCTTGGCATCAATTATCAATAATTCATCTTCCTCAGGCAGCTTGTTGTGTACATGTTTCGGCGCTCTCGGTCTGGGTAGTAACCCGCTGTACCCTTCCTCATGATACCTCTTTGCCCAGTGCCTGAGAGTTCTTACGCTTATATACCAAGATAAGACCAGATATCAGAGGTGGAGTTGCTTTTGGAAGCTTACTAATTATGACGTATCTAATAAAAAATTATGGTAGATTTAATTTTTATAAAAGAAGGAAGACCAGTAGAGTATATAAGAGCGTTCTCCCCTAAAAGTTTAAAAGAAATGTTAGAAGATAATGGTTTTGAAGTTCTAGTAATTTCTATCCTTCATTGTCCACAGTTTTCTTAATTGCTGCCATAAAAAGGGGGAATGATAATGTCTAACAGAGTTATAGTCATTGGTCTCGATGGAGTTAGCTGGAACGTTCTAGATCCAATATTAAAGGAAGACTTAATGCTTAATTTAAAAAGCCTAAAAGAAGATAGTATCTACGGAGAGCTTGAAAGTTGCGTTCCTCCGGTAACTTTCCCTGCGTGGAAGTGCTATTCTACAGGAAAAGATCCGAGTCAATTGGGTGTTTATTGGTGGATGAATCTCGACTTTAAACACAAGAAATTCATTTTAAATAGCTCTTTATCGTTTAAGGGGAAGGATATATGGGATTACCTCTCAGAAAAAAGTTTAAAATCTATTGTGATAAACATGCCTGGAACATATCCAGCTAGGAAAATAAATGGTATATTAATTGCAGGCCCGCCTAATCCATCTTTAAGAAAAAGCGTTTATCCCAAAGAATTATTTGAAAAATTAGTAAGAATAAATTATAAAAATATGCCAGAAGCCAAATGGAGTATAGAAGGTCTCAAGGTCATTAAAGAATGTAGAATTATACATAAACAACAATGTAAACTTGCTTTAGAGTTGATGGAGAAAAAAAGCTGGGATTTTTTCCACTTTACTTTCGTCTTGACTGATCCTATTTTGCATCATTTTTGGAACCATCACAAAGATCTACTAGACTCTGACAACAAAATAACTGAGGAATTACGTAAATTTTGGAGAGATATCGACTACTTTATAGGGAAATTCATCGAAAAAGCTAGTGAAGATGATTATATTTTTATAATTTCCGATCATGGCATGGTGAAAATGGATTATAAATTTTATTTAAATAATTTTTTAGAACAAGAAGGGTATCTCAAACTTAAATGGAAAAGTTACATTCGTGATAGGATGATTTCATATTTACCAAAAAGAAAAGTAGGTGAATTATTTTCAAAAATTCATATGATGAAGCCAACATCTAAAATTTTACAATTGTTAGGTCTATTAGATAAATTCAATCCTACCAAAGATATTGAATTAAATGAAGAACTAATCAATTGGAAAAAAACAAAAGCTATTTGTCTAAGTGACGCATCTGCACTGATATACACAAATAACATGAACGAAAATGAAAAATATGAACTATTTGATTTGCTTAAAAGTTTTAAACATAATGATAAAAAGGTTTTTGAAAAAGTTTGTTACGCATCAAAAATTTATGAAAATATTCAAGAGAACTCTCCTAATATAATTGCTATTCCAAGAAGAGGTTATGAGATAGCGCCTGGAATAGGGAAAAAAGTATTTAAGAGTAGTAGGGAAGATATTTGGAGATCTACTCATAAAGTAGGGGGCATGTTTTTAGTAAGAGGGGCTGATCTAAAATTTAAGACTAAAAATACAACAATCTACGATGTGGCACCTACAATATTATCTCTACTTGATTTTCCAGATGTCGAATTCATGAATGAAATGAAAGGACGTATACTAAATAATTTAGGAAGGGATTAAATATGGGGGCAATCATTAAAATCAAGAGGGAAAGACTTTTGGATGTTATTGTTATAATATTCTATTTAATCATTTCTATCCTATCCGTTAGGGAACTATTATTTAGCAAATTTCTTGTAGGGATGAGACATGACTGGTTTTCAGCACCATACCCGCAAATGGTGATAGATCATATTAAAAGTGTATTTTTTATTTGGTACGACCAACAAGGCTATGCTTTTTTCAGAGCTAATGTATTGTACTATTATTTGTTTTTTAAAGGATTATTAGGTTTATTAACTGGTTTTAATGGCATACTACTCCCTAAAATTGAGATAGGGTTTCTAATTTTTATGTCAGGACTATTTATGTATTATCTGCTCTGTAAAATAGAGATTTCAAAGTTTGGTGCGTTTATTTCTGGACTATTTTATATGTTAACACCTATAGTGTTTAATAGAGTTATAGCTGGTCATCTTGAATATTTGTTCTCATATGCACTCTCACCATTGGTTTTAAGTTTGTTTATTATGGCTATAAAGGAAGATAAACTAAATTGGAAATATATCATTTTATCTGGACTTATTTATGGAATTTCAGTTACGCAACATCAATTTATAGTTTATATATCTTTTTTGATTTTTCTTTATATTTCATTATTCTCATTAGTGATGCATCGTATATATATAAAATATATCACGGCCTTTTTCATAATCTTAGCGATTGGATTTATGTTACATTTGTTTTGGATAATCCCTGCAATTCATAGGACAATTCCAATATACCACATGGCACCTTTAGCGTATCATGGCATTCAGGTCAGTCCTAATATAATAGAATCATTTCTAATGATTGGTTATCCCCACCCATATGATTATATGTCATTAATTTCCAAGGGATTATTACCTAGTCTACAATTATACTTCCTGTTTTTTCCACTAATTTCTCTAGCTACTTTACTAAGTAAAAGAATGTATTTGTACAAATTATTTGCGGCAATAGTATTATTAGTAGGCATATTTATGGTAACAGCCCTAAAACAACCTTTTGGCAGTCTCTGGAAATTGTTATTCATGTATATACCACCTTTTCGAGTTTTTAGAGAAGTGTATCACTCTGAATTTCTTGTTGCTTTCTCACTAAGTATTCTTCTTGGAATATTTATTGGGGAAATATTAAATAAAATTAAAACATTACAACCATATGACAAAATAGTAAAAGGTAGTATAATTATTATTGTTACTATATTACTTATCCTAGTTGGATTACCTGTAATTTCTGGCAATTTTGTTGGACAAATTGGAACATATACTTTTCCAGATGAATATAAACCCATATATCAGAGCATACACTCAGATACTGAGCCATATCGTGTTTTATTCCTCCCATCAATCGGACCTTTTAAATATTCTAGTAGTTCTTTTCAAGGATTTGATCCAATGATTCAATCGCCTCCAAAACCAACATTCCAATCTCTAGTAGACCGGACAAACACATTTAATAGATTTCATAAATACTTTATTTACCAGTTAAGACAGGGAAAGAATATTGAGAATTATCTCGATATAGTTGCAGTTAGATATATCATGACTAGACCATTTTCAGAAAGTTGGTACCTGTATTATGTGCTTTCATCACCAACACTAAAAGTTAAGTGGAAAAATTATAATTTCACTGAAGATTTTAAGTGGGCAAACAACGTTAGGAATGAGGGTAGTCTGATAATAATACATAAAAATAACTCTTACTTCTTCAAGGTAGTAAATGTTTCTTTAGTTATTGGAAATTTAAAGACTATTAGCAAACTTCCAAATAATAGTTATGACAATACGGCCTTGATCTATAATAGGGACATTAAAATAGAAAGCCAAAAATTTTTGAGAAATTTTATAAATAAAATTCTAATAGATAATCAAAAATGGATAGAAGAGCTTATTCTAACTTTACCAAATTTTACAATAAAATATCTTACATTACAAAGCGAGTTATCGAATCCCAACAAAGGTTGGGCCTACGATACAAATTCTTGGTGGCATTATTCAGAAATAGCAGCTCTAACCCCATATTATGGCATAAATACTGTATTAACCTCAGCTAACAAAGTTCATATAAACACATCTTTTAACATCAATAAATCTAATAACTACAAACTCCTCATCCGCTACTTCAAAAACCAAAAAGGCGGAGGGATAAAAGTTTACATCGATGGCAAACCCACAGAAATTAATACAAAAGGTCAGCTCAACAAGTTCGTGTGGAAAGACCTTGGAACTTTCTACCTTGAAAAAGGCAAACACGAACTGATTCTTGAAAATGTTAATGGCTTCAACGCCGCCAACTTGTTCGTATTAATTCCAGAGGAAGAGTACTACAAAGCAAAAGAAAAAGTTGAAAAACTCCTCCAGAACAAAACACTAATCTACCTCTTCGAAGCCGAAGCCGACCTCTACAGGACTAACGCAGAAATAACTAAAAACATCAACGCTAGCAATGGAGAGGCATTGCTGTTAGGTGAAAATAGTAAAGCTTGGCAAGATATTGAGATTGTCAAGAATGGAACGTATAGAATTGCTTTAAAAGGAATTGGAAAATTCAAGGTTAAGGTAGGCAATTATTCTTCCATATTGAAATTAAACTCTTTGAACTATACATATTCTCCTATGTTCTATCTTGATGAAGGAAAATACAGGCTTGAGATAGTTCATTTAAATGTTAAAAATCCTGTTCTCGACGTTATCTGGCTCTACTCCACAGAAACAAATCAAACAATAGAGCAACTCTTCGAAATGAGAGAAAAGCCTGCAGAAGTAATCAACTATACAAAAATCAACCCCACCCTCTGGAAAGTTAAAGTCAACGCCGCAAAACCTTTCACGCTGAGCTTTGCAGAGGCTTATGATCCCATCTGGGAGGCAAGGGTTTACAAAGATGGTAAAAAGGTTGAAACGGTTAAATCAATTCCGCTCTACTCTGTGATAAACGGCTTCTGGATCAACGAAACGGGAGAGCTTGAAATCGTAATAAGATACAAACCGCAAGATTGGTTTGAAAGAGGCTTAATAATCTCTGCAACCACATTTATTGGTTGCATTGGATATCTCTTCTACGACTGGAGGAGAGGGAAAGGAGACAGGTGGACAAAGAGACTGGAGAAAAAGATTAGAAGATATTTAGAGTCCATAAAGAAAAAGCTCACCACCTCTTAAACTTAAACTCGTACTTTTCGCCGTTCAGGTATATCGCTGAGGTCAGGTTCTTCGCTTTAATGCTTACACCTGACTTAAAGAAAATAGCGCCCTTTCTCGTGGCGCCCGGGTAGAGAACGTCCAGGTTTAGCTGGTCTGGATGCGCAACCCACCTTCCAGCGGCATCCTTAATCTTAACATAGGTGTAGTCATAGGTGTTGCCCAAGTCGTCTATGAGCACGGGGTTGTAGGGGGTGAATTGAAATTTGACTTCCTTTTCGCCCACGTTCTTTACTTCTATGTCCACGCGGGAGTACGTCTCTTCCAGAGTATCTTTGACGACTTCGACATATACCATACCGTAAAATCTCTTTAGCGTGACCTCTAAATTGCCCGCCCTAATAGTGTCACCAATGGTGTAAATCTTCTCTTTTTCTTCTTCTGAGGTAGCGTTAATGGTGAAGTAGACGGTTTGAGAGGTGGCGTTGCCCTGGGTATTGTTGGCTAAGAGTGTTAAGCTGTGCAAACCATTGCTCAAATCTCTTACCACGACTATGTTGTTTACAAGAATAGAGGAACCAGCGACTTTTAGGACAAGTTCATCATAAATCTTGTTTTTATTTTGCAGAGGATAGGTTAACCACTCTTTATCATTAATTTTTACTTTTGCATTTCCGTTTTCAAAGTATATTTCAATGTTATATGGCTTGTTGTATGTTATTTCAACAGGAGCTTTTGTTTGAGTCCATTTCCAGACACCTTTTTCAGTCTGCCCTACGAAACCTCCTGAAGGTGCATAACTGGAATCGTAGGGGTAAACTTGAAATTTCAGTGCATCGCCTGTTTTGCTGACTAAGTAAATGCCAAAATATGGGCTGGAAGCTGACTTCTCTAAGAATGTAAATTCTGCAGTGTATCTATAGTTAAAGGAGAAGTTTCCAGTTTTTCTCCATTCTTTCAGTTCCTCTGGTACTTCTCCAATCAAAACTGGTGCTAGATAACTATCCACCTCCGCTATGTACCCGTCGTGAGGTATGGAGATGTTCTCCCCACCGTCGATTGAAAGCAATACGGTGTCGAGGTAAGGACCGTAAACCCTAAATCTCACTGGTGGAAGAGAGGTGGTATAGGTATCGTTCTTGGGTTCGTAGAGCACGATTCTAGGTGGGGGTACATTACCGCTGGGGGCTTGCTCTTCTGGCACCTTCTCAGGTGCTTTCATCTCCGCAGGTGGAGGTGAGGTTTGTGGGGCAGTTTTCTGCTCAGCCACTTTCTGGGGCGCTTGGGTTGCAGGTGCCTGCTCCGCCTTCTCGCCCCCTGGCAAAGAGGAGAACAGCAGGAAGGCGAAGATTAAAATCACAAGCGCTATACCGAAAAGCTCCGGGCTGCTTCGCCTCGCAATCTTTTCCCTAATCTTTTTTCTCCTCTCCTCTAATTCGTTCAAGGCTACGCCCCCGTCTATGTCCACAATAAAGATGCGCAATCAAAGTATATATAATTATATCAATTGAGGTGTAGTTTAGGCTATGATAGAAAGGGAGGAGCTGGTAAGGGGGCTGGTGGTGGTATCCTTTCTCGCGCTCCTTCTCAGGTACAGGGGCAGCGAGGATGCGAGGACGGCTATAGTCTTTGCCTTTTACTTTCTGGCTGCGCTCATATACAGGATAGACCCCCGCTACCCTGTGCTTGCTGCAATAGGCTCCCTTGTGCTTGCGGCAATACTTCTCGCACAGCAGAAGGAAGCCCTCGCCAATAGGGTTGCGGTCTATGCCTACTACTTCCTGGTGGTGGGCGTGCTTTTGAATCTGGTGGATTACCTGAGGGAGGGTAGAGAGGAGGAGTTTGTGCCCGAGGGGGAGCTCAAAAATAAGGTTCTCGCCATAACCTCCGGCAAGGGTGGTGTTGGCAAAACAACGCTAGCGAGCAACCTTGCTGTTGCTCTTGCGAAGCTGAAAAAGAGGGTAATCGTAATTGACCTTGACCTGGCGATGCCCAACCTGGATATAGCCATGGGCGTTGAATGCAGAGGGCTAGAGGAAGCCCTGAAAGAGGGGAAGGGCATAGAGGAGGTCGTGGTGAGAAATCTTGGGTGCGATATACTGGCAACGCTGCCCATAAAAGATGGATACAAAGACAGGGGGATGCTGGAAAAAATTAAGGAGGTAATAGGTGAGATAAGTCAGAGGTATGAGGTGGTGGTGCTTGACTTTCCGCCTGGCGTCGAAGCCCTCGATGTTATTGACAGCGATACGCAAGTGCTGATAGTTGCCAACCCCGAGAAGCTTTCCATCGCCGACGCTTACAACGTTAAGAGGGCGCTTGAAGGCAGGGCGAGGGTTCTCGGAGTGGTTATAAACAAAGCCAACGGTGCTGATGTAGAGGCGGTAGAGGAGATGCTCTCATTGCCTGTTTTAGCTGTGCTGCCGGATGAAGAGAGGGTTAGGGAAGCCCTTGAGGCAGAGACGCCTCTGGTTGCAAAAGATGAGGAATGCGAATTCTCGAGGGAGGTGGAGGAGCTTGTGAAGTTTCTGATAAAATACTGGGAGAGGGGGGAAGGCAGGGGTGAAGCTGGGTGAGGTACGCCCTTCTTTTAGCGGCGCTCATCTACTTTCTGACCCTCGGGGAATTTCTCCTCTCGCCCGGCACGCTTATATACTTGGACCACGTCCCAAGCCTCTATCCCGAGAAGTACTTCGCCATTGTCTTAAGCGGGGCAAACATCTGGGGCGCCGCCTCGCTTGCAAGCCTGCCCTTCTGGGTGCTGTTTACCCTCGCCTCAAAAATACTCTCACCCTTCCTATTTCTTGAATTGTTCTGGCTGGCGTGCTTCCTTATAGGTAGCGCTTTCCTATTCAAAAGTCTCGAAACCAGGCGAGAATGTAAGTACCTTGGCGTGCTCCTTCTCCTCTTCAACCCATTCATGTACCTCAGAATAACCGCCGCCGGGCAGCTGGGCATGGTGATCTCAGCAGCGCTGGCGCCGGCGTTTCTCTACTTTCTCTTCAGCTACTACAGAGCGCCCAGCAGAGGAGGTGCCCTCAAGCTTGCCCTTGCGTATACCCTCGCGTCGATGTTCCAGGCTCACTTCTTTATACTCAACGCTGTGATATTCATCCTCTACTCGGGCATTTTAGCCGTAAGAAAAGAGACTGGCGTGAAGGAAATAGGCGTCGCCTCCCTCGCGCTCCTGCTTGTAAACCTCTACTGGGTAGCTTTCATCCCTATTCTCAAGCCCGTTGCAATCGCCGGGGTAACCCAGGAGCAAATGGAATTCTTCTATCCAAAGCCTTCCCTTGACCTGAACGGAGCGACGAAGCTTGCAGGCTTATATGGCTTCTGGAGGGAGGCTGCGGTTGAAAAAATATACGATGAGGTGCCCTTCTACGCCTTCTTGGGGTTTGTCTCCCTGCTCATCTACTTCTCCATCCACGGCTTTCTGAGCGCGCCCAGAGAAAGTAGAAATATCCTCTTCATTATTTTGATTTTTCTCGGCATAATCCTTGCCCTCTCCTCTTCATACCTTGAGCTCAAGCCCTTCAGGGACAGCCATAAGTTTGCCTACTTCACCCTGCTCGGCTACACTTATCTAATACCCCGTGGGGTGGAGGCGCATAAAAGGCTGAAGCTTCTCCTCCTCATGGTAGTTGCGGTGCTGCTCTACTTCAACCACATGCAGATATTCCTAGCCGGGCAGCTCAACCCAATAAATTACCCTGAAGAGTACAAAGAGGCTGGCAAAGCCTTGAACCACATAGAGGGAGAAGTGCTCTATCTGCCCTGGAAGCAGTACATGACATACAACTGGTCGCTGAGAGCAGGGCTGGACGGAAGGATAGGGAACCCGATAAACGCGGTTACCAAGAAGATGGTAATAACCGGCTGCGACCCTGCTCACGACTTCTGCATGGAGACGCAAGCGCAAAGCAAAATAAGAGCATGTCTGCAAAATAAAAGCATACCCTGCCTGAAGAATCTCAACGTTACTCACGTAATTATCGACTCCTGCGCATTTGTACCGGAGGATGATTCCTGGGTTGAGGGGAGGGAGGTGTTTAACAAAGGGTGCATCAGAATTTTAAAGCTACTGTGAAAGTCCAACACAGCTAGGGTGTGTCTCTGCTGATTTTTTAAACTACCACTCGCTTTCGCAAGGATACTTCCCGCACCAAGGTTAAAACAGCTCAGAGGGTGTTAGGAAGTCTTGCTTAAATCCTGCTCACTATTCGAGAAGCTCCTCTTTTATTCATTCATGCTCATGCAGATTTATTTCCGGGATCGGAATTCCTCTGGCGGTCCTTATAAGTATCCACCCTTCCGGTGCTTCTTCCAGCTCTCTTCTGCATACATCGATGGTTTCAGCGCAGGTGTACACACTTCTTAGCTCAGGAATCTCTCCGAAGTACTTTTTGCTCTCAGGCAAAACCTTGTATTTTGCTATTCTCATTACGCCTTAATACTGAAAAATAAAGAGGTGGAGCACCTCAGCAGTACTCCACCCTGTAGAGAATTTTATTCCTTTTCAGCACCCTCTCAATGTGCTCCCTTACACTCTCTGCAATGCATAACTGCATGATGAGCGTCTTGGTACTATTTGGCTGGGTCTTCTTTATTATGCACTTAATAGACCCTAATTATCCTGAGTTTGCAACTTTTACAAAAATGATAGCCCCCTCTCCAGGCTATTTTTCACTCTTGCCCAATTTTATGCCATGCTAACCAAATTCCAGGTGACAGACAGAGGGATAAGAATTAAGCGTTTTATTGGCGGCTCTGTTTTAATACCATGGGAAGATATTAAAAGAATTGAGAAGGGGATCCTGAGGGTGCCTGAACGCTACTCAAGCTGGGATGGGCTGGGAGTTAGAGCAGAAATGCATCGCTACCTTTATCTAACCACACGCATATTCTAAGGCGATGAAAATCCTCCACCGTAACCTGAAGGAGGGTAAGTTCAAGCTTCGCCCCGAGAGCATCGACGACCTGTGGTACCTCAAGAGCATCATAGAGGAGGGTGATGCGGTATACGGCGTTGCGTATCGCAGGGTGCGCGACGAGGAGCGCGTGCGCGCCGATAAGGGCGAGCGGGTACGCATGTTTTTAGGGATTAAAGTAAAGCAGGTGGAGTTCGCGCCCTATGCGATGCGCCTGCGCATTACTGGTGAGGTCTTCTCAGGCCCAGAAGATTTAATCTCCTTTGGCACACATCAAACGCTGGAGGTTAAACCGGGCGACGAGGTTACGCTGCAAAAGCAGGAGTGGCGCCGCTGGCACCTTGAGCGCCTGGCTGAGGCTGAGAAGGCTGCAAAGGAGGCGCGAGTGCTCATCGTGGCGATAGAGGAGGGAGAAGCCGAGCTCGCACTCGTTCGCAGGTACGGCGTGGACTACGTTGCGAGAATAGCGAGCAGCATCGCAGGTAAGCGCTACGCGGCACAGCACGAGGCGAGTGCAAAACAGTTCTACGCAGAGGTGGCAAAGAAGATAGCCGAGGTGGTGGAGAAAGAGCGCGTGGAGGTGGTGATACTCGCTGGTCCTGGCTTCTGGAAGGAGTCCCTTCTGGAAGCTATTAAAGAGCGCTACCCGAAGCTGGCGAAGCGCTGCTACCTTCAGGCCACGGGCTGCGGTGGGAGGAGTGCTGTACAGGAGGTGCTTAAGCGCCGCGCTATAGAGCGCATCCTTGAGGAGAGCCGCATTTCAGAGGAGACGGCACTGGTGGAGCGCTTCTATGAGGAGCTGGCGAAGGACGGTCTCGCGGCGTATGGCATCGCGGAGGTCAGCAAAGCCATAGACTACGGCGCCGTTGATACGCTGCTAATAAGTGACGCTTTCCTCAGAAAGCATCCGGAGAGCGACTTGCTTATAGAGAAAGCCAGGGCGATAAAGGCGAGAGTGCTCATAGTAAGCACAGAGCACGAGGCTGGGGAGCGCCTCGAAGCCATAGGTGGGCTGGCTGCGATTTTGAGGTACAAGGTTGGTTGATTATGGCACCACCTCTGTGCCTATCGCCTCGCCGCGCAACACTGCCTTTACCACCTCAGCGCTTTTGCCGTTCGCCACAGTGCAGGTGATTTTATACTTCTGCAGGAGCTTTGGTAAGTATGCATCAACGCAGGTCTCGCCAAGCTTCTCCAGCTCCGCCGCTGAGATCTTGCTTACCAGCTTGCCCTCAACGTAGATTCCGTCCACGTTTGTGAGTATCACCAGTCGCTTTTCCCCAAGCAAGGCTGCGATGTAGCAGGCGATGCTGTCACTGGTAACCTGCCAGGAGTGGGGGAGAGGGTCGCGCTCCCGCATAAGCTGGTAGGGCAGCAAAACCGCGGGCAGATTGCCTTCCAATGCCTGCCTCGCAGGTATTCCCGAGACGCTGGAAAGAAACTCCCCGTAGGCGTCCATGGCAGCGATTGCCATGAAGTGGGCAGCACTCTCGCTTAACTCATACTCTCTGTACACCTTCCTCACAGCATCTGCGAAAACTCCGCCCCCGGGCACAATTAAGACCTCATATTCGCGAAGCACAGGAAGTATCTCCCTGGCATACCTGAGCAAGCTTCCACCAAATTTAACCACGCGCATCGTCGAGCACCATGTAGGCCAAGCCAAGGCAGGGCAGGTTGTCGTAGGCAGGAGTAACCTCTGCAAGGTCAACCCATGCCAAGCCTGCCTGCAACGTGGCGCGCTTTCCCAGCGCTTTACCAACGCCAGCGAGGTAGGCAATGCTTAAGCCATAACTATCGCTAACCCTGCGCAGCGCCTCAGCGATTATGCTCGCATGCCTCTCCGCCAAGTAGCGGCACATCTCAAGAAGCTCCGCTTCGCCGGCTTCGTTTAAATCTGCGCACAGCAGCCGCGCCACTCTTCGTAGGGCTGCGATTCTGCTCTTCTCGCCGCCGTCTGGGGTATCGCAGGAGTACTCCTCAAGCTCCCCGAGAATATGATACAGGTCGGCGGTTATCGCAAAGTACTCGCTGGCAGGTCTAATAAAGTAGCCGCGAAAGGGGACTTTCTCAGCTATGGTGTTCAGCGGGGTGCGCAGGTAGCCTGTGTAAACCAGCTGCCCAGCGAGAAGGCGCTCAAGGTCGGTCTTTTTGTACAGTATCTCCCCTCGCCTGAAGGGTATAATGTCGCAGGTGGTGCTGCCTATGTCCAAAAGCACACCCTCGCCAAAGAAGCGCTCCAAATAGTAGACGCTCGCCACGTAGTTTGCTCCTGCAAGCTCGGTTAAGCTTTCAGGCTCCTCCACAAGCTTCTTCTCCACGCTGAGAAACCTCGCCTCAGGGAAAAGGTCTTTCACCACGCTCGTAACGTAGGCAACGCCTTCCTGCTTGCTCTGAAAGACATCGCTAAGCTCTGCCGTCAGCGTTACAGCCACCCTTTCAGCGCGAGGAGCAATGCTGCGCAGGAAGCTGCGAAACTCATCCTTCCGCTTCCAGAAGGGGAAGTAGTGAATCTCGTTCCTCACCACCTCCTCGCGAGCCTCGTCGAAGAGCAAAAGCTTTGTGTTTGCTCCGCCTATGTCCAGAGCTAAAATCATCCTAT
>Ga0209426_1000842_pt1 | contig 24875 bp, 23 predicted proteins | sample Deesub1362B_J571_FD_187697 | JGI IMG/M metagenome (GOLD analysis project Ga0209426, IMG submission 187697) | Deep oceanic, basalt-hosted subsurface ecosystem from Juan de Fuca Ridge flank, Pacific Ocean, CORK Borehole 1362B_J2.571 (SPAdes)... ...
ATAGGGCACCAGCCCCACAGCGAGGTGGCAGCGCTTGCGGTATTCCTCGACAGGTACTTCTCTGGCAGAGAGCTTCACAGGGAGTTTCAAGGTAAGCTGAAGGTGGTGCCCTCACGGCGAGGGAAGCGCGTTGTCGAGCAGGTTTCCGGTTCTGCGGAGCAATAGGGAAACGAAGGGTGAGCGCCTTCTTATCGTGGGAGTGCACACCCGCCCTGCGGTAGCCTCGGCGAAGCGCTCAGGCTACGGCGTCGCAAGCGCAGATTATTTTGGCGATATTGATTTAAAGAGGCTGGCGGATGAGTCTCGCTCCATAGTTAAGCAGAAGCCCTACTGCTCCAACGGCAGGCTGGCTGAGAACTACTCCGACGAGAAGCTTCTTGCCCTTGCGCAACGCTTGGAAGGCGACAGGATAATTCTGACCTCCACGCTACCTTTGCGAAGCAGAAAGATCGCCGGAATCTCTGGCGTAAGGGCAAAGAAGCTTAAAGACAAGGCGTACCAGCTTAAAAAGGTGAAAAAGCTCAACATAGCACTGCCAGAGACGAGGGTGGTTGAGAGCAGGGAAGAGGCGGTGCAGGCGGCGGAAGAGATTGGTTTTCCCGTGGTGGTTAAACCAGCGCTCGGCGCAGGAGGCGAGGGGGTTGTGCTGGCGCGTTCTCCGCGTGAGATTCCAGAAATTTACGAGCGCTTCCTGGTGCAGGAGTACATTCAAGGCAGGGCGATAAGCGTCTCAACCCTTTCTTACCGCAATGAAAGCGTGGCTATCTCCACCAGCGTTCAGATTCTTGGCTCCAGACTAGCGAAAGCCAGAGGTTTCAGATACTGCGGAAGCCTTGCGCCTTACTCAAGCGATGATCGCCTCTTAAGCATTGCCGAGGAGATTTCCTGCCTCTTTAACCTTCGTGGCTGGAACGGTATAGACTTTGTGGAGGCAAAGGGTGAGTACTACTTCATTGAACTCAACCCGCGCTTTCAAGGCACTCTCGACGTTGTGGAGCGTGCATATGGATTGGCCATAGTGGAGGCCCACCTTGCAGCTTGCGATGGCGAGCTACCCGGGCAGCGTCCTGAGGCGAATAGCTTTGCCGCGAGGCTAACGCTTTTCGCTAGCGAGAAGTGCATAGTGAGGGGCAACCTTCTGAAGCTGTGCAGCGACGTGCCCGCGAGAAATGCGATAATCGAGGCGGGCGAGCCTGTAACCACGGTGCTGAGCTCTGGCAAAAGCAGGAGCGAGGCGCTGCAGAGGGTTAAGAAGAAGGCGAGGCAGGTGTACTCCCGCTACCTCTTTAGCGTGCCCGAAGCTTTTTAAACCACTGCCGCAAAAGCTATGCGTAGAATGAGCGACCTGGCGGAGATGAGGAAGGAGATAGACGAAATAGACGCCCAGCTTCTAGAGTTACTCAGGCGCAGGATTCGGGTTGCAGAGCAGGTTGGCAAGTACAAGCTCGCCAAGGGGATGCGCATCGAAGACCCGGAGCGGGAGAAGCAGGTGCTCTCGCGAGCACTTGCAAACGCCGGTGAGCTTAGCCGCGAGTTTGTGCGCGACATCTTTGAGCGGATTATCCTGGAGAGCAAGCGTGCCCAGCGGCAGGGCAAAATAGCCATACTCGGACCGAGAGGTACATTCTCCGAGGAAGCGGCGCTCAGGTTCATGAAGTCCCCGCATTTAGTGCTCGCCCGCGACATCGAGGAGATATTCGATCTTGTTGAAAGGGGAGAGGTGGAGTTTGGTGTCTTACCTGTGGAGAACTCCCTCGAGGGCAGCGTCGCCCTCGCCATGGAACTGCTCGTCAAGAGGAATGCTAAGGTTTATGCGGAGGTGATTCTGGACATAAACCACCACCTGCTCGCGTTGCCGGGGGTTAAACTGGGTGAGATACGCAAGATAATCTCCCATCCTCAGGCACTGGCGCAGTGCAAAGGCTTCATCTCGAGCTTAGCGGTGGCTACAGCCAACTATCCGAGCACTGCCGACGCTGCACGGGAAATTAAAGAGAAGCAGCTTCGCGACGTGGCTGCTATCGCTCCGCTGGCAGCGGCAAAGCTCTACGGCTTAGAGGTGCTCAAGGAGAAGATTCAGGATATAGACCACAACCAGACGCGCTTCTTCATCCTTGCCAAGAAGGACCACGCGCCCACGGGCAGGGACAAAACCTCTATTATCCTCAGCCTTAAGGACAAGCCGGGCGCCCTGTATGAGATACTTGAGGCCTTTGCCAAGGCGAAGGTGAACCTCACAAAGATAGAGTCTCGCCCCTCTCGTCGCGCTCTTGGCGATTATATATTCTTTATAGACTTTGAAGGGCATCGCAGCGAGGAGAGAATAAAACGTGTGCTTGAGGAGATAGAGAAACGGGCGTCCTTCCTGAAGATACTGGGGAGTTATCCTTCGGGAGGTTAGGGATGCCGTGCGCTCGCCGTAGGTGAGGAGATGAGCTTTCTGGGCATGGACCACGGCACGCGGGAGGTGCGCTTCTACATCCTTCCCGAGAATGTGGGCTTTTCTGTACCCCGCAGCAAAGCTGCGCGCGAGGGCGTGCTACGCGAGATTGAGCGCAGGGTTGAGCTGGCGAAGATAGAGCTTGCGGCGATAACCTACTCCATGGGCGATGCGCTAACGGCGATCACCCGCATAGATAAGGTTGAGAACCGCGGAGTGCTCCCAGGAGGCGGCGCTGGCGAGCATGTTGGCGGGGGCACCCGCGCCTACGATGAGCTTGCGGCGAGCGGGATTAAGGCGGTGGTTATACCCGGGCTCCACCGCGGCTTAGCCAGCTTAGACGAGCGCATGCGCGCGCTTTACTCCCACATGGCGAGCGCGGAGAAGGTGAGCATAGCCTACGATGCCTATCTGAGGGTAAAGCGCGAGCTTGGCGCGGAGAACTTTATTGTGAGCGACATAAGCTCCAATACTGTGAGCGTGGCTGTGAAGTCTGGGAGGATAGTCGGTGCTATTGACGCCTGCCTAGGTGCGATAGGCATGTTCCACGGTCCCCTTGACTTAGAGGCGATCCGCCGCATTGATAAAGGTGAGGTTACCGCAGGCGAAGCCTTTTCCCGCGCGGGTGTTGTGAAGATATACCCCTTTTCAGATCTCAGGGAGATTCTTGAACCCAAAAACGAAAGAGCGAGGCTCGCCTTGAATGCTCTCGTGCTGAGCGTGGAGATGGAGATTCGCTCCCTCACGGCGCTGGTGGAGCCTCAGGCGATAGTAATAACCGGCGGTGCAGGTGTTCACGAGGCGGTGTTTTCGAGGCTCGCGGAGAGGCTGCGCAAACTCGCGCCGGTGCTGCGCATAGACGAGTATAGTGCAGCAAGGGGGAGTGCCGAGATTGCAAGGGCGGTTTACGAAGGCGAGAGGGAGATTCTGGGTATAGGGGTGGAGGTTTGAGTAAGCAGCAGGTAGTTTTTTAAGCTTTGAATAGCATTTGCACTCTTGTGAGCAGATTCAGAATTTTCAAAACAGAAGAATTCGACAAGGACTATGCTAAACTGGACAAATCAGAACAAAAACGCGTGGATAAGATTCTCAAGCAGTTGATGGAGAGGGGCGACGAAGTAGGTAAACCTTTAGCAGGACTCTCATTTTTCAGGGAAAAGAAGTTTAATGGTAAGCGCTTATATTACTTAGTATACCACTCACTAATCCTTCCCTGCTTTATGTCTTCAAGGCTTCTTTTTATCTTCTCTACGAGCTCCCAGTCTATCTCTGTCCTCTCTTTAAGTTCCTCATATTCCTTCTTTGTTTGCATGCCCACAGCTACCAGCTTCTCACCTTAAGCCCTTTAATTCTGCTGAAGTGCTTCACATTTCTTGTAATCAGCGTGAGGTCATACGTTGCCACCGTCGCTGCAATCATCACATCCCTCACATCTAGGCTGAGCCCCTCCTTCTTCAGGGTTGCAAAGATTTCCCCCGCCCTCTCAGCGCAGGCATCGTCGAAGGTGAGGATGTGAAACTTGGACAGCAGATTTTTAGCCTCTCTGACGGCTCTCCCGCCGGTGTAATATGCGCCGGCGTAGAGCTCGAAGGCATTTATGACGGTGGTGAACCTCACCCTCTCCCTGTCCAGCTCCTCAATCACCGGCACAGCACTCTTATCCCCCCTGAGCACCGCCACGAGGAAGTCGGTATCCACGCACTTCAAGGCATAGCCTCCGTGTACTTCTTCCAGGCTTTCCTGAGGTCTTTCATAACCTCCTCATCTATACTGCACCTGCCAAAGCTGTCCATAATCCTGCCCTCCTTTGCAACAAGCCGCTTGATGACGTCGGAGAAACTCTCGTCTCTCCTCTTCACACTCTTCAGGAGGTTGTAGCTCTCCTCCGTAATAGTAATGGTCTTTGCCATGTATGTTTAAACTTATGTTCACATCTTAAAACTCGAAACCCCACAAACTTTTTTATTCTACACCCTGAATTTAGCATGGTGGTGTGATGTACAAAATCGCTGTGATACCCGGTGATGGAGTCGGGCCTGAGGTGATGCAGGAAGGTATAAAGGTTCTTGAGGCGGCTGGAGAAGTGGCTAATATAGACTTCGAGTGGGTTCGCTACCCCTTCGGCGCGGAGCATTACCTTGCCACTGGAGAGATTCTCGGCGAGGATGCGCTGAAGGAAATCTCCGGCTGCGATGCAATTTACCTCGCGGCCGTGGGTGACCCGCGCGTTAAGCCGGGCATCCTGGAGCAGGGCATCCTGCTGAAGCTGCGCTTCTACTTCGACCAGTATGTGAACCTGCGCCCCGTGAAGCTTTACCCCGGCATCCCTACGCCGCTGAAGGATAAGAAGCCCGAGGACATAAACTTCTTTGTGGTGAGGGAGAACACAGAAGACTTCTACGTTGGCGTGGGTGCGAGGGTGACTTCGCCAAAGCAAAGGGAAGAGCTTGAAGTTAAGCGCGAGCTGTACGAACTCAAATTTGGGGTGGATATAACAAAGGAGAGAAGCGAGGAGGTAGCCTTTCAGATAGGCGTGATCTCCCGCGAGGGTGCGGAGCGCGTGATTCGCTACGCCTTCGAGCTGGCGAAGCGTCAGGGCATGCACAGGGTGACAAGCGTGGACAAGGCGAATGTGCTCACCCACGTTTACTCCCTGTGGCGGGAGGTGTTTGAAGAGGTGGCGAAAGGTTACGCTGAGATGGAAACGGAGTTTAACTACGTGGATGCGATAACCATGTACTTCCTCACTATGCCGGAGCATTTTCAGGTTATCGTGACCCCCAACATGTTCGGGGACATAATCACCGATCTGGGTGCGCAGATTCAGGGGGGCATAGGCCTAGCACCCAGCGGGAATATAAATCCTGACGGAGTGAGCATGTTTGAGCCGGTGCACGGCTCTGCGCCCAATCTGAAGGGCAAAGGGTTAGCGAACCCTGTGGCTCAGATACTTGCAGGAGCGCTCATGCTCCAGGAACTCGGCGAGGCTGAGGCTTCACGCCTGGTTGAGCAGGCGGTGGCAGAGACGCTGCGCTCAGGCGTGCGCACACCCGACATAGGTGGCAGCGCCTCAACAGCGCAGGTGGGCTCGGCGATAGCGGCGAAGGTGAAAGAGCTGGCTGAGAATGGAGGAGATTGAGAAGCGAGTGGTGGAGTTTCTCAGGCAGCATGGCGTAGCCCTAGGAAAGGAGCTTTACGAGAGCCTGGGCATAGACTCCTTTCTGCTGTGGCGCACCTGCATGCTGAGCAGACGCATAGTAACCAGGCGAGTGGGAAGGCGCTACCTCCGCCTGGATAGGCGCGTCGAGGGCTACGCTAGGCTTTCGCCTTCGATTCAGCGGGAATTTCTTACCTACACCGTCGTCGGACTAAAGGAGCAGGAGCGCGAGGTAGCGGCGAGGGCAGCGCAGCTTGAGAGGGAAATCGCGGAGATAAGCGCGCAGAAGCTAAGGTTAGCGAAGCGTGTGGTTGAGGAGGCGATTGAGAGACTTGGCAGCGAGAGAGTGGCGCTTCTCAGCAAAGCGTGCTTTGTAATAGGAGGCGACGTGCCCTTGGGAATGGCGCACGCAGACCCTCGCCCGGAACGCAGCACCGGTGAGCTTGTGGCGGGCTCCGACTTAGACCTGGTGGTCATCCTCGGCGATGAGGTTAGCCATGAGATTGAGGAAAAGCTGGACAGCGCGCTCTTTGAGATAAAGCACCGCCTGCTTGCGATGCCCCGCAAGGAGGAGCTTGACTACCTGATTAAAAGGTGGAGCAGGGTGAAGGAGCAGCTCAGCTTCGCAAGCTTCGAGGATATGGTGGCGTGCAAGATACTCGACGAGGCGAAGCTTCTCGCGGGTAGCAAAGAAATGCTCTCAAGGCTCAGGGAGGAAATGCGCCAGCGTAGTGTGGTTGCGAAGCTTCGCGAACTCGAGAGGCGAGCACAGGAGTATCGCAGATGGAGCGAGGAGGTGCTCCTCGCAACGCCTCAGCCAGAGGAAGAGCTTCTGCTGCGCACCTTCACCACTACCATAGAGGCGAGTGAGATTTTCTAGGCGAACCCTTTTATTGCCAGAATCCTAACTAAAAACATGCCTAAAATCCGCGTGCTCAGCGAGAGCATTGCAAGCAAAATCGCCGCTGGGGAGGTGGTGGAGCGTCCCGCAAGCGTTGTCAAGGAGCTGGTGGAGAACAGCCTGGACGCGAGCGCTACCCGCATAGCTGTGGAGATTCGCGATGGAGGCAAGAGCTACATCCGCGTTAGCGACGACGGCTTTGGGATGAGTCGCGAGGATGCGCGCCTAGCCTTCGAAAGGCATGCGACGAGCAAAATTTCCAGCTTCGAAGACCTCTACGCCGTTCGTAGCCTGGGCTTCCGTGGCGAGGCGTTGCCCAGCATAGCGAGCGTGGCAAAGGTTACTATGGAGACCAGGGAGAAGCACAGCCTCGAGGGTACCCGCGTAGTGGTTGAAGGCGGGAAGGTGCTCAGCCTTGAAGCCTGGGGCTGTCCCCCAGGCACGAGTGTTGTGGTGGAGAGACTATTCTTCAACACTCCGGCGAGGCGAAAGTTTCTCAAAAGCGATGCCACAGAGGCGAGAGAGATTGTCGCGGTGCTTACGCGCTACGTGCTCGCCTTTCCGGAGGTACACTTCGAGTTTTTCAAAGACGGAAGGCGCAGTTTAGTTGCGCCTAAGGGTAGCCTTAGAGACAGGCTGGCGCTGCTCTTTGGTAAAGAGGCAGTGATGCAGATGCGGGAGGTGGAGGCTGAGAAAGACGGCTACCGCATCTCTGGTTTTGTATCGCTGCCTTCGCTGAGCAGAGCCTCGCGGGGGGAGCAGTACCTCTTCGTCAACCGCCGCTTCGTCAAAAGCAGGCTGCTCAACATTGCCCTGGATGAAGCATACCATACCCTTCTGCCCAGGCATCGCTATCCCCTCGCCTTCATCTTCCTCGAGCTTGACCCTGCGCAGGTGGACGTGAATGTGCACCCTGCAAAAATCGAGGTGAAGTTTAAAGAGGAGGAGAAGCTTCGCCAGCTCTTAGTGGAGGCGATTCGTGAGGCGCTGCTCACACCTGCGAAGGCACAGGTGATGCCCCAGAGGCAGCTCAGCCTCCAAGTTGAGCGCGCTCCCGCGGAAAGCGTGGTGAGGGAGGCGAAGGCTGATTACGCCTTGCAGCTTCATCAAAGCGAGCCAAACTACACCCTTTTTTTCAGGCAGCTTAAACCCCTCGCCCAGCTCCACAACACCTACATCCTCGCGGAAAGCAGCGAGGGTTTAGTGCTAATAGACCAGCATGCGGCTCATGAGCGGGTGCTCTTTGAGAGGTTCAGGGCACAGCTTGAAGAGGCAAAGCTGGAGAAGCAGGAGCTACTCTCGCCGGCGCTTATTGAGCTTTCCCCCCGCGAGGCTGCGATACTCGAGGAAAACCTCGAGCTGATCTCGGAGCTGGGCTTCGAAATTGAGAGCTTCGGGGAGAGGAGCTACCTTGTTAAGGCGGTACCCCTTTTCCTGGGCAGGGCGGTGGAGAAGGAGGAGATTTACGAGATAATCCACTCACTGATAGAGGCGGGGAGCATAAGGCAGCGGGAGCAGCGCAGGGAGGAGATGATATACCGCGTTGCCTGCAAGAAGGCTGTGAAGGCCGGAGATTACCTGACAATGGATGATATGCTCGCGCTACTTGCCCACCTCAGCAGAACTTCTCAACCCACCACCTGCCCCCATGGAAGGCCGACAATGATCACCCTGGACTTAAAGGAGATTGAGAGGAGGTTTAAGCGGAGCTAGTAATACTTTTATTTAGTGTGCTCCGGGTCTTGGTAGCTGTTCCCGGGAGAAGGATTTCAAGCTCATCTCCCTTTTCATCCAGATCAAACACCATGTTCTCTGCCACCAGCTCATATTTTTCCACCCTTTCGCAGGCGCAGGTAGAGGGCGCCTATCTTCTTGACCTTGGCTACCCAAAACTTTTAATAACATCTGGCAGAGATAATACTTAATGAAGCTAAGAATAGGAACCTCTGGCGAAATGGCTCACAATGTTGGCTACATACCTCTCATTTTATCTGTAGCAGAGAGTTTGGAGAAGTTTCCGGGTAACGCAAGGGTTTTCGAGGTAAAGAAGGAGTACACATGGAGGATTATGAGTATAGAGGGGGACTACAGATATTTGACGGCTTTCCAGCTCCAGAATAGCAACCTACGGCGGAAAAATGCTTTTCCTCTTCTTCGCTGTAGACCATTTTCGTCTCTTCATCCTCGTCTTTCAGTATCTCTTCGAGCACAAAGTTCACAAATTCCTCCACTGAAGCAAATTCTTTGCTGTCTTCAACACGTTTCTTTATCTCTCCATATATCTTATCTTTTATCTCGATTTTCACCACTTTACCACCTCAAATTATTTATCCTTTTTCAACTTTACTTCTTAACTTCGCATTTTCATAGCCTCTATTTGAAGCCAGATATATAAAGAATGATTTAATCAAATACTATTAGCTGTGTTTGATCGGAATTAATGACTATAAACTTATCTTGATTATGATGCTCTTTATCTCTTTCTTTATCTTCTTCATCAGCTCCCTGTCATAGTCATCTATTTCTAGTATTTCTTTAAATATAATTCTTATACCCTCCCTTCTTATATATTTATATCTAAGTAAGAATCCGATAAGGCCGTTTATAATGAAAGCTAATGCGAATCCATATAAACCGCCGAGTAATATTAAAATGATACCTAAAAGAAGGAAAGTCATCGTACTTATGGCATATATTATGAAGAGATACTTTTGTGCTCTTAGACCAAAAAACAATGGGCGCATAGTCAAATTAAGTGCGTAAACTAAAGAAATGAAAATCAATATCTGAAATATCCTTGCTGATTCTGAATAAGAACTGCCAAAGAATATATTGAATGCAAAAGGAGAAAGTATTATGGAGAGTGTAATAATTGGTAGAGAAAACCATATTGAATATTTAATGCTTTTGTTAATTATCTTGTTTATTCTTTCAATATTTTTAATCTCTTTGGAGATAACAGGCATCAGTACATTCTCAAGAGGAGAAAATAAAAAAATTGTATACCTAACTGCTTTTCTAGCAACGTTAAATATCGCAACTGCTTCAACACCAAGGAAAAACTGGATTAACCATGGTTGGATGTTATCGGTTAATTTTTTAAGTGGCCGTATCCCAATTGCCCATTTCCCATGAGATGTCACAGTTTTCAAGAAAAAGTTTTCTTTTGGTCTTGAAATTGAAAAATAACCTTTTATTATTCTGAGATAATTAGGAAAAATTAAAAGAAGAGAGGTAAATGATGAGAGAGGATACGCAAGCATTACACCATAGAGACCAAGTTCTAAGTGATAGCCAAATAATATAACATAGATAAGTTTAAAGAAACTTTCTCCCACATTTAAAGAAAAAATAGACTTAAAATCAAGATGAGAATTGAAAGTAGTTAGGAATATATTCTTCCCAGCAGTTGTGATTATTAAAAATGCAGATATCTTGACTAGTTCGCTAACTATCTCTGAGTATCTCTGCTCGAAATATGTATTTGACAAAAATATGATCACGAATAAGAAAAAACCAGAAAAAATCTCAACTTGAGAATAGTGGTAAAGAAGTGATTTTACCTTATCATAGCGCTTGGCTCCCCTTTCCCTTGATGCATCTGCTGTTATAACCCCTCCTATACCAGGGTCAAGTAAAGTGCCTGCAATGCTTATAGCGGAAGAAGCGAGGACTATCAGGCCATATTCAAATCTTCCAAGTATCCTGACAATTACTATGAAACTCAGAAGACCAAAAATTCCTGTAATTATATTTGCTAGGCTTATTAGTGCTGTTCCTTCTGCAATTTTACGAGCTAAGGATGTCATGATTTTTGATTAGAAAGTATAGATATTAAAATCTATTCTTAGGTAGCCCCCTAGCTACTCTTTTTACTTTTTGTTTAATTTTTCCAATGTTTTTAATTCTCTAATTTTTCGCCTGATTCTTTCTTTTTCAGTATATTCTTGATATTTTATTGGCATTTTAGCATATTTGCTATCCCCATTAAAAATATCCTTTAATACTCTTCCGTCCATGTCCTTTGGGATAGGTATGTCGAATAAATGTAAAACTGTTGGAGCAATATCTGTAATTTCAATTTCTCCTAATTTCTTTCCCTTTTTAATATCATGACCATAGGCGATAAAAATACCTTCTCTTGCTTTTTCGTGACGCCCTATGATTTTAGTTTCCTTTCTTTTATTAAATATGTTTTTGGATAAGGAAGTGGTAGTATTAAAATATTCTGAGGCTAAATATACAATATCTGGAATATGAGAAATATATCTTCCATCAAACACTTCTTCTCTTTTCCATACATTTTCTAAAACTCTTTTTCCATCTTTGTTAAGATGCTTTAGTTTACTAATTATCTCTTCTCTTATCTTTTCATAATCCTGATCTTGACGCAGATTCTTTTTAATTATCTTTATTCCCAATGGATTAGCGCCGTAAGCTATTGCTATTGTATCGTTATGATTTACACCCCATGGAAAATATATATTTTCTTTTTTTTGAGTTAAACTCTTTTCATACCAATTATCTAAAATTAATTTATTAACCAATTTATTTATATTATATTTTAGAGATTTAAAATGCTTCAATAAAATCCTTCCGACACGATATTTTGCAAATGAATAGGCTTTATATGTTAACCACTGTCGAAGTCTATTTCCTTTTAATTTAAGGTATCCCTGATCCAATAACCATGAATTAACATTAAACTCATATATTGCAGGTCCATGGAATCCATGATCAGATATTATGAAAATCTCCATATTTTGGAAGTTTTTAATGATGTCACTTAAAATTTTATCGACTTCTTTAAAAAAATCCAAAATAATATCTTTATAATTCCAATACCAATGTTGAATCGAATCTGTTTCTTCAATCCAGTATATTATGAAATCATATTTACGTTCCTTTGTAAGATTTTTGAATATCTTATATCTTCGCCACATTCTTTGAACATAAAGGGAAAATAACCTTTCATCAAAAATTTTTTCTTTCCATAATTTTTTAAGCTCTTCGTTCTCTAAATGAAACCCTTTAACTTTATTTTTTAAATCCGGTGGATATGTGTATTCACTATCTTCAGAAGGCGGCAATCCAGAAATCATAATTCCATTTATTTTTTTAGGCGGATATGTCATTCGCAAGTTAATAATCATCGATTTATATCCATATTCACCTAGTATATCCCAAATAGCTGGCTCTTTTATATCATTGTAACTTACCAGAGATCCATCAGGTTTTATAAAGTCGAAAAATCCAAGTTTAGCTGGATTTTTACCAGTAAAAAAAGATGGTATTGCAGGTGAGCTCAGACATGGAATAGTGCTTTTTAATATCCCCCAAGTTCCATCTTCTATTAACTTTTTAAATGTGGGTAAATATCCTCCATCTATCCAAGGTTTAATAACTTTCCAAGTGGTACCATCTAAGCCTATTATTAGTACTTTACTCATAGGATCACCGCTTAGCAAGTATCAAGTAAAACATATATCCTTTCCCCTTGAACATTTTAGCAAGGAGGAAATTCAATAGAAAACAGACCATATCTTTCTTAGGGTCAATCTTCCCTAAGTGGTTATAAGTTCTTATTTCTAAAACACTTAAATCTAGAAGTTGAGATACAATCTTTTCTGGAATAAAACCTTTATTTTTATTAGGTGTTCCAGAGGCTGTTGGTGAATGAATATCTACCAAACTTTGAATTTCCCTTTGAGATAAAGGTTCTGCAATCACTCCTTCATTTATCAGTCTTCGATTGACCCTTTCGAATAATTCAGTTTCATCTATTCTTCGCTTTTTGTTTTTTATAAATTTAGACTTAAAGTTTAGGTATAGTTGGCATATACGGTTTATCTTTGAAAGCAAACTTTTGTAAAACAATTTATTTGGTTCGTGCATAATGAATAAAATTCCTTCATTAGAGAGTATCCGATTAATTTCATCCAGCAATTTACTATAATTTGGGATATGATGTAATGTAGAGTTAATAGTGATGATATTTATACTATTTTTTTTTTAAATGGTAAGTTCACAGCATCACAAACTACAAATTCAAAACGATTTTTTGAATTATACGACTTCATCTTAGCTGTCTGTAACATTTGTTTGGATATGTCAGTGCAAATAATTAAACCTCCTTCTAAATAATTATTAACAATAGAAGGTACAAAACCTGTTCCAGTTCCTATATTTAAAACTATAAGATTCTTATATGTATTTGGCAAATATTTACTAAGAACATAATTCCAATTTTCTCTCTCCTTTTCTATTTCTGGATGTCTTTTATCATATAATTTCGCCTCTTCATCGTGAAAGATTCTATTTATCTCTTTCACTAACTTATCAGAAACTTCTATTCTTTTCATTAAAAAACCTTCCCTTATATTGAATTATCCTATTATAATGTTTTTGTTATGACAATCCTTAACTCTTTTTCTATTTTTAACCATATTAATTTGCAACAAACAGGGCATCAAGATAATATATACGACTATTCTTCATTTTTTATCTGAATCTCTCTTAACAAACGTCTCTTTTTTGCTTTCTCCACTGGTGTGAAGTCAGAGTAGGTTCGTGTCTCATCAAACCAAAACAACCTCGTATTTCTACAACTACTAAAATCTTATTATTTTCATCCTGATAGAACCTTATCATAAACATCAATAATTTTTTTGCCTAAAATTTTCCAATCATACGTATCTACAACATATTTTCGAGCATTTTTCCCAAGCTTTTTTCTTAACTGTTCATCTTGGATTAGAGTTGAGATAGTATCAGCAAGAGATTTTATTCTATCTTTGGGCAGTGTTAATGGTGCGTTATAATCTGAATAATCACGATCAAATAATTTAACCAAAAGCCCCCTTTCATTGTCACCTAACAAGTCCTTATACGCCCTAAGAGAACTGGCGACAATTGCTTTCTCCATTGCCATCGCCTCCAAACAAGCAAGGCTGGTCGACTCTGCACTTGAAGGAAATACAACTATATCAGCAATATCATAGTAATATTTTGTTTTGTCATGTGGAATTTCACCAATAAATTTGACATACTTTTCTATATTAAGTTCCTTAACTCTTTCCCTCAGATAATGTTCCAATTTTTTTCTTCCAGCAATCCAAAACTCAATTTCATTACCAATCTCTTTGATTAAATAGGGTATGGCTTCTATAAGGTACTGTACACCATTTTTTGGATTTAATCTGCGCATACTTAGAATTATTATCTTATATTTTTTGGAATTTTGAATTGAAGATGGTTTAAAATAATCTGTATCCACACCATTGGGTATCATATAAATTTTTTCCTTTTTTACAAATCTTTTTGCCACTTCTGCCATTTCACTACTCGTTGCGATAATGGCGTCAGCAAATTTAAATGATATTAAACGATAAGCTTTCATTCGAGGTGAATTGCCTACTGATGAGTCTAATGTACCTAAACCATGAAGAGTCACCACATTTGGTTTTCTCAGCATCTTTGCCAAAGGGCAAGTTAAGAAAGACAAATAAAAAGTATAATGACAGTGGGCAATATCAATTTCTTTTATAAAATTTCGTAAATTTAGCATATCAGTTATCATATTTAGGGGAGTATTTTTTTTTGTATGGTTTCTAATAACCTTAAACCCATCTACGTCCCATTCTCCTTCTGTATTTGTAAATATTTTAACGTTATGTCCCAAATCTCGAAGTGTCCTACTTAAACGATAAACATGAATCTCTGCACCTCCAATTTGCGGCAAAAAAGTATCGGATATCATTCCAATTTTCATTTTTTCACCTCTATTACATACGTTGTCCCATATCCAAAATAGTTTAACACTTTCCTATCTTTAAATCTATCTATAAACTTGAAAATTTCAATGGTTTTTGGGAAAATATAAGAAATATATGGCGAACATAACGAACTTGCCTCAACGTGTAGTATCTTAAATCCATTATCTTCCAAAATTCTTCTAAATTTCCAAGGATAAAACCAAAGATGAGGGAACTCATTCTTTCCCGCATATTTTTCTATCACTCCTTCTCTATTAATATTTTTTATCACCCTCAGAAAGCCAAAAAGAAATGCAAAAGGCGACTTCCTCGTAATGGTCCAAGGTGAATCGCCACCCAAAATAGAAAAGCTACTTAAACCTAGACACGTAGGAACTGCGATTATTGCTTTATTTGCTACCCTTTTTATTTCTCTTAAGCTTTTTTCAATATTAGGTAAATGTTCTAAAACATGAGATGCAACAACTAGATCAAAACTTTTATCTTCAAATGGTAAATTCTCTCCATCCCCAATTATGAAATCTATTTTTAGATCTCTCTTTTTAATTATTTCCTTTGCTGCTATTATATTAGGGATAGAAATATCCATTCCAATTACATTGAATCCTCTCTCCCCAATTAAAACAGATAAAACACCCTCTCCACATCCATAATCAAGTATTAATTTTGGAGGTGGATTCATTTTTTCTATATATTTTAAAATAGTATTGTATTGTGCCCTATGGAGGTATCTCCTTATTAAAAAAGGAGAATTAAATCTCTTTTCCCAAATTCTATCTGCATGCTTCGTGTATTCTTCTTTGGTATTGTTCATATTTTATCACCGCAATGTTTTTGCCTTTTTTTATTTGTTGTAAAAATTCAAATATCACCCAAAAAAGTTGCCAGAATTTATAATATAAATATAAAAATGTTTGATTCCCAGTAGCGTTTATAGGCCCTTTCATAAGAGAGAGTCTAGAAGTATGCCTATCTGAAAAAGACAGAAGTCCTGCAAGGAGAAATAAAGACACGAAAATCTTCTACACTTGCTTACAATGGAGAAGCTGAATAAGGAGATGAAGTAAAAAGCTAAATCTTCTCTTCAGGATAATTTGTTCTACTTATTGGTAATAGAACTTAATGGTCCTTTAACATAAATGCTGAGTTTATTTTTCTTTAATATAGTAGGAAAGTACTTTTAGTGGCACAATTAATGAAACACTTTCCATATAATCGCCCACTCACCAATCAACCTGTAATGAAGCCGGTTCCTCATTTTCACTCTTGTTCATTGTCTAATTGCCCTTCCGGTTTGCGAAATGCATGTATCAGCGACCTTAGGGATATGTGAGGAACTCCAAATCGAACAAGACCTGCCCAGAAGCCGATTCCCCAACTTAGGTGAATAGTTGCAAAAACAAATGGAAGTAATGGTAGATATTGCCAACCACGGTGTTGTGCAGCCCAAAAAGAAGCAACCAGATTAGCAATAACATAGAAGCTTGGGATGATAATTCCTACCATCCAAAAAATATGGAGGAATATTATAGACGCAATTAGGGAAAAAACGAACACAGGGGGAACTAACTGCCGCCAGCGTAATGAATCTGGGTGGGCTTTGAGTGTTTTCACCTTCCAGAGGCCGTAGCGGAAGTACTGATAAGCCAAAGCCTTAAGTGATCCGCGTACATAGTACTTGCAGCGAATATTGGGGGAAAGCAAGACCTTGCCACCTGCCTTGCGCAAGCGGTGGTTGAGTTCATAGTCTTCATTAACCACCCATTCCTCATTGAAGCCGCCTAAGGCTTCTAAGGTTCGCTTATACCAAGCGCCAAGGTAGACTGTATCTACCCACTTTTCCCGATTGGAGTAGCGGAACTGGGCATCTCCTGCTCCAAATGGTGAAGTAGTGGCAATGGCAATGGCATTGCTGATGTATCCTGTTCCTACAGCGTATTGTACTCCTCCCACATTAGTAGCGCCTGTGGTTTGAAGCAAAGTGACGCACTGGCGGATATAGTCTGAGGCGTAGGTAGTATGTGCGTCCATTCGGATAATGACATCCCCTTTCGCCTCATGGATTCCAATATTCAGTGCAGAAGATTGAATACGCTTTGGATTGTTCAAAAGCCGAATGAAGGGGTAGCGTCTAGCGTATTCTTGAACGATCTTTTGAGAGCGATCAGTGCTCATACCATCGATAACTAATACCTCCAACCGGTCTTTTGGATAGTCATTAGCAAGAATAGAGTCGAGGCACTGAGCAATGTAGCGTTCCTCGTTACGTATGGGGACAATAATTGTGACCCGAGGCATTTGCGTCATGTTGCCCCCCTATTTTCACCTTGAGACCAAATAAGTGCTGCGACAAGCCATGGAAAAGGATTATACATAAGAGAAAATGATAGAAACATGAATAGTGTAAGCAACCAAACATGGAGCCAAGGCAAAAGCCCTGCACGCTGCGAAAGTGAGGCGATACCTCGCATTGTTGTAAATATAGCAAATAAAGTCCATAATGCAAAGCCAATGAGCCCCGTTTCAAACAGCAAATCTAGGTAGGAATTATGGGAGTAACCCCCTAATTCTTCCTCCGCAGCGCGCAGACCAGCTCCGAAGACTAGGAAGGCGGGGTTAGACAGTTTGGTCACAATGGATTCCCAGTAAACAAACCGTGGTGAAGAGCCGATCATAGCGAATCGAAATGCTAAACTTTCTAGGGGGTCTACACCCATAGACCGAACGGAAAGAAGGCCAATTACTAGAATTATGCTCAATATAGTTAGTGGCCTAACATACCTCCACACAAGTGATAATCTCCTAAGGAAAAACAAAATGCTCCATAAAATTATGGTTGATATCACAAAAAAGATAAGAAAACTGCGGGACAAAGTTAATAGTAATGACAGAGAAATTATAGATAAACCCAAAATTTTAATTAGTCTGCTCACACTTGTCACATTAAAACCGCAGAACAGCGAAAGTGCCATCCAGAGGGAATAAAAGTTTGGGTCTCTTGCAAATCCTATAAGGCGTGGTATGTGACCTTCATCTACCATAAGAATAATTCCTCCATAAGGTCTTCGGATATTACTAATCATGGAAAAATTCCTAAGCGCGTCAACAAACAGAATGACCGCCAAGGTTGAAATTACTATTCCAATAAAAAATACAGCTTTATTGACCCTATCTAGGTCTACTAATCGATTTGCCATAGTTGAAATCATCAGAAAGATCATTATGTTTCGAAGCAGTAGCAAAAACATTGTTAATCCACGGATCGGTTGAGGGGATTTGAATACTTGAAGGCCTATCCATATAGTGAACGGAACTATCAAAGTGAAACCCATAACAAGATGCCGACTAACCTTTAGCCGGACAAGTGCTATATACGAGAACCAGAGCAGGAAAATTAATACTGTTGCAATATCCCAAAGTGCGATGTCAATATGACCAGCTACGATAAAAACTTTAATGCCACTTAGGTTGATAGATAGAAGTAGAAGAACAATGAACACCAATGCCAGCGTTTGGGCTGAAGTTGAAATAGAAAGTGGTCGCAATTTTTTGATTGCTGCATTACCCTCTCTCAGTACCATAACCTCCCAAAATTGGTTTTCAGGTAAGTAAGCGTCTGTTTTGTCAACGCTGAGCGTCTTTGCCCCTTCAACTCAGCAATAGCTGTCCAAATACCCCGAAAGAATTCAGGCAATCTATTGTTTCTAATAGCTGTCGCACCATAATATCCCAGCCAAATCAAAAGGTGAATCAATAAATACGGGAATGGCAAATATTTATATGCGAACCAGATCCTGTTGCGAACTGTAAAATAAAGTTCTTTGTCACTTTTTTTATCTAAGACAGAGCATTGTGGCATGTGGTGGACAATAACATCTGGTGTATAAAGCAAATGAAATCCCTTTTGAATCATCCGATAAGCCAAGTCAAGCTCCTCTCCATAAAACATGTAATTATCTTGATACAACCCACATTGCTGGATTATTTCTTTCCGTAGTGCATGCCCAGCCCCAATGTAATAGGAGCAAAGACGTGTTTGGCTTGTAAGATTAGGCCATTTTCTGCGTGCATGGCGAGAGAAAGGAACCTGTAAATCCTTGCGATATCCATCGTATACAATGATTTTAAAAGCAATCGCGCCCAAGCAAGGATCTTGCGAAAAATGATTTACAATCTTCTCGAGACATCGCTCGTTGTCAAACCACGCATCATCATCAAGAAAAACGAGGATTTCTCCATTCGCACGCTTTATTAAAAAATTTCGTCCCCCGGCTACACCCAGCTGCGTTTCGCTGCGGAAACATTTGACTCTACCATCACTTACATACTTGTTAACTATATAACATATGTTATGTTTTTCTGAATAATCATCTAATACCAAAATTTCAAATTCTGGGTAGGTCTGGCTTAAAACACTATCTAGGCAGCGGAGCAGGGATTCAGGACGGTCACGTGTTCCTATCAGCACGGAAACCAGTGGTTCTTTTCTGTTGGTTTTCATAACAATCTCTCCAAAAGGGAGATATACGCTTGGGCGCTTGCATCTACTGAGAAACGAATGGCACTCTTTACTCCTTCTTCAACTAATTGTTTTGACTTTTTTGGATTACGAAGCAATTCCACTATCGCATTGGCCATAGCTTCCGCATCTCCTACTGGAACTAAGATACCAGCTTTTCCATTGAGCAGGATTTCTTTGGGTCCGTGTGGACAATCCGTTGCTATTGCTGGAACCCCCAGTGCCAAAGCTTCGACAAGGGAGTGCACAAGGCCTTCCCATCTAGAAGAAAGCACAAAGACAGAAGCCAACGCCATGTACTTGTAAGGATTGTCCACAAAACCTGGCATATATACATCTTCAGAGACCCCAAGGTCTTTTGCTAACCTCTCTAGTTTAGGCCTATCTTCTCCTTCCCCAAGAATAACCAGTCTAGCAGGAAGCTCTTTCCGTACTAAAGCAAAAGCTTTGATTAGAGTCTCGAAATCCTTTTGTCTTGTTAGACGACCTACACCTAAAATCACTGGAGGTTCTCCTGGTTTAAACCAATTAAATTTCACAGGTTCTTTCGCTTTTTTAAAAATTGATGCATATATGACAGGATCGGGAATAATAAAAATCTTTTTCTCAGGAACATTTGCGATTTGTCTCACAATTTCTATTAAATTTTCTGAGGGTACGGTAATCGCGTCTGCCTTTGAAAATAATAAACGCCAAAGAAACTTGCGAAGGAGAGATGTGCGTGGCCAACCCCCCATGCTAATTATCATTTTGGTCTCCGAATTACTAACTAGTTTTGCTAAGAGAGCTACACTTGGCAACATACGTACAATTAACGTGTCAGGACAGTCATAATGGAGGTAATGAATAAGGCTAGGTAGGATTGATACCCCTCCCAAAAAAACACGAATCCGAAAGGCTAACCATTTAGGCAACCATGCTAATCGGGGCAGAATTGGCCTAAAGACTTTTCCTTTCAGACTGATAATTTCAACATTTTTAATATTATATTTTTTATCTTTCAAGTAGTGCCATTCTTGCCAAGCTTCAAGTAAATCGACCTGCCATCCTTTTTGAGCGAAACACTTTGCTAATTCAGGAATTGATCGAGTTTCGCCTATATGCTCCAAATGTGGTGAGAAAAATGCAACTTTATGGTTTTTTGTTCTGTTCATCTTCAATCAACCTCAAGTATGCCTTATAACACGTTTCAGGTTTAAATCTGTCGAGGTGTTCTCGAGCAAACTGGAGTAGTGATTGAGCGAAGGATTTATCGCGCAAGAGCTTCAGTATGGCAGTTGCCATTTTCTCTGCATTTCCTACAGGAACCAGAAGCCCTCCTTTACCGTTCATCAGTATCTCTCTGGGTCCTGAAGGACAATCGGTGGAGACTACTGGCGTTCCGCATGCCAGCGCTTCGATTAGCACATTAGGTAAACCCTCATAACGAGAAGACAGCACAAAGAGCGAGGCCCGCGCCATATATTTATAAGGGTTGTCCACAAAGCCAGGCAGGTCTACATCCTCTCCTATTCCCAACTCCTTCGCAAGTGCTTCTAGCTTTGGCCGCTCCTCGCCCTCTCCTAAAATTACCAGTCGACATTCAAGCTCCTTCCGCACTATCGCAAAGGCTCGTATAAGTGTTGCAAAATCCTTCTGATGGGTTAATCGCCCTACGCCCAATATAACCGGTGGTTCTCCAGGCTGAAACCAGGGGTGATTCAGAGGTTCCTGAGATTTTTCCAAAATAGAGTCGTCATAAGTCGGATTGTATATGACATGTATTCGTTGACGCATCCAGCCTAAAATACAGGCCAGATCTTCTGCGCCCCCCTCAGAGTTGGCCACTACAGCTTCAGCTTTCTGATAAAACCAACGTATTAATAGAGGTAGAACATATTCTCGAAAATTTCGTTTATTTGCAAATGCTTCTGATAACGCCAAGCGCTCTGTTATGATCAATTTTGTTTTAGCCCTTGAGAGCATACAAGCCCATATGCTTACAATGTTTGCATAGTGCTGAGCTGATATAAGGGCAGTTGGCTGTTCTTTTCGAAGATATGTGATCAACTTCGGAATAGCAGTAAGAGTGCGACGAGTATGCAAATTAACGACTCGTATCTCTGAAGGCATTTGTTTAAGGAACGGTCCCCAAGGTTTTAACGTTATTATATCTACCGAATGCCCATCTTTTATGAACATCTGGCTTAAAATGAGTGTGGTGCGCTCAACACCGCCGTCTCCGAAATATGGGATGAAGAAGGCCACCTTCATAATCTCTTTCCTTCTACAAGCATGATATACTTGCTAACACACGTTTCAGGTTTAAATCTGTCGAGGTGTTCTCGAGCAAACTGGAGTAGTGATTGAGCGAAGGATTTATCGCGCAAGAGCTTCAGTATGGCAGTTGCCATTTTCTCTGCATTTCCTACAGGAACCAGAAGCCCTCCTTTACCGTTCATCAGTATCTCTCTGGGTCCTGAAGGACAATCGGTGGAGACTACTGGCGTTCCGCATGCCAGCGCTTCGATTAGCACATTAGGTAAACCCTCATAACGAGAAGACAGCACAAAGAGCGAGGCCCGCGCCATATATTTATAAGGGTTGTCCACAAAGCCAGGCAGGTCTACATCCTCTCCTATTCCCAACTCCTTCGCAAGTGCTTCTAGCTTTGGCCGCTCCTCGCCCTCTCCTAAAATTACCAGTCGACATTCAAGCTCCTTCCGCACTATCGCAAAGGCTCGTATAAGTGTTGCAAAATCCTTCTGATGGGTTAATCGCCCTACGCCCAATATAACCGGTGGTTCTCCAGGCTGAAACCAGGGGTGATTCAGAGGTTCCTGAGATTTTTCCAAAATAGAGTCGTCATAAGTCGGGTTATAGATAATGTGGATCTTCTGGACGGGCAGGTGGAGAATTCGTGCTAGGTCCTGTGCAGCTCCTTTTGAATTGGCTACAATGACATCCGCCCTTGGGTAGCTTAATCGCTTCAATAGGGGCACCAGTTTGGCAAGCAGACGCTTATCCTCAGCGATGGCTTTAGAAGGAGTGTTACTCTCTCGAACGATCAGGCGAGTTGTGGAACGGGCGAGCTTTTGAGCCCACACAGCGACGACGCTGGATTGAAATGAAATTAACACTTCCGGCTGGGCCTGCCTTAAATAAGCGCTGAGTTTCGGGAGAGTGGTTAAAGAGATGCTCACGCGTGGGGGGACTAAACCCTTTAGACTGGGCATGCGCCGAGCCGAGCGTAAACTAATAATACGAACCGTTTCTGGCACCTGTTTCAGAAATTCATCCCGCGCATAAGCAAACAGAAGGTCCACACAATAGCCCTGCGTAACGAATGCTTTGAGCAGATTAACCAACGTACGTTCCACACCACCGCGCTCTAAGGAAGGGATAAAGAATGCTATACGCTTGCTCTTCATAGCTTTTCCTCATTCAACTTTTCTAAAATCTTTTGCGCTCGCTGCTCCCATGTCCACTCATGTACCTGTTCAAAAGCTGCGTCAGCGAGTCGCTGAGACAATTGAGGGTCATCCAAAAGACGCTGGATAGCCTGAGCTAAGGCAACAGGATCACCAGGCGGCACAAGGAGAGCGTTTCGTTCATGTTCTAACACTTCTCGTAGAGCTGGTAAATCTGAAGCCACTATTGGTCGCCTTGCTGCCATATATTCAAATAGCTTTAAAGGTGAAGAATGTTTAAAATGCTGGGCATCAACTCCTAACTGCGGATGTGCAAGGACATCCGCCGCCTGCTGAAACACTGGCACTTCAGATGGGGGTACATGTCCCCAAAGCAAGACTTGTTCAAGTTGTTGTTCCTGAATAAAACTTCTCATTTGCAACTGCTCTTGTGGGCTCCCACCAACTAAGATCACTAAGGCGTTAGACAAATAGCGGCTACTCTCCGCTAAAACATAAACTCCTCTGCTGTGAAATAAACTTCCAGTATATACAATGAGAGGAACATCCTGCGGCAAGCCCAACAGCCTCCGAGCTTCTGCTTTTGTTAACGGCTTTTCATAACTGCGCATATCTACTGCATCGGGGAGAACAATGATCTTTTGCTTGGGCACACCGGCTTTAAGTAAATCATACTTAAGCCCATGGGAGATCGTAACAATTAATCTTAAAGCTGAAGCATGATTGAACGCACTTATAATACGACGTGATAGGGCTCCTACCCATTGATGGACTTCTAAAATCGTTGGATAACCTCTCCGAATGAGTTGCCAAGCGACCATATATTCTCTGGTATAGTAAAGATCCGCTTTTGACCGAGAAGCTTGCATAGCGGCTGTTAAACCAAAAATAAAATTACTTAATGTATAAAATGGACGAAATAAGTTTCTTCCTAAATAAGGCCCTAAAGGAAACAGGTCGAGATATGGCACCCTGCGAATCTCAAAGGGAGTTTGTATACCAAAGAATTCAAACGCATCCCTATGGTGAAGGTCTGGGTTGCTCTGAAACCTATAAGGATAGAAAAGGATTACATGGTTTCCAAGCCTAGCAAAAGCTTCGCACATTCGCATCACTTGGAGCCCATGGGCCCTTTCTGTTGGCATCCTCATGTTGGCGATATAGGCGATCTTCATAGCGCTTTCACCTTACACCGAACCACATAACCTGCAACCCCCAGTAGGGTTACAGTGGCAAAGGACCGGTCCTCAAAAGGCAATGGCAGTTGTGTCACATCAAGTGTGTAGGCTTCTATTCCTAGTTGCCTTGCTTTTTCTATGGCAACAGGAGATATGTCTACGACAATAATATTACGAAAACCATGAGCTTGAAGATTGGCAAAAATGCCATCACCTCCTCCAATATCTAAAACAGGATCTTTTTTAACCATTTTCATCGCTTCTATGTGCCACCTTTGAATTCCAATGGGATGTTCTAACCATTTTTTGTTTTCAAAGTCACGAACTTGCATAGCTATACCTACCTCTTATTCAACTAATCAGAACATCAAATTTAAGCCCTACTTTTCCATTTTAGGAAATAACTATTAAATAACTATTTTTTTAACTTAGACCTTTTAAGCACATCTTGTCGATTTTATAGGGGTCTCAAAATAGCAGATAGTATAATATCACGATTCAATAAAATTGCTATAATGACTTTTGAAAAGACCATAACCAAAGCAAGTAAATAGAGAAAGACGATGTATTGAAAATAGAAAAATAAAAGTGTCAAAATAAATGTCATGTCTTTTTTGCGATGCAAAGATAACCTAAAGCATATATTTCAGCAAGATTACTCCTACTAATCTTATTCATTGTTTTATCGTACAGTATGAAAATATATACAAATATGGCAAATATAATTCTTGTAATAACACTCATATAAAAAATTTTAGATATTAAAGATAATGAGGCTGTAAATGGGCCAAATCCTAGCGGTATTATAGTTATCTCCGAAAATCCTGAACTATTTAATAAGCTATTTTAATTCTTTAATAATCACTCAATTTTTAATATAAATGTTTATGCCTTGATTACAATTCTCTTGTGGAAATGGAGTATTTCCTCACAGCCTTGATGAACGCCGCTTTTTGAGAGTTCCTTGAGTATAAACCTCTAATAGCTATTTTGTCCATCTAGAATACCAAATTTTGGAGGATACAGTGGAGACTCTTTCCAGTTTGACACTCTTGAAAAATACAGAGTGAAATATTTCATTGTACGCTTACCATACCTCTTTGTCTCCTACTACTTATACTAAAGTTAAATTTAGGGGCTATCTTTAGCGAATAGCACTAAGGAGGGAAATCTGGCACTTTACTATAACATATTACAATCTAATATAAAAGTTCGCAATAATTTCCAATGAAGCCCTAAGCAAAATCTTGTATCACCAATTGGTCAATGATATTAATACTAATGCCAGTAATTTTTATTGTGACAGAATTTTCCTAAGAGAGAACTGTAAAAAATATCTTAAACTCTTTTAGCAACTAATAAATTCCTAAACCACTCAATGGTTTTTACAAGACCCTCGTCGAGGTTGTATTTTGGGTTATAGCCCAGCTCCTTCTTTGCTTTGTTTATGTCAGCCAAGCTATGGCGAACATCCCCTGGTCTTGGCTCCATATGA
>Ga0209426_1000843_pt1 | contig 24842 bp, 17 predicted proteins | sample Deesub1362B_J571_FD_187697 | JGI IMG/M metagenome (GOLD analysis project Ga0209426, IMG submission 187697) | Deep oceanic, basalt-hosted subsurface ecosystem from Juan de Fuca Ridge flank, Pacific Ocean, CORK Borehole 1362B_J2.571 (SPAdes)... ...
GCCGGGGAGGGGGACGTACTTCAGGTGGGCCGCGCGGCGGAAGGAGCGGTAGTCGGCGATCAGGAACTCCCCGCCCCAGATCGCCCCGTCGGTGCCGTACCCCGTGCCGTCGAAGGCCACGCCGATGACGGGCTGCTCCCCGCTCAGGCCGTTCTCCGCCATACAGGAGGCGATGTGGGCGTGGTGATGTTGGACAGGGAGCAGGTCGCATGTCGCAGGGGCTTCCCCGCTTCTCTCATGCGCGTAGCGGGTCGTGAGGTAGCCGGGATGCATATCGTGGGCGACGATCTCCGGCTGCACTCGGAAGGTCCGGGCCAGTTGTTCCACCATCTGCTCGAAGAAGCGGAGGGTCTCATAGTTCTCCATGTCGCCGATGTGCTGGCTGAGGAAAGCGTACCGGTCGCGGGTGAGGCAGAAGGTGTTCTTCAGTTCGGCCCCCACTGCGAGCACTTGGGGCAGGTCGAAGGGCAGGTGGATGGGGTAGGGGGCGTAGCCACGGGAACGGCGGATGGGGAGTTCCTCCCCCTGGAAGATGCGGACCACGCTGTCGTCGCAGCGGGCGTGGATGTCCCGGTCGTGCAGGAGGAAGGCGTCGGCCAGGTGGGCCAGCCGTTCCAGCGCCTCGTCGTTGTCGATGGCGATCGGCTCCTCGGAGTAGTTGCCGGAGGTCATCACCAGGGCGAGGGGCCAGGGGCCGGCTGGTGGTAGCCCGTCGCCGGTGGGTTCCAGCAGCAGGTAGTGGAGGGGGGTGTAAGGGAGCATGACGCCCAGGTACCGGTTGTTGGGGGCGACGAGGGGGGAGATGGGACAGTCGGGCTTCCTGCGCAGGAGGACGATAGGCCGCTCACGGGAGGTGAGGAGGGCCCGTTCGGCGTCGTTTACCTCGCAGAACCGCTCCACCGTCTCCAGGTCGAACGCCATAATGGCGAAGGGTTTGTCCACTCGCCCCTTCCGCTCCCGCAGTCGGGCGACCGCCTCGTCGTTGGTCGCATCGCAGGCCAGGTGGAACCCGCCCAGTCCCTTGATGGCGACGATAGCCCCCTCGCGGAGGAGTTGGCGAGCCGCCTGGATGGGGGCGTCGGGGGCGGTTTCGGGGTTCAGGTTCTGGGTTTCAAGGTGTAAGGTTTCAGGTTGGGGAGTAGGAACCTGAAGCCATACCCGAGGGCCGCAGACCGGACACGCATTCGGCTGGGCGTGGAAGCGGCGGTTCGTGGGGTCGTCGTACTCCGCCTGGCACTCCGGGCACATCTTGAAGGGGGCCATCGTCGTGCTGGGCCGGTCGTAGGGGATGTCCTTGATAATGGTGAAGCGAGGGCCGCAGTTGGTGCAGTTGATGAAGGGGTATCGGTAGCGGCGATCGTTGGGGTCGAACAGTTCCCGCAGGCAATCGTCGCAGATGGCGATGTCCGGTGAGATGGGCTGGAACTCGCCGGGGCGGGCCTCGGAGTGGCGGATGGTGAAGCCGGACTGCAGGGTCGCAGGATCGGAGACGGCAGGGTCGCACTCGGTGACGGTGATGCTCTCGATGCGGGCCAGGGGCGGGGCGTCGGTACGGAGCCGTTCGACGAATTCATCCAGAACACCGGGTGGGGCGACGGCTTCGATCTCCACCCCTGAGGAACTGTTCAGCACCCAGCCGGAGACGCCCAGTTGGGTGGCGAGGTTGTAGACGAAGGGGCGGAAACCGACCCCTTGGACCACGCCGGTGATGTGGATCCGTCGTGCAGCCAGGTGATCGTTCATAGCCAGCGGCTAATTCTACCACTCGCCCAGTCACCTGTCCAGCCAGGTTCGCCTTCGAGGCAGGGTAATCGCATTTTTCATTTTTCAGTTCAGATCGTGGTCGTTGTCGTGGAGGTGAGTGCAGCCCGTATCCAACCGCAGAGGCGCAGAGAACGCAGAGGTTTCTTTTCTTTCATGGAAGAACTCTACGCCCTCCGTGCCTCGGCGGTGAATCCTCCCCCGGCGGCTGAAGCCGCGGCTGTGGATGGCGAAGCCCGCCTTCGCGGGCTCCCAGTCGCCAAAGGGCGGCTTTGCCACCTGTAGCCCGCGACTTGAGTCGCCGGGCGCCGGGAGCGCAATCTGTCTACCCTGGTGAAGCGCGGAGGGCACAGGGGTGGTTTCCCCCAGCCCCGCCTGTTTACGGCGGGGCGGACCGGGGATGCCCGAACTCTTGTCCAAATCCCAGCAGGTTCCTATTGCAACTACCTCTCATTTGTGGTATCCTATTCCTGCAAAACATTACTCCATAATCAAGGAGCGCTGGCGCGTATCCCTTGCCGCAGGTGCGTTGCACCTCCTTGCCCTCGACTCTGAGCGCACCCCCGTCAAGGAACACGCCCCTAAGCGAATCGGCATCGGAACTGTCCATCTAGCCTGTCCGGGAGTGCGGTCCCCTGGGATGCTGCGTCCTGACAGGCTCATCATGCGAGGAGGGACATTATGACGAGAAACCCGTTTGTAGCCATGGGGGTTGCCGTCATCGCGGCTCTGGCCCTGATGGGGCTGTTCCTCCGGCCGCAGGCAGCGGCGGCCGGAGGAGAGACCTTCACCGTCGACTCGGACGGAGACGATCCGGACAGCAACCCGGGCGATTGTGTCTGTGCCACCTCGGGCGGCAAGTGCACGCTCCGGGCGGCGATTCAGGAGGCCAACGCGTGCGCGGGCGGGCAGACGATCCGGTTCAGCAGCGCGCCGATGCTGATCTACCCGTCGAGCGCCCTCCCGCCGCTGACCGACGACCATACGATTATTGACGGCAGCGACCGGTGGCTCGCTGCCGGGTCGTACGAATACCCCGGGGTCAACCTGGAGGGAGATGGCAACCCGTTCCACGGCCTCCAGATCCAATGCTCCTATTGCGCGGTGTATGGCCTCATGGTCACTGGCTTCGGCTACCATGGCATCTACGTGAGTGGGGGGGCGCAATACAGTGAGATCGGCGGCAACGGCTCCCATCGGCGCAACGTGGTCTCAGTCAACGGCTGGAACGGCATCCGCATTGACGGCGCGACCACGACGAGCAACACGGTGGCGGGCAACTACGTGGGCACCAACCCGATCGGTACAGCCGACTCTTGGGGAGGGCTCTCCGATTGGGGCAACGGCTGGCACGGCATCAGCGTTTGGTACGGAAGCGGGAACCAGGTGAGCGACAACCTGGTCGGCGGCAACGGCTGGAGCGGCATCACGGCCGACAGCCTCGACGGCGTCCTCATCACGTCCAACCGCATCGGGGTGAGCGTGGACGACCAGCCATTGGGGAACACCTACTACGGCGTCCACATCGGCAACGGGGCGCAGGACGTCAGCGTCCTCTCCAACACCATCGCCTTCAACCAGCGGGGGATCTACGTCACCGGAAGCGGCTCCAGCGCCACGATCGAACACAATGCCATCTACAGCAACACCGCCACCGCGCTGAGCCCGCCGCAGGGAGGTGGCGTCCTCTTCACCAACGGAGGCCAGGGGATCATCCGGTACAACGACATCCTCAGCAACACAGCCCAGTCCGGCGGTGGGATCGCCGTCACCGGAAGCACGTCCTGGGCCTGGATCCTCTCCAACCGCATACAGGCCAATCGGGCCCTGGCGTCCGGCAGTTCGGCCTGTGGTGGCGGCATCTATGCCGAGGACTCAGATGTAGCGGTCCTCGACAACGATATCGTGGGCAACACGGTGGAGGATCAGGGGGGCGGTGGCGGCGTCTCCTTCCATTCGATGGACTGGGGGGTCATCAACGACAACGAGATCCGCGACAACCGCGTTCGGTCAAGCGTTAGCCACTTCGGGAGCGGCATCGAGATCCTGTGGGGAGGGGATCTCTACATCTCTGGCAACCGAGTAGTAATGAATCGAGAGGCGATTGGTGCGATCTACGTCGCCCAGCACTCTGCGGCCAGTGGGAGTGTGGAGATCGCGCGGAACTGGGTGGCCCAGAACAGTGGTGTGGCGGGCGGTGCGGTCTCCATCCTTGAGAGCGGCGGGGTTGAGGTGGAGAACAACGTCATCGCCCACAACTTCTATCCCTCCGGACTGATGGCTAGCAGCTCTAGCGAGTGGGTAACCAGCACCAACAACACAATCGTGAGTAACGGATGGGACGGCGTCTATTTATATGATGCGCACCTAGCGCTGTTCAACAACATTATCGCCTCCAACGGAGACTACGGGATCCGTCACGGGGGCGGTAGTATGGATCTACTGTACAATGGCAACAACGTGTGGGACAACGGAGACGGACCGACCAACATCTCAGGGGTTAACTTTTACATGGAGGAGGACCCTCAGTTTTTCGACGCGGCAGGTTATCAGTATGGTCTGCGCGCAGGCTCCCCCTGCATAGACGCAGCCATTGCCGCTCACGCCCCCTCGGACTCTTACAACGGGCTGTCCCGTCCGCAGGGGGGTGGGCCCGACATCGGGGCCTACGAGATGGCCCCGCCGGTCTACCTGCCCATGACGATGCGGGGCTTCTGAGGGGAGTCTGGTGGGAAACCGGGTCAGCATTCGCGCCGCCGTGAACAGGCGGGGCTGGGGGGGTGTCCCTGGGCCGCGCCGCCGTGAACAGGCGGCGCTGGGGAGGAGAAGAAACTCCGTGCCCTCTGTGTCTCTGTGGTGCTTGTAGGTTATTCCTCTTTCGAGAACTCGGCCTGCGCTGCCTGCCACTCCTCCGGCGTGTTGACGTTGCGGAAGGAGCGGAGGTCGGGATCGATTTGTCGCACCTCCTCCGGCGTCACGTGTCGGACCCGGACCCGGGGAAAGAAGGAGATGATGCGGCGCTGACCGGCGCGGATGGCGGCCTCGATAGGCTCTAGACAGGTGCGGCGGTAGGCTGCGTGCAGCGGCTCAACGTTTTCACCCTGCTTGAAGATCGCCGCGTCGAACCCTTCCACCCACTCGACGAAGGCTCGTAGTAGCCGGGGATTGAGAAAGGGCATATCGCACCCCACTACCAATGCCACCTCGTGAGAGGCGGCCTTTAGGCCGGCGTGCAACCCGGCCAACGCGCCGACGTCGGAGTAGCGGTCGGTAACCACAGAGAATCCGAGGTCGGCGTAACGGACGGTAGGCCCGGAGGCGATGATCACCTCCTGGCAGACGGAGGCCATCCGGTCGGCCACGATGGCGATGAGGGGCTTCCCCCCCAGTTCAAGGAGCGCCTTGTCCCGACCGACCCGGAGACTCCGCCCGCCCGCGAGCACGACCCCGGTGACCGGAAGCGGGTCCACGAATGAGGCACGAATGCACGAATACACGAATCACGAATCACGAATCACGAATCACGGGTCACGAATGCTACTCCTCCTGCAGGGGTTCGACGCGCACCGCGCAGACCTTGTACTCGGGGATCTTGGCGACGGGGTCGAGGGCGGAAATGGTGAGCAGGTTGATGTTCTGTTCGCCTGGAAAGTGGAAGTTGCCGAAGACGACCCCCGGTGGGACCCGGTCGGTGACCTGGGCTACGGCTCGTACCTCCCCCCGTCGGGAGGTCAACCTGACCGGCTGTCCATCCTCCACCCCTAGTCTTTCAGCGTCCTCCGGGTTGATTTCGACGAGGGTGGTGGGGTAGACTTCCAGCAGCCCCTTGGCACGCCGTGTCATCTCGCCGCCGTGCCAGTGGTAGAGGACGCGCCCGGTCGTGAGTACCAGAGGATACTCAGCGTCGGGCAGTTCGTGGGGTGGAGTATATTCCACCACGTGGAACTTACCCAATCCCCTCGCGAACTGCTCCCGGTGCAGAATCGGCGTACCCGGGTGGTCCGGTCCGCGAACGGGCCATTGAAGCCGTTCGCCTTGCTCCAAGCGCTGGTGGGAGATGCCGGCGTAGATGGGAGTCAGGGCTGCGATCTCGTCCATCACCTCGGCGGGCGAGGTGTACTCCCATCCGGCGTAGGGAGCGGTGGTGTCGGGGACACGCTTGCCGCCGCTCGCGATGCGCTTGGCGAGATCGCAGATGATCTGCCAGTCGGGCCGCGACTCTCCGATGGGCGGAATGGCCTGGCGGACGAGTTGCACTCGCCGCTCGGTATTGGTAAAGGTGCCGTTCTTTTCGGCAAATGACGTCCCCGGCAGAAGCACGTCGGCAAAGGCGGCCGTCTCCGTGGCGAAGAGGTCCTCCAGGACCAGGAACTCGCAGGCATCCAGGCACTCGCAGACGTGGTTGCTGTCGGGGTCGCTCATCACCGGATTCTCGCCCAGGATGTAGAGGGCCTTGATGTGCCCCTCCCGTGCTCCGGCGATCATCTCGGTGACCGTTAGCCCCACCGTAGGCGACAACGGCACTCCCCAGGCTGTCTCGAACTTGGCCCGGGAAGCCTCGTCGGTCACCCGCTGGTAGCCGGGGTAGACGTTGACCAGACAGCCCATGTCGCAGGCCCCCTGGACGTTGTTCTGCCCACGCAGCGGGTTAGCTCCGCCGCCGGGCACGCCGATGTTGCCCAGGAGCATCTGTAGATTGGCGCAGGCCAGGACGTTCTGTACCCCGGTCGTGTGCTGAGTGATGCCCATAGCCCAGATGAGCGCCATCGGCTTGCTGGTCCCCATAATCTCGGCTGCCTTGTAAAGGTCGTCCACGGGAACCCCGGTGATCTCGCTCACCCGTTCCGGTGTATAGGATTGGATCGCTGCGGCGAATTGCTCGAACCCCTCGGTGCGTTCTTCGATGAAAGCCCGATCCTCCCACCCGTTGGCCAGGATGATGTGGGCCAGGCCGTTGAGCAGAGCCACATCGGTGCCAGGGCGGTGCTGGAGGTGGAGCACAGCGAAGTTGACCATATCGATACGGCGGGGATCGGCCACGATCACTTTCAGGCCACGCTGGCGTACAGCGCGCCGAAGCATGGTCCCAAAGACCGGATGCTGCTCCGTGGTGTTCGACCCGATGATGAAGACCGCAGCGGCGTGCTCGGCGATGTCGTCCATCGAGTTGGTCATTGCCCCCGACCCGAATGCGGCGACCAGACCGGTCACCGTGGCGGAGTGTCAAAGACGGGCGCAATGGTCTATGTTATTCGTTCCGATCACCTGCCGAGCCAGTTTCTGAAGCAGGTAGTTCTCCTCGTTGGTACACTTGGCCGACGAGAGAAAACCGATGGCGTCGGCTCCGTAGGTGTCGCGGATTTCCCGCAGTTTACGCGCCGTGATGTCCAGCGCCGTGTCCCAATCCACTTCTACCCATTCACCCCGACCGTCGGCGGGCCGCGGTGAGCCGTCCAGCAGATACCGGCGCACCCGTGGCTTGGTCAGCCGGTCGGGATGATGGACGAAGTCGTAACCATAACGGCCCTTGACGCACAGGGAGAGGCCGTTGACCGGCGCGTCACGGAAGGAGGTGACGCGGACGATGCGGTTGTCCCTCACGTTCAGTTCCAACTGGCATCCCACGCCGCAATAGGTGCAGGTCGTGCGGACCCGGGTCACCTGACTGAGCCGGCCTTGCCCGATGCTCATCTTGTCGTACAGAGCTCCCACCGGGCAGTAGGCCACGCACTGACCGCACGATTCGCAGCCGGCCTCGAGCAGTTGCTGAGCGGCACCGGCGATCAACCGGGTCTCGAACCCACGATAACCGAAGTTCCACACATCCCGGCACTGGATCTCGGCACAGGCGCGGACACACCGCCCGCACAGGATGCACTTCTCCAGGTCGATGGCGATGAAGGGATTGGGGTCCTCGTCAACATACGTATGGCGAGCCCCAGTATGGTCGGGCCACTCCACGCCGTAGTCGTAAACCAGGTCCTGCAGTTCGCACTCGCCGTTCACCTCGCAGGTCATACAATCGTTGGGGTGATCGGTGAGCAGCATTGTCAGGACGAACCTGCGGGCCTCGCGGGCCTCTGCGCTTTCTGTGTCGACCACCATTCCCTCGGCGACGGGCGTCGTGCAGGCAGTTTGGAGACCACGTGCCCCCTCTACGGAGACCACGCACATGCGGCACGCCCCTACGTTGGTCAGATCGGGATGGTGGCACAGAGTCGGGATCTTGATCCCGGCGAGCCGGGCTGCTTCCAAGATGGTCGTCCCTTCTGGAACTGTGACTCGACGTCCGTTGATCGTCAGTGAGACACCCATTGTTTTTCCCCCCACACTACTCTACCGTAACGGCGTCAAACTTGCAGACCTCATAGCATATCCCACACCGGTCGCATATACTTGGGTCGATAGTGTGCGGCTTCTTCTTTTCTCCGCTGATCGCCCCTGTGGGACAGTTGCGTGCGCACGCTGTGCAGCCGGTGCACTTTGTCGCGTCGATCCTGTAACGGATCAGGGCTCGACACCTCTTGGCCGGGCATCGATGTTCTTTAATATGAGCCAGGTACTCGTCCTCAAAGTGGCGTAGCGTAGAGATCACTGGCGAGGGGGCCAACTGACCCAGGCCGCAGAGGGCAGCCCGCCTCATCCCCTCGGCCAGCCATCGGATCTCATCCAGATCTTCGATTCGTCCCTGACCGGCAGTGATTCGCTCGAGCACCTCCAACATCCGGGTGCTTCCGATCCGGCAGGGAGGGCATTTGCCGCAACTCTCGTCGCGGACGAATTCGGCGAAGTACTTGGCGAACTCGACCATGCACGTCGTCTCGTCGGCGACGATCATGCCTCCCGAGCCCATCACCGCACCGACAGCCTTCAACGAGTCGAAGTCCACCGGTGTGTCCAGGTGCTTGGCCGGTAGGCAGCCCCCCAGCGGTCCTCCGGTCTGTACCGCCTTGAACACTTTGCCGGCGAGAATCCCGCCGCCGACGTCGTAGATGATCTCGCGCAGCGTGATGCCCATCGGCACCTCGATCAAGCCGGTGTGTTTGACCATGCCGGTGAGGGCGAAGACGGCGGTGCCCGGGCTGCCTTCTGTTCCGAAACTTCTGAACCAGTCCGCGCCCAGCCGCAGGATGCGGGGCACGTAGGCGTAACTCTTGACGTTGTTGACGTTGGTGGGCTGTCCCCACAGGCCGGAGACGGCGGGGTAGGGGGGGCGCGGCCAAGGTTGTCCGCGCTCGCCCTGGATCGACGCCATCAGTGCCGTCTCCTCGCCGCAGACAAAGGCCCCAGCGCCTTCCTTGATGGTGATGTCGAAGTCGAACCCGGAGCCCAGAATGTCCTTGCCCAGCACTCCCAGTTCCCTTGCCTGTTCCAGGGCGATCTTGAGTCGCCGGATGGCCAGTGGGTACTCGGCCCGGCAGTAAATGAACCCCTCCTCCGCCCCAATGGCGTAGGCGGCGATGATCATCCCCTCGATCACCGAGTGAGGATCGCCTTCCAGCACGGACCGATCCATAAATGCTCCCGGATCCCCTTCGTCGGCGTTGCAGACGATGTACTTGGGCCATTTCTGGGTCTGGCGGGCGAATCGCCACTTGAGGCCGGTGGGGAACCCGGCCCCGCCGCGCCCTCGCAATCCGGAAGCCAGGACCTCTTCGATGACATCCTCTGGTGTCATCTCTGAGAGTACCCGTTCCAACGCCACGTAGCCATCCAGCGCGAGATAATCGTCGATGGATTCTGGATCGATCAGGCCGCAGTTGCTGAGCACGATCCGGAGTTGTTTTTGATGGAAGGGCAGCCTTGTCCCCTGCTCCGGATCGACAAAACTCAACGAGCGCAGTGCGTTTCCGTTTCGCTCGATAAGGATCGGTACCGTGTGACCAACCACCGTGGCGTGTTCGAGAGGCTTCTGTTCGAAATGGGCGGCAAAGATCTCGGGGATGGTCTCCGCCGTCGCGTGCCCATAGTTCACCCGTGGCTGTCCCCTGGCCTGGAGTTCGACCATCGGCTCGTAAGAGCACATGCCCACGCATCCGACCTGCTTACGGACGGCGGTCAGGCCCCGTCGCTCCAGTTCTTCCTCTATCGCCGCCCAGGTGTCCTGGGCGCCGGCTGCCAGGCCGCAGGTGCCCATCCCCACCGTGATGTAGAGGTCCGCTTCGGTTTGCTCCTGCCAAAGGGCTCTGGCCCGCTCTCGCCGTTCATCCAGTCTCCGAATTGCTCCCATCGGACTTGCCTCCGTTTTTACGACGCTGCTATCCGCTTCTTGATCGTGCGGATGAACCGATCCTTGCGGACCCGTCCCATCACTTGGCCATCCAGAACAGCCACCGGGGCCAATGCGCACGATCCGAGGCAATAGACCACCTCTACAGTCAGTTCGCCGTCTTCCGTCGTCCCCCCGGGTTCGACATGGAACTCGCGCCGCACGGCGTCAATAAGGCTTGGTGTTCCCTTCACGTGGCAGGCTGTCCCATCGCACATCTGCAACACGTGTCTTCCCCGTCGCTCCAGATAGAACTGGGAATAAAAGGTCGCCACCCCGTAGACTTTGCTCAGGGGAATGCGCAACCTGTCCGCGATCAGTTTGAGCACTTGGGGGGGCAGATAACCGTAGATCCCTTGGGCCTTTTGGAGAATGGGTATCAAGGCTCCTTTCTGGGCCCCATACTCCTCGAAGACCGGTGTCATCAGAGAGAGGTCAATGTCGTGATGGCTCATATCTTGTCCTCCTGCGCATATCAGGTTTTGGATCGCTCGCCTGTGGCCTGGCGGTTTCACTCGCTTGGGAAGACGGTCTTCTGCGGAGGGCCGTGTCCCTTCGGCTTTTATCTTACGTTGAAATCGGCGGGGAGGCAAATGGGAGTCGCCGTAGCCGCTGGGGAGTCGGTCGGTTGCCTGCGCTATCTCTGGTCTCTGCTGGAGGGCCAGGTATCTGGGGTAGAAGAGACGTCCCCGCGTCCGGTCTCGCAACCAATTATGATAGTCGATTTGGACAGGGGCTCAAGTGTCGGTAAACACATAGAGGGGGTGACAAAGTTCGTGAGTTCCGCCTCCCTGCGATTTTCTGCCCCTTTTGTCCCCTGGTCCGGTGTGGTATAATAGTGGCGGATGGGTGAGAGGAGTGGAATAAAATGATGAGAATGGATCGGTTCACCGAGCGGGCGCAGGACGCGGCCCAGCGGGCCGTCGAGATCATGTCCCGCTATGGACACACCCAGGTGGACATCGAACACATCCTGCTGGCCCTTCTGGAGCAACCAGACGGGGTGGTCCCCCAGATCCTGGAGTTTCTGGGGGTGGATGTGGACCTGATCAGCAGCAGAGTGGACGAGACGTTGCGGCGTAGCCCGAAGGTGGGTATCTACGGTCGCGGCAGTCTGGGACAGGTCTTCATCACCCCGCGGGTCAAGCGAGTGTTGGATCAGGCTAACAGCGAGGCCAATCGGCTCAACGACGATTACATCTCCACCGAGCACATCTTCCTCGCTATCGCCACCGAGCGGGGCACCGAGGTGGCGCGAATCCTGGCCGAGGCCGGGGTCACCCGGCGGCGGATCATGGAGGCCATCCAGGCCATCCGCGGCGGTCAGCGGGTGACCGACCGGCGGGCTGAGTCCCGCTATCGGACCCTTGAGAAGTACAGCCGCGACCTGACCCAGATGGCGCGGGAGGGGAAACTGGACCCGGTCATCGGGCGGGACGCGGAGATCATGCGGGTGATCCAGATCCTGGTCCGTCGCACCAAGAACAACCCGGTCCTCATCGGGGAGCCGGGCGTGGGCAAGACGGCCATCGTCGAGGGGCTGGCCCAGAAGATCGTCGCCGACGATGTGCCGGAGATCCTCAAAGGACGGCGGGTGGTCCAGTTGGACCTGGCGGCGATGGTCGCCGGGACCCGGTTCCGGGGTGAGTTCGAGGAGCGGCTGAAGGCAGCCATTGAGGAGGTCCAGCGGGCCCAGGGCGAGATCATCCTCTTCATCGACGAGTTGCACACGGTGGTCGGTGCCGGGGCGGCCTCCGGGGCGTTGGACGCCTCCAGTATGATGAAGCCTGCACTGGCCCGCGGCGAACTGCAGTGCATCGGTGCGACCACGCTGGACGAGTACCGCCAGTACATCGAGAAGGACGGCGCGCTGGAGCGGCGGTTCGCCCCGGTCTATGTGGAGGAGCCGACCGTAGAGGAGACCATCGAGATGTTGCGGGGCCTCCGCGACCGGTACGAGGCCCACCACCGCATCCACATCTCCGACGAAGCGCTGATCGCCGCGGCCCGGCTCTCCCATCGCTACGTCACCGACCGGCGGCTACCGGACAAGGCGATCGATCTGATCGACGAGGCGGCGGCCAAGTTGCGCGTTGCCCTGTACACACTGCCGCCGGAGTTGAAGGAGATAGAGCGGGAGATCGCCCGGCTTCGGATGGAGGAGGAGGCGGCCAGCACGCAACAGGACTACGAGCGGGCGGCCCAACTGAAAACCCAGCGGCTCCGCCTGGAGCAGGAGTTCCAGAGGAAGCGGGAGCAGTGGCAGCAGGAACACCAGTTGGATGAGACAGTTCGAGAGGAGGACATCGCCGAGGTCGTGGCCTCTTGGACCGGCATCCCGGTCGCTCAGATGATGGAAACGGAGGCGGAGAAACTCCTGCGTATGGAGGATGCGCTGCACGAGCGGATCGTTGGGCAGGACGAAGCGATCAAGGCGGTCGCCGATGCGATCCGGCGCAGTCGTTCCGGCCTCAAAGATCCCCGCCGACCGATCGGCAGTTTCATCTTCTTGGGCTCCTCGGGGGTCGGTAAGACCGAGTTGGCGAAGGCCCTGGCGTGGTTTCTGTTCGATGACGAGGATGCTTTGCTGCGCATCGACATGAGCGAGTACCACGAGCGGCACACCGTCTCCCGCCTCTTCGGCGCGCCACCGGGCTACATCGGCTACGAAGAAGGCGGTCAGTTGACCGAGGCGGTCCGCCGCCGCCCCTACAGGGTGATCCTCTTCGACGAGATCGAGAAGGCCCATCCGGAGGTGTTGCACTCGCTCCTGCAGATCCTCGACGACGGTCGGCTCACCGACGGGCAGGGGCGCACCGTGGACTTCCGCAACACGGTGATCATCATGACCTCCAACGTCGGCACCGAGTTTGCCAACAAGGGAGGCTCGCTGGGCTTCCTGCGGGCTGGGGAGTCGGACCACGAGGAGGACGAGGATCGACGCCGCATCGAGAAAGCCCTCAAAGAGGTGTTCCGACCGGAGTTCATCAACCGGGTGGATGAGATCATCATCTTCAACCGGCTGACGCTGGAGCACGTGGAGCAGATCGTGGACCTGCAAATGCGGGAGATCGCGGAGCGGTTGGCGGATCAGGGGTTGCAGGTGGAACTGACCGACGCGGCGCGGAAGTGGCTGGCCCGGGAGGGGTATGATCCCCAGTTTGGCGCCCGCCCGCTCCGACGGGCCCTCCAGCGACATGTGGAGAGTCCACTCAGCATCCGCCTCCTCCGCGGCGACTTCCGCAGCGGCGACCGCGTACTGGTGGACGTGGGGGATGAGGGGCTGGTCTTCCAGCGGATGGAGCCGCTTGAGGCGGACCACGCCCTCGACGTATCGGAGTCCACCCTCCAGTCCAAGTAATAAGATTTCCACCACAGGGGCGCAGAGGAGACCTCTTGAACTTTAAGATCGCTGTGTCCTCTGAGCCTCTGTGGTTTTTTTATGGTACCGGGAAGAAGTGGACCCCCACCGTCCCGGGGCCGGAGTGGACGGCCAGGGCCGGGGCGAGGGGGGAGATCAGGACCTCTCCACACTCGAAGTAGCGGAGGACCCGATCTCGCAGCTCCTCCAGCCGGTCCATCGCCGCCACGTGGGTGAAGGCCACCTTGATTTTCGCTCCCTCTCCCACGCGCTGGACCATCAGGTCGATGATCTTCCTGTAGGCTTTGGGGAGGCTGCGGGCGGTGCCCAGGGCCACGATGATCCCGTCTTCCATACCGATGATCGGCTTGATGTTGAGCAGCGATCCCACCAGGTGCTGGGCCCGACCGATGCGGCCACCCATATAGAGATAGCGGAGCGTATCGGCGGTCTGGATCATCACCGCTTTGCGAGCGACCTCTTTGGCCCGTTCCACCACTTCCTTCAGGCCCTTGCCGGAGAGCGCGGCCCGTGCCGCCTCGATGGCTGCCCATCCCTGAGCCATTGCTACCTGCAGCGTGTCGATCACCTCCACCCGAACGTCCGGCAGTTGTTCTCGCAGCATCTCCACCGCCGCCCGACAGGATTGGTATCCTCCGCTCCCTTTGGAGGTCATCGTTAGGGCCACGATCTCCTTCGTTCTCTCCGCCAGGCGTTTCAACCCCTTCAGGTAGTCCCCAGGGCTTGGGTTCGAAGTGGTGGGAAGGCGGTCGGTCGTCTCCAGGTACCTGGCGAATTCATCCGGCTTCGCGTCCACCGAATCCCGCAGCGTCTCCAGCCCCCGATGGATGTAGTACGGCACCAACTCGATCCCCAACGCATCGACCACTTCCTCGGGGATGCTGGCCGTCGTGTCCGTCAACACGCCCACCATCGCCTCAACCTCCTCCTACCTTGCTTCCCTGCTTCCTCACTTCCTCCAGAAACTCCCTTACCACTTGTCCCACTTCCTCCGGCCGTTCCATCGGGACCAGATGGCCGGCTCCAGAGATGATGGCGAAACGGGCGTGGCGGAGTCGGCGTTTCATCGCCGCCAGGCTCGAAGGCAGAAAGGTCTGAGAAAGTTCACCACGGACGACCAGGGTGGGGATACGTAGTTTGGGGATGAATTTCCAGACGTCGGTGGGGACGGTGGCGTAGATGCGGGCCTCCCATTCTGGGGGGTAGGCCAGTTCGACCTGTCCGTCGGGCCGCTCCCGGGTGACCGCCTCCACGTAGGCCCAGAGGCTCTCGTCCGACCAGCGGGCGAAGTGGGGTTTGGCGCGGTACCGTTCGAAGCAGGCCTGGCGGCTGGGCCACACCCGGCGGCGGCGGAGGGCCTGATGGATCATCCCCTTGCGGGGGTTGATCCCCACTCGCCGCAGCCAACGGAAGACGATGGAGAGGGCGGGGGGCAGGATGACCGGGTCGATGAGGACGACGGCGCGGAAGAGGTCGGACCGGCGGACGGCGGCCCACAGCGTTGCCACGCCGCCCATCGAGTGGCCGATCCCGAAGATACCCCGTACTCCCAGCCTGTCCAGCCCCTGGATCAGATCGTCGGCCATCAGGTGCCAGTCGCGCATCTCCTCGGGGCGGCTCCCCGGCCACAGCGGTCGTGCGGGCAGACCAACGACGTGGAACCGGTCGGTGAGCGAGCGCACAAAGGGGCGATACGTCCCCGGCGGGAAGCCGTTGGCGTGGGCCAGGTGCACCAGCGGCCCCGTCCCCCCGAAATCGTACACGGCCAACGGCCCCTGTTTCCTTGCTTCCTTGCTTCCTGCTTCTTGCATCTTGCCTCTTGCCTGTTTTACCGCAATAGATGTCGATTCCCCACCCTTACCCGCACCAACCCGGCCTCGCGGGCTGCCGCCTCCGCCTCCTCCGCGTGGCGGCGGGAGGTGAACCCCAGGTCGTGGAAATAGAATTGGGGGGCGAAAGCCAGGAGGGAGTACGGGATGCGGGGATCGAACTGGGCGATGAAGCGGGCGATGCGGCCCACCTCCTCGGGGTCTACGTAGCCGGGCACCAGCAGCGTGCTGGCGACCACCAGGGGCGGGTCCGGCCGCTCAGCGAAGCGGGCCGCTGCGCGGGCGAAGTTCTCCAGCGTCTGCCTGTTGCTGGCCCCGGTCAGGGCGCGGTGGAGGCCGTCGTCGAGGGCCTTGAGGTCGAACTTGACGATCCCGCCGGTCCGCAGCGCCAGGTCCACCGCCCGGTCCATCAACCGGGGGTGCGCGCTGCCGTTGGTCTCCCAACAGACGACCACTCCCCGTTCGGCCAGGAGGTGGCTGGTCGCCAGGGCGTGGGCCATCTGGCTGGCCGGATCGCCGCCGAAGTAGCAGACGCAATAGGTCCGTTCGTTCGCCACGTCCGCCAACTGGCGAGCGGTCATCTTCTCGGCGCGGCGGGGATCCACCTCCCGGAAGTGCCAGTTCTGGCAGAAGAGACAGTCGAAGGTGCAGGCGGCGTAGAAGACGGCCAGGTTGTGCTTGCCCCGCTGGTGGTGACCGGGGCAGACCCAGTCGGCGACGCAGTTGGTGGGAAGGGGGTCGCGGTACCAGTGGAGCAACCCCCGGTCCGGCGGCCCGGCCAGGTGGTGGAGTTTCCCCCCTCGGACCTCCCGCAGGCCGCAGAACCCCCGTTGGCCTTCTCCGATGACGCAGTCCTGCACGCACAACCCGCAGCGTCGCCCGTCGGCGTCGCGGGGAGGGCGGGGTGGGAGGTCGAAGGGGCGACGCGCGGCGGCGTGGGCGGCCGCTGCCATCGGCATCGCCTCTTCGGGGCGGCGGCGGATACAATCCAGGCAGACGCCGAGGTGGGAGGCCACCGGGCGGTCGGCGGCCCCGCAGAGCGAACAGATGGCCCAACCGGGAAGATTTGCCTGATCCACGATTCCATTGTAACATCTCCGGGAAAAGAGGACAAGATTCGAGGGGATGGCTTGACAAACCTCTGAAACGGACTTATACTGTCGTCAGACGTCCGACGTCCGAACATCTTATCACGGGGTTGGTGATGTATCTGACCCAATTGGATCGCCGCCCGCTGTACGTGCAGGTCCACGACCGCTTGCTGGCCTTCATCCAGGAGTCAGGGATGGAGCCTGGCGAGCGGCTCCCCTCTGAGTCTACCCTGGCCGATCAACTGGGCGTCTCCCGCGCGACCCTCCGCGAGGCGCTCCGCCTGCTCGAAGAAGAAGGCGTCATCGTCCGTCGCCACGGCGTGGGCACCTTCGTCGCTGCCAATCGGCACCTGGAGAGCGGGTTGGAGCGGTTGGAGAGTGTGTTGGCTTTGGCTGGCCGCCAGGGGATGGAGACGCGGATGGAGGACCTGGAGGTGCGGATCGTTCGGGCGGACCGGTCGGTGGCAGAACGGTTAGGGACGGACCCCGGGGTCTCCCTTACATACGTGAGCCGGACCATCCTGGTGGAGGACCAGCCGGTCGCATACCTGGAGGATCTCGTCCTCACGGATTGGTTGTCTCCCGATCATCTGAACGCCGAGTTCAGCGGCTCCGTTCTCGACCTTCTCCGGGGGCTGTACCCACAGCGGGTTCAAGAAGCGCTGGCGGAGATCACTGCCGTGCGTGCGGGCCGCTCGCTGGCTCGGCGGCTCGGTGTGAGCCCCGGTGCGGCGTTGCTCCTCTTGGAGGAGACCCTTTTCGACACCACCGGTGCGCCGGTCGGGTTTTCCCGCAACTACTTCGTGCCCGAGCGGTTCCGCTTCCACGTGGTCAGGCGGTGATGCAGTTTGCGACCTGCGACTTGGCAGCCCTGTGACCTACGGGTTCGGTGGTTGAGACGCTGGGGCGTTGGGTGTCAAACGTCAGGCGTCAAACGTCAGACGTCAAACGTTAAATTTCTAGGAGGTGTTCGATGAAGACTGAGTCTTTCCGTGGACGTGATTTCATCACGTTGTTGGACTGGACGAAGGAAGAGGTCGAGACCATCTTGGACGTGGCGCTCGATCTGAAGCGGCGGTTCGCGCTGGGTGAGCCGCACGACCACATCCTGCGGGCCAAGACGCTCTTCATGATCTTCTACAATCAGAGCCTGCGGACCCGCAACTCGTTTGAGGCGGGGATGACCCAGTTGGGCGGGCATGCCCACTACCTGGATCCTTCCAAGATCTACACCCCGGCTCTCCCGGGTAAAGAGGTCGCCTACTCCACCGAGCGCGTCTCCGACGTGGCGCGGGTCCTCTCCCGGATGGGCCACGCCATCGCCATCCGCTGCTACGGTGATCCGGTGGATTGGGTGTACGGCGCGGCCAATGAGATGATCCGCAACTTCGCCTATTGGGCCGACATCCCGGTGCTGAACATGGAGGACGACAAGTACCATCCCTTCCAGGCCCTGGCCGACATCCTCACCGTCTACGAGAAGTTCGGCACCTTCAAGGGGGTCAAGTTCGTCATGTCCTGGGCCTACTCACCCAGCGTCCACAAGCCGCGGGCGGTACCCCAGTCTGCCATCATCGCTGCCACGATGATGGGGATGGACGTGGTGCTGGCCCGGCCGCCGGAGATGGCCCTCGACCCCGAGGTCATCGCCGCGTGCAAGAAGTACGCTCAGGAGACCGGCGGCTCCTTCGCGATCTCCGAGGACTTCGAGGAGGCGGCGAAGGGCGCGCACGTCCTATACCCCAAGGCCTGGGCTCCGGTTCAGATGTTCAAGCCGCCGGTGGGTGAGGACAATCCGGAACTGGCGCAGGAGATCTTCGATCGGTATAAGGACTGGAAGGCGACGCCGGAGTACATGGCCCTGGCCGAGCCTAACGCCATCTACATGCACTGCCTGCCGGCCGACCGCGGCTGGGAGGTCGACGACGCGGTCATCGACAACACCGACCCCGAGTCCGGTTGGCGCTCCGTCGTCTACGACGAGGCGGAGAATCGGCTCCACGTGCAGAAGGCGGTGATGAGCCTGGTGATGCGATAGTCGTCCCGGGTTCTACGTTCGAAGTTTGAAGAACGTGGAACTTCGAACCTAGAAAGGAGCCTGGCGATGGATCTCTACGGACGCGACTTGATCTGCACGCAAGAGTGGTCCTTCGACGAGTTGATGGCGGTGCTGGACCTGGCGGCGAAGATGAAGCGGGACCGGTTCTCCGACCGCTGGGCGAGCGTCCTCAAGAACAAGACGTTCATTATGTTCTTCTACAACCCCTCGGTGCGGACCCGGCTTTCCTTCGAGGCGGCGGCCACGGAGTTGGGCGGGCACGCCCAGTTTATGACCCCCTCCGCGGGTCGCTTCAAGACGGAGAAGAAGGCCGGGGAGACCATTGAGGACGCGGCCAGGGTGATGGCCCGCTACGCCGCCGGAATCGGCATCCGCATCCTGGAGGACAAGGTCCCTTACTACGGCGCGGGCGACGAGATGCTGCGGGAGTTCGCCAAGTGGGCGGATGTCCCCATCATCAACATGGCCGACGACAAATTCCACCCCTGCCAGGGTTTGGCCGACATTATGGGGTGGGCCGAGTGGTACGGCGAGGGGCCGGGCCGGCCGGACTACGAGGCCCTGCGCGGCAAGAAGTTCGTCCTTACCTGGGCCACCGGTGCCCTGGCCCGCTCCTGGTGTTCGGTCCAGGAGGCCCTGCTGATCGCCTCCCGCTTCGGGATGCACGTCACGCTGGCCTATCCGGAGGGGTACGACCTGGACCCGAAGGTCATCGAGTGGACCAAGCAGAACTGCGCCGAGCACGGGACCGAGTTCGAGGTGGTCCACGACCCCAACGAGGGGTACGAGGGGGCCCACATCGTCTACGCCCGCAACTGGATGAGCCCCAACGCCTACCGGGACGGCGTGTTCCATAAGGAGGAGGAGATCCAGAAGGCGCTTCAGTACCCCGGCTGGACCCTCACCGCCGAGAAGATGGCCCGGACGGACAACGCGATCTTCACCCACCCGATGCCGGTGGACCGGGGGAACGAGGTGACGGACGAGGTGGCCTCCGGCCCGCGCTCGGCCATCTACGACATCGCCGAGAACCGGCTGCACGTGCAGAAGGCGATTATGGCGCTGACGATGGGGAATCTGTAAAGTGGGACAGGGGGACAGGGAGGTCAGTCTCCCTGTCTCCCCTGTCACCTTGTCTCAAATCAAACGAGGAAGGGGGAAATGGCAGAGAAGAAACTGGCAGTCATTGCGATCGGGGGGAACTCTCTGATCAAAGACAAGACCAAGGTCACCGTGCAGGATCAGTACCAGGCGGCGAAGGAGACCTGTTACCACATCGCTGAGATGATCGAGCAGGGTTGGGACGTTGCCATCGGCCACGGGAACGGCCCGCAGGTCGGCTTCATCCTGCGCCGGTCGGAGATCGCCGCCAAGGTGGCCGGGATGCACGAGGTTCCACTGGACTTCTGTGGGGCCGATACCCAGGGGGCCATCGGCTACACGCTCCAGCAGAACCTCTACAACGAGTTCAAGCGGCGGGGGTTGAAGAAGAAGGCCGCCACGGTGGTCACCCAGGTGTTGGTGGACCGAAACGACCCGGCCTTTCAGAACCCCACCAAGCCCATCGGCTCCTTTATGACCGAGGAGGAGGCCCGCAAGCGGGCGGAGGAGGACGGGTGGGTCGTGGTGGAGGACGCGGGGCGTGGCTGGCGCCGGGTGGTGCCTTCTCCGATCCCCCAGGAGATCATCGAACTGGACGCGGTGAAGCGGCTTCTGGACGCGGGGATCATCACCATCACCGTCGGCGGCGGCGGCATCCCGGTGGTCCGCAACGAGGACGGCTCCCTGGAGGGCGTGGCAGCGGTCATCGACAAGGACTACGCTTCCTCCCTCCTGGCCCGCTCCATCGGTGCCGATCTCTTCCTCATCTCCACCGCTGTCGAGAAGGTCTATCTCAACTTCGGCAAACCGGACCAGAAGCCCATCGACAAGATGACCGTCTCTGAGGCGAAGAAGTATATGGAGGAAGGCCACTTCGCCAAGGGGAGCATGCTGCCCAAGATCCAGGCCATCATCTGGTTCCTAGAGGCTGGTGGCAAGCAGGCCATTATCACCAACCCGGAGAACATCGCCCGGGCGTTGGCTGGAGAGACGGGTACGCTCATTGTGCCGGATTAGCCGTTTCCAACGATCCAGGTTGGTATGAAAGGAGGTGATGCTGGCGAGAGGCCTTGCGGAGACGGAGGTGCTGGTTCGGCAGTGTTCCTGCACTCGAAGGATCTGGCTAGTGCACTGACCCGATCCACAAACTAAGGAGGAGTAAAGATGAGGAAGCGAATCGGTATCCTTCTGGCTCTGGTAGTCGTGTTGAGCCTGGTGCTGGCTGCGTGCAAGCAGGCTGCGCCGGAGACGGAGGTGCCCACGGAGGCCCCCACGGAGGCTCCCACGGAGGAGATGCCTGCTGAGGAGCCGCTCAAGGTCGCCTTCATCTACATTGGCCAGCCGGGCGACCTGGGCTGGACCTACGAGCATGACCGGGGCCGGAAGATGCTGGAGGAGGAACTGGGCGATCAGGTGGAGACCATCGTCGTGATGGACGTGCCCGAGGGCCCCGACGCCGAGAAGGCGATCCGCGACGTGGTCCAGCAGGGGGCCAAGGTGGTCTTCGCCACCAGTTTCGGCTATATGGACCCGATGCTGACCGTCGCCCAGGAGTTCCCCGACGTCTACTTTGAGCACTGCTCCGGCTACAAGACCGCCGACAACATGGCGACCTACTTCGGCCGGATGTATCAGCCTCGGTATCTCTCCGGCCTGGTGGCGGGCAGCATGACCGAGGCCAACTTCATCGGCTACGTCGCCGCCCATCCCATCCCCGAGGTCATCCGGGGGATCAACGCCTTCACCCTGGGCGTGCGCCAGGTCAACCCCGACGCTGAGGTCCACGTGGTCTGGACCAACACTTGGTATGACCCGGTGAAGGAGCGGGAGGCGGCGGAGGCGTTGCTGGACGAGGGAGCCGACATCATCGCCCAGCACCAGGACACCACCGAGCCACAGAAGGCCGCCCAGGAGCGGGGCAAGCTGAGCATCGGCTACGACTCCGACATGCGCCAGTTCGTCGGCGACACGGTGCTCACCAGCCCTGTCTGGAACTGGGGGGTCTACTACGTTAAGACCGTCCAGGATGTCCTCAACGGGACCTGGGTGACCCACCAGTACTGGGGCGGCATGGCCGACGGAGTGGTGGCCTTGGCTGAACTCAGCCCGATGGTACCGGACGACGTGAAGCAGTTGGTCGACCAGGAGGAGGAGAAGATCCTCTCCGGCGAGTGGGACGTCTTCTGCGGCCCCATCTACGACCAGAACGGCGAGCTCAAGGTGCCCGAAGGGGAATGCATGAGCGACGCCGACATGCTCAGCATGGACTGGTTCGTCCAGGGGGTCGTAGGGACGATCCCAACCCAGTAGTTCCCTTTGTGCGCGAAGGCTCCCCTCCTCGGAGGGACGCCCCTCCGAGGAGGGGAGCCGCCTGAAGTGCGGTGGTTCCTGCCAGCGGGAGTACGAGCGGGTAACCTCCAACCTGCACAAGCGATCATCGCGAGGATCGTCGACGCGGCCAACTCGTTCAACGGTCTAGGAGCTGCCCGACGGGCGTCGCAATTGTATTAAGAGGAGGAGCCTCGACGATGGGTATCGAATCCCCCCCCAGCCCGGCGGTCCAGATGCGGGGGATCACCAAACGGTTCCCCGGCGTGCTGGCGAACGACCACGTGGACCTGGAGGTCTACCCCGGTGAGGTGATGGCCCTCCTGGGGGAGAACGGCGCCGGAAAGAGCACTCTGATGAACGTCCTCTCCGGCCTCTACCGACCCGATGAGGGCGAGATCCTCATCCACGGTTGGCCGGTCCATCTCCATTCCCCCCGTGATGCCATCGCCCACGGCATCGGAATGGTCCACCAGCACTTTATGCTGGTGGAGACCCTCACGGTGGCGGAGAACGTCATCCTAGGGTTAGACACGGTGGGATGGGTGCCACGGATGGAGGAGGTCCATCGGCAGATCGAGGCCCTCTCCGAGCAGTATGGACTCCGGGTAGACCCCACTGCCTATATCTGGCAACTCTCCGTGGGCGAGCAGCAGCGGGTGGAGATCCTGAAACTCCTATACCGGGGAGCCGACATCCTGATCCTGGACGAGCCGACGGCGGTCCTGACTCCTCAGGAGTCGGCGGACCTCTCCAGGACCCTTCGTCGGATGGCTGATGAGGGCAAGGCGGTCATTTTCATCACCCACAAACTGGACGAGGTGATGGCTTTTGCCGACCGGGTGACGGTGTTGCGGGCCGGCAAGGTGGTCGCCACGCTTCGCACCGCCGAGACGAACAAGGTCGAACTGGCCCGGCTGATGGTCGGGCGGGAGGTCCTCTTCCGACTGGAGAAGCGGACCTGCCAGCCGGGTGAGGTCGCGTTGGAGGTGAAGGACCTCCAGGCGTTGAACGACAAGGGGTTGCCCGCGTTGCGTGGGGTCTCGTTCCAGATCTGCGCCGGGGAAATTCTGGGGATTGCCGGGGTGGCGGGGAACGGGCAGCGGGAGTTGGCGGAGGTCATCACCGGCCTGCGCCGCGCCACCGGTGGCTCCGTTCGGGTCTATGGGCGGGACATCACCAATCGCTCCCCCCGGGAGATCATCGAGGCCGGCATCAGTCACATCCCCGGCGACCGGGTGGGCGTGGGGCTTGTGCCCAACCTCCCGATCTCCGACAACCTGGCGATGAAGGCATACCGCCATCCTCCGCTGGCGCGAGGGCCGCTCTTGGACCGGAGCGCGATGCGGGACTTTGCCCGGCGGCTGGTTGAGGCTTTCCGTATCGCGACCCCCAGTCCCCAGACCCCTGCTCGTCTCCTCTCCGGCGGCAACCAACAGCGGGTGGTACTGGCCCGGGAGATCACCGCCAGCAAAGGCATCCTCGTCGCCGTCTATCCCACCCGCGGGCTGGACGTGGGGGCTACGGAGGCGGTGCGCAAGGCGCTGCTAGAGGAGCGGGATAAAGGAGCAGCGATCCTCCTCATTTCGGAGGATCTGGACGAGTTGATGCAGCTCTCCGATCGGATCGCCGTGCTCTACGAAGGGCAGGTCATGGGCGTCGTCGTGCCGGAGGAGACCACGCCGGAAGCCATCGGCCTGATGATGGCCGGACAACGGGCAGAGGAGTAAAGTGTCATGACCATCGTCTTCGAAAAGCGATTGACCCGATCCCGGCGGGCCATGTTCCTCGTACCCGTTCTCTCCCTCGTCCTGGCCCTTGTCTTTGGCGCAATGATTCTGCTGGTCTTTAGGGTTAATCCGCTGGAAGCGTACCGAGTGATGGTACAGGGTTCGCTGGGCAGCGGTTACGCCCTTTCCGAGACGCTGGTGAAGGCGATCCCTCTGATGCTGACCGGGTTGGGGGTCGCCATCGCTTTCCGAATGCTCTTCTGGAACATCGGTGCGGAGGGGCAGTTGGCGATGGGAGGGATCGCTGCTGCCTACATCGCTCTCTTCTGGGCCGATCGGCTGCCCGGCCCGCTGGTTCTCCCGACCATGTTCGTCGCTGGAGTGCTGGCGGGGGCCGTCTGGGGGCTTATCCCAGCGTTCCTGCGGGCCGCCCTCGGGGTCAACGAGATCCTCACTACGTTGATGATGAACTACATCGCTATTCTCTTGGTGGAGTACCTCTACCTGGGCCCGTGGCGCGATCCGCAAGGGTATGGTTTCCCCGGTACGGCGCAGTTCCCACAGGTGGCCTGGCTGCCCAGGCTGACGGGGCGGGTCCACGTGGGGTTGATCTTTGCGTTGGTGGCGGCAGTGCTGGTGTGGTTCGTCCTCAACCGCACCCGGTGGGGGTACGAGATCCAGGTGATCGGTGAGAATCCTCGCGCTGCCCGGTATAGCGGGATCAATATCGGGTTCAACATCCTGTTGGTGATGCTCCTTTCCGGCGGGCTTTCCGGATTGGCGGGGATGGCCGAGGTGGCCGGGATCTCCCGCCGACTTTACCAGGGCCTCACCGTGGGATACGGCTACACCGCCATCATCGTCGCCTGGCTGGCCAACTTGAATCCATGGGGCATCCTCCTCGTCGCCTTCCTGATGGGTGCGCTGTTGGTGGGTGGTGACCAACTCCAGGTCGCCCTGGGCCTTCCCGCCGCCGTCGCCCTTGTGCTCCAGGGCGCCATCCTTTTCTTCGTCCTGGGCGGCTCCATCTTCGTCAACTATCGGGTCCGAATCATCAGAGGTCACAAGGAAGCGAAGGAAGCCTGAACCCTAAACCTTGCATCTTGCATCCTGCGTCGTTGGAGGCATTATGGAGGACCTCATCACCTCGATCTTAACGATAACCATTCGGGCGGGGACCTCGCTCCTCTATGCGACCCTCGGGGAGATCTACACCGAGCGGTCGGGTGTGCTGAACCTGGGGGTGGAGGGGACGATGATGGTGGGGGCGGCCACCGCCTTCGCCGTCGCTT
>Ga0209426_1000844_pt1 | contig 24777 bp, 26 predicted proteins | sample Deesub1362B_J571_FD_187697 | JGI IMG/M metagenome (GOLD analysis project Ga0209426, IMG submission 187697) | Deep oceanic, basalt-hosted subsurface ecosystem from Juan de Fuca Ridge flank, Pacific Ocean, CORK Borehole 1362B_J2.571 (SPAdes)... ...
CTTCAATTACATCCCTTTGAGGATGATTCTCTACATCATGTATATACCTCATAAGCCAATTATAACCACGAAAATAACTCCTAAGATAGATCTGACGCAATTTTAATCCTTTCCTTTTCCCTCAAGGGAGTCCAATATGTTTTTGAACTTTTGCAGTCTATTTTTGATAATTTTTTATCTATAAGGCTTGTATTTTTTTCTTCTAAGACCTAAAAAACCACCATAAAACCACTCAAAAAGTGTAAGTGGATAACCCAATTTTAATGGAAAACGATCCATTCTACGAGTAGAAGTAATAATATAAGCTTCTCTTATGTAACAGAATTTTCCCCTTTCTTTTCTTAATATTTTCTTTACCTTAGTAAATAATTCTAAGTCTTCTGCATGGTGTATTTCTGGTCTAAATCCTCCTGCTCTCCAGAATAATTTGCGATCACAATAACCCATTTGCGCAGTAATATGAAAGGTTTTTTTACCAAAATCTATTAAATTGAAGAGAAAACGAGCAACAAAGAGATTTGAATCTGGAATTAACTTTATAATTCCCATAAGGTAACCTTTGTCATAATAATCGTTTACAACTTTGACTAAATTTTCACTCATTTGCGAATCAGCATCAAAGAAAATAAGAATTTTCCCCTCAGCCAAAGAAGCACCTTTATTTTTTGCCCTTGATACTCCAAGTATAGGCTCATTAATAAGAACCATTTTAAAAGAATTTTTACCAAGGAATGAATTGAAAACTTGGGTGGTTCCATCAGTTGAAGCATTATTTACTACTATTACTTCTATTTGATTAAGATTAAAGGATTGATTCTCTATGGATTCAAGAGCAGATAAAAGATAATTTTCCTCATTATAAGCGGGAATTATTATTGATATTTTTTTCTTCATTATTATTTATATTCTATAAATTCAGAATAGGTAATTAATTTTCTCTGATTAATTAGTCTTTTCAATATTTTAATAACAAAAGAAAAAGCTTTATTTTTATGAAAATTTTGGGGATGTAAAACAATTCGATTGCAGTTTTGATATGGAAGTATAATTTTTTCTGCTATAGCATTTCCAATCATTGCGCCTAATTCTAAGGGAAAATAAATACCATGGAATCCAGAGGCGGGCAAGAAAATTTTTTTATTATTTTTTATTTTTTTAATCCAGAGAAATGTAGTGAAATAATCAAATCCGCAATCAATTATAGCGCGAGTAGCTTCTCTATTTTGGCTCCAGGTTGGCGAAGTAAAACCCTTGCATTTAATTCCAGCTCTTTCAAATATTTTTCTTCCTTCCTGAATGTTTTTTTTCGCTTCATTATAATTTAACTGAGAAAATTCTGAAGAGTTCGGACTAAAGCCTCCCTTTTTAAAATAATTTAATAACATTTTACCCGACTTTTTCCAATTTTTATGTGTATAGCCATGCTGAATAATCTCATTACCATTTTTCATTTCTTCAAGAATCCATTCTAAAAATTTTGGATATTTTAAAATATTCCATTTACCCAAATAATTTGGAATAACTTTCAAGCATTTTTTTGTTATTCCAATATTGTTTAGGATTGAAGTTATTTCTTTTATTTCATGAAAATAAGGAGGGCATACATCATGAATAGAAACAATTAGCAATTTTGTTTTTTCTGAGTTCTTGCCCATTTTTCAAGATCCATAAAAATTGTCATTAAATAAGCCTTTTTAATTTTATTTCCCCAAATTGTTGTGGGTTTTTTATCGTAAATAATAAAACCATGTTTTGTGTAAAACTCCTCTGTTTGTCGGTTTTCCACAAAAGTTAGCTCTCCATAAACTTTTGTAACTCCTTTTTTTAGAAAATAATGAAATAAATTTTCTACTAAAGCTCTTCCAATTCCTAAACCTCTATATTCTTCTTTTATATTTATATGAAGATGTCCTGCTTTTTTAGGCCTTTTAGGACGCTCTCTGCTCCCCCTTGTAATAAGTCTTTGTATAAATTCTCTACTTTCCTTATTATATTTCTTCGTTAAGCATTTAAAAAAGGCTTTTAAAAAAAGAGGAATTGCAATTAAAGGATAAAAAATTAATGTATATTTTAAGGGATTTTTACAACCAAGAACATAACCAATTATTTCTCGATTTGCTTCTGCAACAAAGCAGGATTCAGGTTCATATCTTAGGTAATATTTAGTATTTAAATCAGCAAACCATTTATGGTCTTTGAAAATTACGTCTATAGGATCTCCTAAAAATCCTGTTTCACAACATAAGTCTCTGACTTGTTTTTCATCTACTGGTAAATAATTTCTAATTATTATTTTTTGGCCTTTGACATTAATGCTTTTCATAAGCTATTAAAATCAAATATAAAATTAAATAAAGTTTATAAAATTTTGATTTAAAAGACAATTAAAAAATTATATAATAATGGAACAGGAGGCTAAAATGAGAAATAGATTAGTACTGGTAATTGCAATTACATTAATTTTCTTGGGTTTCAATTTTTTAATGGGTGAGAAAAAACCACCGAAATTAGTTTTTTCTGAAGAAACATGGGATTTTGGCGAAGTAAAGGAAGGGGAAATTGTAACTCATATATTTAAATTTCAGAATAAGGGAGAAGGGGAGTTAATTATAAAAAAAATTGAAACGAGTTGTGGATGTACTGCAGTTTTACTTTCTCGTGATAGACTCAAACCAGGTGAAAAAGGAGAAATAAAAGTCACTTTTAATTCAAGAGGATTTGAAGGAAAGGTGACTAAATATATATTTGTAAGGAGTAATGATCCTAAAAATTCATATAAGCAACTTAAAATTATTGCAAATGTCTTAGTTCCTCCTCGACCGAAGATTATAATAATTCCTAATTATGTTGATCTTGGAATAATTCTTGATGAGGAAGAAATTATCCACAAAGAAAAAATAAAAAATGATGGAGGAAAAGAACTAATTGTAAATCAGATTGCTTCTTATAATAAAAATGTCAAGTTTTATTTTAAAGGAAAGAAAATAAATTTTCCTTTAAAAATCCAGGCAGGAGAAACAAAAGAGATTGAAATAAAATTAATTCCTAAACATAGAAGAGGGGTAATGCGAGAATATATTCAATTCAGATCAAATGATAATCGTAGGTCAACAATTACACTTTATTTGACAGGATATGTAATAAATAAGGAAGAGTTAGAAAAACTTTTTAAAAAATATAAACATTTAATCAAATGAGTAATTAAATGAGTGGACAACAAGTAATTTTTGGATTATTGGAATTTCTAATTTCAATTTTTGTAAGCTTTATTTTAATTTTCGGTTCCTATAAACTTTTTTTAATTATAACTCCTAAATTTGATGAAGAAAGACAATTAAAAAAGAAGAATACTTCTATTGGTATAATTTTAGGCTCAATTCTTATTGGTGAAACAATTGTTGTTAAACAGTCTATTTATCCTGTTATGGCAGTAATTCAACTTTTTATTCTTGGTGGAAAAAGAAATATGATGGAATTTCTTAAAACCATGGGTTTAGGAGTAGGATATATAGTTTTAGCAGGAATTCTGGCTTTAGGGTGTATTCTTTTTAGTTTCTGGCTTTTCAATATTCTAACACCAAGAATTAATCAATATGAGGAAATTAAGAATAATAATATAGCAGTTGCTTTATTTATGGCTCTTTTTGTCATAGCAATTTCTCTTTTAATAAGTATAGGTGTTGCTGGATTAACCCGCGCATTGATTCCTTTTCCAAAGGTTGGCACAGGACCTCTTTTGTAATTTCTTTATAAAAATGAAAATTTTCTTCTTTTTTTCATTTATCCTTCTATTAATAATTGGTATTTTAACTTTTACTTTCCCATTCTCAGCACATGAACAAAAAATTCTTAAATCAGAATCTTATTTTCAAAATGAGAAAGAAAATTATTCACAAAGTGTTAATTTTTTTGAAAAAGAAGAACGAGATAAAAACTATGAATTGACTTATGGTTGGAAAGATTATGAAGGAAATATATATTATTTTTCATTTGCAATTTCAAAGGAACAGGTCAGAAAGGCTGAAGAAGAATTTGGTTATTATCCTAATAAATTAAAAAAATATTTGGGAGAAAATTCTGAAAAAATGATAAAAATTATGATGAAGGATTTAAAAGATTTTGTTCGCAAAGAAATTAAAAAAAGTAAATATTCAAAATATATTTATATAGAAGAAATAGGAGAGAAAAGTTTTAAAATTAAATATTCTCCACCTATTAATCTTCAGAAAGAAGTAAAATCAGAATATCAGAGAATTATTAATGAGCTAAAAATTAAACAATCCTTCTATTTAAAACAGATTACTAAAGAGTTAAAAAAGAGAAGGAAGGAATTTTTGAAAGAAAGGGGAATAAGACTGATAAGAGATAAAGTTGAAGTAGATTATGAATACTGTATCAGAAAAAATCGTTTGCGTCTTAAACAACTTTTTGAAATAATTAGAAAAACTAAAAGAAATCCCTCCATTTATCAGTTTTTAAATTTAGTTTTAGCCTTTATTCAGGAAATAAGATATGGAGAGATTCCTTATGTTGAAAATAATAAAGTAATATTGAATTTCTGGGTTCCTCCTAAGGTATTAATAAATAATTTGGGAGATTGTGACTCTAAAGCAGTTACTTTTGCATCTTTATGGATAAATCTTAAAAATTATCCCATAATATTGATTAAAATCCCTCAACATTTTTTAATTGGTGTAGCAATTCCTTCAGTAGGAAAAGACCGCATTACAATAAATGGATTAAATTATACATTATGTGAAGTTTCAGGCCCTGGTAAAATACCTCCTGGTTTGATAACCCGTTATAGTCAATTTTATTTAAAAAGTGGACATTTTAAATATGAGTTGGTAAAATAATAGTGTATTATCCAAAAAATTTACATCAAAAATTCATCCTAAATTTTAAGAATACTTGAGATCACTTGATTTAAAAAAATTATAAAGTGGCATGAATCTTGCACACAGTATTGAGGAGGAGAAAAAAATGCAAACAAAGCAAAATATAGATTATCAAAAACAAATAGAAGAAGCTTTAAAGAGAGCTAAAGATAAAAAAGTCCTATACTTTTATGATGACTTGGGCTATAAAAGATTATTAGGAGTATTTAATAAAAAGATTGCTTCACAAATAAAGAGTTACCTTAGAAAGCGAAGACTTCTTAATCGTCTTACTGAATTTGACATAAGAACAACAGAACCTGATAGTTCTTTCTTAGAAGCCATTCGGTTGATTAATGAATATTCAGCTTCTCATAGCGAAAAAAATAAAAATACAGTTGGGCCACGGGGAAAATCTATTTGTTTATAATATATTTGTTTATAATATAAATAATTAAATATGCAATTCGACGATATCCTCTTCTTGAAGAATGTAATCTTTTGTAACTTTTAATCCATTTAAATTATTTCTATTCCATACACGAGCATATTTTAAATTTTGAGCAAAATCTTTATGAATTCTCTCAGCCATATCCATAATTGTTGAGCCTTTTTTGAAAACAAAAGGTTCCTCTAAGTCTGGCTTTTTGCCTGGAATTTTGCTATAAACTCTAATTAAATCTAAAAAATTATATATTTTCTCTTTTAATTCCTCTGAATGTGTTTTTTCTTTGGCAGAGTAAGGAAATATTAAAAATTTTTCTTTGTATAATTCCTTTAATATTTCAAAATTTTCCTTTGCACGGGAATAATCAAATTTATTTCCAATAATCATTGTTTTCTTAAGAAAAAATTTTTTTTCAAAATCTTCTTTTATAAAGCCTACAAGCTCAATTTTCTTTTCCTTCAGTTTTTGGAATACTATATCCATTTGAGATAAAAGGTCATCATTATTTAAATCAACGACCATAAGAACGGCATCTGCAAGTTTAATAAGTTCTGGAAGCCAAGGCTCAAGGTACTCTTCTCCAATTGGTGGTGTATCGATTAATTGTATTTTTATATCTTTAAAAGGCATCATTCCAGGAACTGGCTTTTTTGTTGAATAAGGATAATTTGCAACTTCTGAATAGGCATTGGTTAAAGAATTTAGAATCTGAGATTTCCCGGAATTTGGTGGTCCAATCAAAATTACCTGTGCTGCACCTGATCTCTCAATATAAAAGATAGGTCCTCTTTTTGCTTTTGCACTTTTTTTCTGTTGTTGCTCTTTTAATTTAGAAATTTTTCTTTTGAGAACAGCTTGTAACTTTTCAGTACCTTTATGTTTTGGCACAATTGAGAGTAATTTTTCAAGAATTTCTATTTTTTCAGGAATAGTTTTAGCTGTTTTTAATTTTCTTTCTGTCTCAAAGTATTCTGGTGGTAAATTTGCTGGCATTTCATTTCTTATTATAAAAAAGTTTAATTCTTTTTAAAAGAAGATTAATTTCTAATCCATTTATTCCATTGATTAATAACAGCTTCTTTTACCTTATCTAAAGAGATTGCTCTCATACACTTAAAATCATTGCACTTAAGAAATTCTCTTTTATGAACAGTCTCAGGAACATAGCAAGGACTACAATCTGTTTTTCCCCAAATATATATATTTTTTCCTCCTAATGGAGCAACCAGCTGAGGGTTAGAAGGTCCAAAAAGAGCTATTGTTGGGGTGCCAACAGCTGAAGCTATATAAAGCAGACCTGAATCACTTCCAATAAAAAGGTTTGTTTTTTCTATAATTGCTGCTGATTCTCTATACGTTAATTCTCCGCATAGATTTATTGAATTATTTTTCATTAAGGAAATGATTTTCTTTACAATTTCTCTATCGCTTTCTCCTCCAAGAAAGAAAATAATTGCATTGTATTTTTCTATTATCCAATCACAAAGAAGTGCATAATTTTCTGCAGACCATCTTTTACTTAACATTATGGTTTTTGGATTGATTCCTCCACCTGGGAAAATTGAAACAGTCTTTCTTCTTTCTGAATTGAATTTATTTATTAATTCTTCAGCTAATTGTTTTTCCCTTTTGAGTAAATTTATCTCAAGATTAGTATTATCTGGACTTAAACCAATACCTCTTGCAATATCCAGATATCTCTCTACTTCATGTTTTGTATAATCAAATGGTATTTTTTTTGTTAAAAGGAAGCCTCTATTTTTCCAATTAAATCCAACTCTATGCTTAATTCCAATAAATAAAAGAAATAGATTACTTATAAAAGATCTATGGCAATTAATAGCTAAGTCAAATTTTTCTTTTCTAAGTAATTTAAGGGATTTAATTAATTTCTTCAATTTTTTAAATTTACTTATATTTTCAAAAGGAATGTTAAAAGAAAAAATATTGTTTATATGAGGATTAGTCTCTATAACTTCTTTTGCCCATTCTCCAGTTAAATAAGTAATTTTTGCATCTGGAAAGCCTTTTTTTATTGTTCTAACTAATGGAGTAGTAAACATGATATCTCCAACACAACATAATTTCATAATAAGGATTTTACTTGCCTTAGACAAATTTATTTTTCTCATTCTTTAATCAATTTAAAAATTTTTTGATAAATCTCTGGGTCATATTTTAGTTTTTTTCTTAAAATTTTACTGAGAATAAAAAATACTAAAAATTTGAAAGACAAATATAATTTCAACAAAATAAATTCGATTTTCGAATTATGCTTTTTGTAAAAATAAAGTTGGCTTTTTCTATATTCTATAAGATGCTTTAAAGGAATAATCTCTTTACTCTTTCCCAAATAATGGACAATTTTAGCTTTTGGAAAATAAACAATTTTTTTCCCTAATTTTCTTATTCGAGCGCATAGGTCAGAATCGTCAAAATATAAAAAGAATTCTTCATCAAAATAATTAGTATAATGTAAAACCTCTTTTGTGGTTAAAAGGCAGGCACCACTAACCCAATCCACTTCTTTTTTCCAATTGTCTCCTTTTTTTCTTAATCTTAATTTAAACAATATTTTTAGAAAAAACTTTTGTAAAAATTCATTTTTAAGATTTGGATGTAATCCATAAGAGAGTTGATAAGAAAAATCTTCATTTAAAAGAGCCGGAGCAATTACGCCTATTTCAGGATGGCTTTTGATTTCATTTAATAATATATCCAATGATTGAGCTAAAACTCGAGTATCATTGTTTAATAAAAGAATAAATTCTCCCCTACTAAATTTAATTCCTATGTTATTAGCACGCGTAAAGCCAAGATTTTCTCTATTACATATTAATTTTACTTGAGGAAAATTTTTTCTCACCATTTCCTGACTGCCATCATTTGAATTATTATCTACTACTATAATTTCAAATTTTCGATTTGGAGGAAATTGATAAATAGATCTTAAACATTTGAAAAGATAATTTTTTCCATTATAATTTAAAATAATTATTGAAAGTTCAATTTTATCGCTTTTTCTTTTATACATTAGTTAAATTTAAAACGCCTTTTAGAATTTTCCTATTTTTTAAATCCTTAAAGGCAATTTCCAACTCATTTATAGAATAAATTTTCGTTATAAAATTTTTTAAGAATTCTGAAAATTTTTCAATTATTTCTACTGCTAATTTAAAATCTTTTCTCGAATAACCTTTACTTCCATATAGATTATATTCATTTGAATAAATTTCATTAAAATTAAATTTATAAATTCCATCTATTAATTCGCCAATAAATAAAATATTACCACCTGGTTTTAATAATTTTTTAAGATTTTTGAAAATCTCCTTATCTTCAACAGTAAAAATTATTGTATTAAATTTTTCTAACTTAGGCACATTTCTTTTAGCATTAAATAAATTGTCTAAACCAATTTTTCTCGCAATTTCAAGTCTATTATCGTGATGTCCGATTAAAGTAACCTTTCCATTTTTTATTTTTTTCGCCAAGAAACCTCCTAAAATTCCCATTATTCCATCTCCAATTACAAGGAAAGAATTTTTTTGTAAATTTTTCATTTTTTCAAAACCATGTACTAAACAAGCTATGGGTTCAGCCAGAGTAGCTATTATTAAGTCTAAATTCGAGGATAATTTATAAACATTTTCCTCTGGAATAGCAAGATATTGAGAGAAACCATTTGAAGCTTCTGATTTAATACATCTACTTTCCAATCCACTTAGACAATTCTCGCATTCGCCGCACTTCAATTTAACATCCACTGCTACTCTTTCTCCTTTATTAAAATTTTTCACATTTTTGCCTGCTCCTTCAATAATTCCAACTGGTTCATGTCCAAGAATAAGAGGATAATTTATGTTCTTTGCGCCGAGATATCTCTTTAAATCATAAATACAAATTCCACAGTATTTTATTCTTACCAAAATTTCATTTTCCTTAATTGTGGGAATTTTTATTTCTTGAATTGAAATTTTGGTGGGAGCTTCACAGATTATAACTTTCATTAATGTGAGGTATTAGAAAATTTTACCAGTAATTTTTATTATCTCATCAGCTTTTTCCAGTGTTCTCATCCATCTAATATTATAATAAATTGGATCTTCAAAATTCAGGCAATTATATTTTTTAATTTTTTCAACCATATCTATTACAGAATCTTCAACTGAAATCGAGGGTGTAAAACCCAATTTATTTTTTATTTTTTCTCCAGAAACTCTATAACTTCTCACTCCTCTATATCTGTAATCTGGTCTTATATCAATCTCTATTCCAATGGATTTCAAAGCATTTCTTACCCTTAATGCAAGCTCTGATATTCTAAAATTCCTATATACTAAATTGAAAATTTCTCCACTGACCTTTTCATCCTCTGCTTCAATACATGCAATATAGGCCTTTGCAACATCTCGAATATCAACAAGGGGTCTCCACATTTCTCCTCCATAAAATGGAGTTATGTATCCCTTTGTTAAGGCATCTTTAACAAATGTATTGACAACAAGATCATATCTCATTCTATAAGAAAAACCATAAATAGTTCCTTTTCTTAATATTACAGGAGAGAAATTTTTATCCTTCATTGAAAGAAGTATTCTTTCTGCCTCATGTTTTGATGAGGAATATGCTGCTTTAGGAGAAACTTTTGCTGTTTCATCAAATATTATATCCTTCTCCTCATCCTTTACTCCAATATCATATATTGAGCATGAAGAAGCAAAAACATATCTTTTAATTCCCGCTTTTTTACATAATTCTGCGGAAAGTTTTGTGGCTAAAGTGTTCATTTCATAATTTGCTTTTGGATTGTATTCAGCAGTTGGATCGTTAGAAAGCCCTCCTATGTTCACTATTGCGCCTACTTCCTCTAATACTTCTGGTTTTAAATTTCTCATGTCTCCTGTTACTATCTCAACTCTATCTTTAAACTTCTCAATTCCCCTATCACCATAGTAAAATCTATCAAATATTTTAACACTGTAACCTCTCTCTAATAATTCCTCTGTTAATACAGAACCTACATATCCTGCTCCTCCAATTAATAATATTTTCATGTTTCTCTCCTTATATATAAAATTTTATCTTCCTTTTACTGTCCAGACATCTCCAAAGGAATCAGGAGGAATTCTAACTTCATCAGGATTTTCTCTATTATAAACCTCACTTGCAGTACTCACCATTTGTGTGTCATCTTCTAACGACATCCAGCCATGATAAACCCCAGGTGGCACAACAATTAGACTTGGATTTCGTGAGCTTACAACGAAGGTGTTCATTTCTTTATAAGTAGGACTATCTTTACGGTCATCAACCAAAACAAACTTTGCAGATCCATGTGAAATAAAAAACCAATCCCATAGAATCTTATGCTTATGAAAGGCACGAATTGTGCCTTTGGCAAAATTACCTACAAGATAAACTTGTCCGAATTTTGTGAAATAAGGATCAGTGGCTCTTATAATTTCAATTAAATATCCTCTATCATCAACATGAGCCACCAAATCAATTTTTGCTACATCTTTAATCAAGGCTGACCTCCTTAAAAAATTTTTTCTTCCTCTAAATATGCTTTTAAAGCTTCTTTCCAATGTCTTAAGGGTCTTATTTTATTACTTGTTAAAGCTGAATAAAGAGGCCTTTTTACACCAGCTATTTCTTCATCTTCTATTCTTTTTTCTACTTTAATATTTGCCCCAATCTGATTGAATATTTCTAAAGCAAATTCATACCAACTGCAAGAACCACTATTTGTGACATGGTAAATTCCGTATGGAAGTTTTTCTTCAAGAATTTCTTTTATTTTTAATGCAGCATCAAAAGTATAAGTTGGACTACATATTATATTGGAAGTAACCTGAATTACCTCTTTTGTTTTTGCAAAATTTAACATTGTTTTAACAAAATTTCCTCCTCCTTTTGCCCTACATCCACTTATTCCAAATAAACTTGCAACTCTTATAATATAGTGTTTTTCAACTTTTTTAGCAAAAAATTCACCTGCTAATTTAGAAATTCCATAGACATTCAAAGGATTAGGTATGTCTTCTTCAATATAAGGAGAATTCTTTTTTCCGTCAAAAACATAATCTGTGCTTATATGTACAAGGATTATATCATTATTACGACATATATTTGCTAAATTTTTTACTCCTATACTGTTTACAAGAAAAGCTTTTTCAGGATTTTTTTCACATTCAGGAACATTATGGAATGCAGCAGTGTTAATAATTACTTCTGGCATATATTTTTCAATTACATTTCTTGACTGTAAAAAATCAGTTATCTCAATTTCCTGATGAGTTAAAGGATTTAATCCATTTTTATTAAAAACTTTAATCAGATCTTTCCCTAATTGACCATTTGCACCAATAATTGTTACTTTCATTATAACCTTTGATTATTCTTATATACCAAAATTATTTATTTAAGGTCAAATAAAATATTGTGAGTTAATACTAAGAATTTAAAACTTCTCGTATCTTTTTTAGAAGCTCACCCGGAGTGAAAGGTTTACGAAGGAAAGGAATATTTCTATTTAATGCCATATAATTTGAAATTATATCCTCTGCATAACCTGTCATATAAAGGACTTTAAGTTTTGGTTTTAATTTAGTCAATTTTTTTGCAAGGTCCCATCCATTTGCACCTGGCATAACTATATCTGTAAGAACCAAATCTATTTTCTCACTACATTTTTTCCAAATATGAAAAGCCTCTTCTTTATTTTTTGCAGATAAAGTTTTATAACCGTGTTGTGAAAGAATCTTTACCACAAGTTCCCGTACGCTTTCTTCATCTTCAATTATAAGAATTGTTTCTTTACCTGGAGAAAGTTTAGATAATTTAAGGGGAGTAATTTCTTCTGCTTCTTCTTCCACTCTTGGAAAATAAATCTTAATTGTCGTACCTTTTCCTACTTTACTATAAACTTCAATGTGGCCTCCGCTTTCTTTTACAATTCCAAATACAATGGAAAGTCCTAAACCAGTTCCTTCACCTTTCTTTTTCGTAGTAAAAAATGGCTCGAATATGTGTGGAAGAATCTTCTCATCTATTCCACAGCCTGTATCACTTATGGATAAAAGAACATAATTTCCTGGATTTAATGAAGGATACTGTTTTATATGATCTCTGGCGAATTCAACATTTTTTGTCTCAATAATAAGTTTTCCTCCCTTAGGCATAGCATCCCGTGAATTTACTACTAAATTCATAATAATTTGTTCAATTTGATGAGGGTCTGCTTTAATGTTTCCGAGTTTTTCCTCAAGAATGAATACAAGTTCAATATCTTCACCAAGTATGCGCTCTATAATACCTTTAAAATTTTCTATCAAAGTATTTAGATTAAAAACCTTAGGTTGGGTTAAAACTTTTCGACTAAAAGTTAAAATTTTTTCAATTAAGTTTTTTGCTTGCTCACACGCAGTTAATATTTGGTTCATATAATTATAACATGGTTCTTTAGGCGAAATTTTCATTTGTGCCATTTCCGCATAGCCTATTATAGAAGTAAGAAGATTATTAAAATCGTGAGCTATACCTCCTGCTAATCTTCCAATCCCTTCCATTTTTTGAGCTTGAAGAAGTTGCTGTTCAAGTTCTTTACGATCAGTAATATCATTTACGAGTAAAACAGCTCCTTTAAATTCATTTTCTTCAAGTATAGGAACTCCACTAAAAGAGAGATATGTTTTTTTTCCGCACATTGATGTAAAAGACACTTCTCCTAATATTTCTTTACCTTTCAAGAGATCGTTAAAAATGTCAGATATTCCTGCTTCTTTTAATGCAGGAATTTCTCTTACATCCATTCCCATTGTCTTTGATTTTTCTCCAGGAGGTACTCCCATTATTCTTTCCATTTCTGGGTTTTCATATACAATTTTCAGGTCTTTATCAAGCCTTATTATTCCTGCAGGAGAATTCTCTAAAACGCCTTTATTAAACTCAAAGAGAGATTTATATAATTTTTCTGATTTTTTCAATTTCTCTTCCATTTTCTTTCTTTCTGTGATATCTCTTAAAACTGCAATAAAAGTAATGGCATCATTGCTTCTGCAAACAGAAAAAGAGAATTCAAGAGGAAATCTTTCACCATTCTTTTTTAATCCTTCAACTTCTAAAGTTCCTTTAACTTGGCCTGCTTTTTCCAAAATTCTTTTAACTCCTCTTATATGCTTTTCTCGGTATTCTTCTGGTATTAAAATCGTTATTGGCTTACCAATTATTTCTTCTTTCGAATAACCAAATATTTTTTGGGCAGCTTTATTCCAAAACATAATTTTCCCTTTTTCATCCATAGATATAATTCCATCATTTGAAGTTTCAACCAGGGTTCTATATTTTTCTTCTGATTGTCGTACATCTGTAATTAATCTAACATTTTCTATCGCAGTTGCCATACCTGAGGCAAGGGTTTGAAGTAATTTCAAATCTTCTTCTCCAAAGGCATTTAATTTCTCACTTTCTACATTTAAAACACCTAAAACTTTGTTTTTTATTATAAGAGGCACTGCCATTTCTGAAAGTATTTCTCCCTTTTTTCCAACATATCGGGGTTCCTTTCTCACATCAGGGACAATAATTGGTTTACCAGTTTTAGCAACCCAAACTGTTACTCCTTTATCCCCATCTAATGGTAATCTTAATTTTTCTGAACCACCTCTTTGAGCTTTAATATATAATTCATTATTTTTTTCATCCACTAAAAGTAAAGCAGAATTACGTAAGTTTAATATATTCTCCATAGCATCGAGTCCGGCTTGGATTATTGCATTTTCACTCGAGGACAATGCCATTTTCTGGTTTAATTCATGGATTGTAGAAAGCTTTCGCTCTAATTCTACTTGTTGAGTAATATCTCTGCCAAAACTTACTGTCCCTACTACTTCTCCCTTCCTAAATATAGGAGCTGTATTAACAGAAAGAATAAAAATTCCACCATCCTTTTTATAAACACGCACCTTATAGCTTTGAGATTTTCCTTTTAAGGTTTCTTTAAAAACCCGTTGTACATTTGGAAGATCTTCAGGGACAATTAATGGAACAAAACTTTTATTCTTCCAATCTTTAAATTTATATCCACTTACTTCTTCTGCTCTCTTATTGAAGTAAATGAAATTTCCTTTTGTATCCAATGCCCAAATAAGGTCATTAGCGGTCTCAACCATTGTTCTATACTTTTCTTCCGATTCTTTTAATAAGTCATAAAGCTGAGCTCTTGAGATGGCTTGGCCTGCTAATTCAGCAAGAGTAGTAAGAAGCCTCATTTCATTTTCAGAAAATTCTTTATACTCCTGTGTCATAATGCTTAAAACTCCAAGCACTTCTTTTTTAACTTTAATGGGAATGCAAAGATAAGATTTAAGATTAAATTTCTTAATAATATTTTCTTTTGTTTCTTTTGGAAAATCAATTGTCATAAGATCTCGGACATAATGAGGTTTCCCTTTTAATGCAGTTAAACCACTTAAATCATAATCATGTTTTCCAATAGGGACTTCTTTTCTGTATTTCCAGTATTCTTCTCCTAATCCTCTAATTACTTTTGTGACAAGGACATTTCTTTCTTTATCAACTAATCGAAGTGAACAATGATTAAATCCTAAAACTTCATTAATAGCGTCAACTATTTTTTCTAATATTTCCTCCACATTTAATCCTGAATTTAATAATGAGGCTATTTGAAAAAGTATTTTTAATTCTTTCTCCCTTCGTTTATGTTCAGTAATATCCAATAAAGATGCTATGCTCTTCTTTGTTCCAGGAATCATACTAATAGTGAGAAATATATTTTTGACATTACCATACCTGTCAATAAAACGAAATTCATAATTTCGTGGAGCTAAGTTTTCATTAATTCTTCGAAGACGGTGATATTCTTTCATTCTTTCTAAATCTTCTTTTACTACAAATTCAGTCCAACTTTTTTTGCCTTCTATTTCTTTTTTTGAATATCCACTAAGTCTTTCAAACTCTGAATTTACAAGTGATAAGGTAGTATCTTCTTCTACTATTGTTGTTGCTGTTCCAGTTGACTCAAAAGTTACACGATATTTTTCTTCACTTTCACGAAGTGCTTTTTCTGTTTTCTTTCGCTCGGTTTCTGCTTTTTTTAATTCAATAATTCTTTGTTGCAAATTTAATATTTCTTTTAAAAGTTGGGATTTTGTTTTGTTTTTATTAATCAAATTTCTCATGTATATACTCCTCCCTTAAAAATAGAATGCAATATTAATGCCAAGTTTAATTTTTTAAATACTTTATTTTCAATAACTTAGAAAAAAGGAATATAGGAAAGTCCTTTTAATTTGACAAAATTCGTCAATTTGCTTGACAGAAATTGTCACTTATTAATTTTACAGAATGGGTGTATATTTTTAAAATAAAAAGTCTGATTTTCTGCTTTTTAAATATAAAAGAATCATTCTTGTAATTATAAATATAATTCCACTAGCTAAAATAATGGAGTAGATTGTAAGAAAAATTGTATTTAAAATGGACATTTTTTGGGAACTCGCATATGGAAATACAAGATCAAATAAAGTTTTACCAAAAAATATAAGCATTATTGTAATTCCTATTATTGAACGGTAAAGATATTCCTTGGCATTTGACATATTTACGGAATCGAGATTAATAAGTGGATAAATTAACCAAGCAGTTATAATCCATAATATAAGGGTAAAAATAAATGTAATTCCTTTCTCGAATTTCTTAGATTCCGCTCCTCTCATTTTTATCTATATTTTGTCATATTAAATTAATTTCTTTAATTAATTGTCGAGTAGATTTGCAAGGATCAGGTGATGAAATAATAGCAGAAACTACAGCTACTCCATTTACACCAGTTGAATATACTTCACGAACATTATTTTTGTTAATTCCTCCAATAGCTATTATAGGAATTTTTATTTTTTTACGGATTTTTCGAAGTCCTTCTATTCCAAGAGGAGTCCTAATGTCTGGTTTTGTCATAGTTGGAAATACCGGTCCAACACCTATATAATTAGCTCCTCCTTTCTCTGCCTCTAAAGCTTCATGAACATTGTTAACTGAAATACCAATTATTTTTTCTTTTCCCAGAATCTTGCGAGCAAGCTGGAGAGGCATGTCTTGTTGGCCAAGATGAACTCCATCAGCATCAAGAGCTAAGGCAATATCAACTCTATCATTTATAATTAATGGAATTCTTTCTTTTTTTAAAAAGAAAAAAATTTTCTTACCAATTTCTAAAAAATTGCGAGTAGAAAGACTCTTAACCCTAAGCTGAACAATAGTTGCCCCTCCTTTAACTGCTTCATTGATAATCCATATTAGGTCTTTTTCTTTAGAACTTTCAAAATCAGCAATAAAATATAATTTCCAGTCTATTTTTTTCATTTAAGTAATTCCAAAAGATGAATTGCTCTCTGTTTGGATTTTTTTTGAGTTAAAATATCATTTAAATGTAGAATACAACCTGGACATGAAGTAACAATATAATTTGCTTTGGTTTGCTCTGTATTTTGAATTTTTCTTTGGGCTATTTTTTTTGAAATATCGTAATATTTAAAGCTGAAAAGTCCTCCTCCACCACAGCAATAATCCGCTTCTTCCATTTCAATAAAATCAATTGAAGATATGGATTTTAAAATTTGTCTTGGCTCCTCATAAATATTCTGTTTTCTTTTCAAATGACATGGATCATGATATGTAACTCTTGCTTCCACAGGTTTCTTGAATTTTAAATCAATAAACTTAACTAAAAACTCATTAATATCATAAATTTTATCTATCCATTTCCAATTTCTAATTTCCATTTTCCATTTTCTAAATAGGTTTTTATAATCTTTAAGTGTCGAGCCACATGTAGCGCATGCATTTATAATGTAATCAACATTAAGTTGGATGAAAAGTTCAATATTTTTTCTTGCAAGAAATTCTGCACCTTCTCTGTTGCCTGATGTTAATAAAGGAATACCACAGCAGTATTGGCCTTTTGGTATTATTATTTCAATTCCTTGATTCTTAAGTAAATTTACCAGAGAAATTCCTATTTTAGGATAAATATATTCAATTAAACATCCTGTAAAAAAAACAATTCTTAATTTTGGCTTTTTCACTGAAATTTTCTCAGGTAACTGTTTACTCAAAGGTCTTTGAGCAAGAGGAGGTATTGTACGATTTCCATTTTTGTTTATAAGGGAAAGAAATATTCTTTTTATAAAAAGAGGAGAATTCATTTCCAGAAATCGAAAGGTTTTTAATCCAGTGTCCAAAATTTTTTTGTTTTTTAAGGTTGAAAAACCAACTTTCTGAATCAAAGGTAATCCCCTTTTTTTAACAAACTGTTCACGTGAGATAAGTATATATTCATCGACCGAAACTCCACTCGGGCAATTTTCCACACAGGTATGACAATATAAACAGGAAAAAATAGCATCTTTATAGAAATTGCTCTCTTTTATTCTATGTTTTGCAATTGCTTCAATGAGAGCCATTCTTCCACGAGCAGAATGCCACTCTTCATTTGTCTGGAGAAAGACAGGACAATATGCTGTACACGTTCCACAGCGATTACATTTGCTTAATTCCTTTTCAATTTGGGCTAAAAGATTTTCACTCATTAAAAATTTTTCCGGGATTTAAAATATTATTAGAATCAAATATTTTTTTAATTTTTTTCATTAACTCCAATTCTTTCACTGAAATTTCCATTGGTAAGTAGAGTTTTTTTGTTATTCCTATTCCATGTTCACCTGAAATTGTTCCATTAAGTTCTAAAGTAGCTTTAAAAAGTTTTTTAACTACTTTCTCAACTTTCTCTTTTTCTCCTTCTTTATTTAAATCAGTCATAATATTTACATGAATATTTCCATCTCCAGCATGACCAAAACATATAATTTTTAAGCCGCTTTCTTTTGAAAGTGAGTTTATTCTTTCAATCATTTCTGGAATTTTATTGCGTGGAACACAAATATCCTCATTTATTTTATGCGGTGCAATTTGATAAAGAGCAGGAGAAATGGAACGGCGGATTTCCCATATTTTCTCGCTTTCCTTTTCGTCTTTTGCAATTTCTATTTTTTGAGCTTTATTCTGAGAGCATATGTCCTTTACTTTTTCCAAATCTTTAGTTACTTCTTCCTCTGAACCATCAAGCTCAATTAATAAGAAAGCACCAGCTTCAGGTATTTCTGGATAGGCATAGGCTCTCAAACAATTAACTCCCTCTTTATCTATGAATTCCATGGCAGATGGAATAACTCTATCTTTAATTATTTCTAAAACTGTTTTTCCAGCTTCTAAAAAATTTTCAAAAGTAATCATCAAAGTTCTTTTAAATTTGGGTCTGAGAATTAGCTTCAAGGTAATTTCAGTAAAGACTGCTAAGGTTCCTTCACTCCCAACCAATAATCGAGTTAAATCATAACCAACCACGCTTTTCATTGTTTCTGAGCCAGTTTTTATTATTTCTCCAGATGGTAAAACAGCCCTGATTTTTAATACATAATCTTTTGTTGTCCCATATTTAAGACAGCGAAGTCCTCCAGCTGATTCAGCTACATTTCCTCCAATAGTGGAAAATTTAACACTTGCCGGATCAGGAGGATAAAATAATCCTAATTTTTCTACCTCTTTTTGCAAATTTGCAGTTATAACTCCAGGTTCTACTGTTGCTGTTAAGTTTTCACTGTTGATTTCAATTATCCGATTCATTCGAGTCATTACAAGAGCTATTCCTCCTTTAATGGGCAAAGATCCCCCACTCATACCTGTTCCTGCACCACGAGGATAAACGGGAATTAAATTTTGATTTGCTAATTTTAAAATCTGAGATACTTCTTCCTCAGATGCAGGCTTAATTACTATTTCAGGTAGATATTCTAATCGAGTAGCATCATAAGAATAACAAATCCTTTTTTCTATTTCTTCATAAACCCATTCTGAACCTACAATTTTTTTTAATTGTCTGATGATTTTTTTGTTTGGCATTAGTCTCTTAATTAGATTTTAACTTTCTTTTTATATATATTTCAAGGAATATTAAACTCGAAGGGAAGTTACAAAAAATTTAAGAACTTCCATAAAATCATTGCTTGTAAAAGAGACAGAGCGTGGCCCAATCCTTTTAGCTCCTGGAATAAAAGATACTCTACGGGCATTTTCTTCATTTGTGAAGGTAATTTCCATTGTATATGGAGGGTCCAATTTAAATGGTTTATATTTCTTTAAATTTTTAAGAGCAAAAATTGTCTTTTTCTTTATTAATTCTCTTGCTTTTTTAGGATGTAACATTTTCGCAGCTTCTCCTATTCCCTCTTTTACAGCCACTGTCTCTACTTCTCCCAAAAGTTTCTTTGCCTGCTTTGTAATTGCTAAATCTCCAGCCACTAAAACAACTGGCACCCCAAAATAACCCGCAATTGCAGCATTTAATCCTGCTTCAGGTATTACTTTTCCATTTAGCTTTAAATCATAAATTCTCCCGCTCATAGTGTGTTCCAGAATAGCATCTGGAGTTCCAGCTCGGGCATGATAACCAATAAATATTACTGCATCAAAAGTTTTATCTATCCCTTCCATCATTTGAAGCGGGCCTCCTGACCAATCGCGAATTAACTTAGCTTCTGGATTTAAAAGTTCAGGGAGAATGTTCCTTGCACTCCCATGAGAATCTCTCACCACTATTTCTGTAGCTCCAGCTTCAAGTGCCCCTTCTATAGCAGCATTAGCCTCTTCAGTCATTAATTTGCGGAATAAATTATAATCGCGACCATCTCTGCTTACATCCTCCCAATTAATAACTCCACATATGCCCTCCATATCTATTGAAATAAAAACCTTTAACTTATTTGTTTTAGCTTCTAAACAAAAAATAAAAATAAGTAAAATAATAATTATAGAAATGTATTTTTTCATTTTAACCTCCTTTCTTTCTCCTAAATTAAAAAAATTCTTTTAAAAAATCAATTTAATTATTTTTGTTTTCCAATGCCTTTCTTGAAAAGGCATTTTCTATTGGATATAATTTAACATCAAAATGATAAACTTCATTTTTCAACTCCCAACAAAAATAATTTTTGGTCCAGGTCAAGTTAAAGAAATAGGAAAAGAAGCAAAAAGAATTGGGAAAAAAGCTCTGCTTGTGAGTGGAAAGAGTTCTATGAGAAGACTCGGAATTCTGGATAAGGTTATAAAACTTTTAAAAGAACAGAAAGTTGAAGTAATTGTTTTTGATAAAATTGAACCCAATCCGCGCCACTCCACAGTTGACGAGGGAGGAAAATTAGCAAGATATGAAAAATGTGACATGATTATTGGTTTAGGAGGGGGAAGCGCTATGGATGCAGCCAAAGCAATTGCAATTGTGGCCAAAGAGGAAGGCTCAATATGGGAATTTACGCCAGTTGAAGGTCTAAGTTTAAGAAAAATAACTCAGGCTTTACCAATAATATTAATACCAACCATTGCTGCCACTGGTTCTGAAGCAGACCACATTACTGTTATTACAAACCCGGAGAAAAAGGAAAAAGTAGCCATTCGTTCCAAGCATATTTTTCCTAAAATCTCAATAGTTGATCCTGAACTAACTGTTTCTGTTCCACCTGACATTACAGGTGATGGTGGTATAGATATTATATGTCATGTTCTGGAAACCTATTTGAGTTCGAAGGATTTAAACACACCGCTTCAGGATAGATTTACAGAAGGAATTATTAAAACAGTCATGGAGAATTTACCAAAAGCAATGTTGAATGGCAATGATATCCAAGCTCGAACAAATCTTTCCTGGGCGAGCACGCTCGCTCTTTCTGGTTTTCCAAATTCAGGCCGTCCTGGTTTTTTTGTTTTACATGCAATTGAGCACCCATTAAGTGCCCATTACGATATTTCTCATGGAAGGGGTTTAGCCGCGCTTTTACCAAGTTACATGAAATTCATGTCGCATTTAAATCCAAAAAAGTTAGCTTTATTTGCAAAAAATATTTTTGGATTAAATTCATCTAAAGGAGAAAAAGAATTAGCTCTCCAAGCTTTCAAGAAAATGGAATCATGGATGAAACACATGAGAGTTTATTATAGACTTTCTCAATTAGGAGTTGAAAAATCTCATTTAAAGAAGTTGGCGTCTGATGCAATAAGAATAAGTGGAGGAAAAAAAGGTTATCTGGGAGATTTTGAAGAATTAAATGAAAAGGGTATAATGAAAATACTCGAGGATGCTCTTTAAAGAGATTTCAAATGATAATTAAGGAATCGGAGTTAATAAAAATACTAAACAATATCAAATTATCAAAATCCAAATGATCCAAACAAACAATTATTACTTTAGAATTTTGAATTTGTTTCGAATTTCGATTTTCATATTTCAGATTTAAAATTATATGGAGGTGAAATAGAATAATGCTTGAAAGTCCGTATTATTATAGAATTTTTAAAGTCGAAAATGCTATTTTGGAAAAGGAGGAAAAATGAATTTTGGAGCAATTTTTGGTTTGATTATTCTTCCAATTGGAATAATTTTAACTGCTTTAATATTAAGCATTATTTTGAAAGAAGAAGGGGAATGAGATGGAAAATATATCTCAAATTATTGTTCATGCCAATCCATTGGCAGTTCTTTCTTTCATAATTTATCTTTTAATAATTATCTTAATAGGTATTTTAGCTACAAAATTTTCTTCTGCTGGTATTAGTGAATTCTTCTTAGCTGGAAGGAAAATGAAGGAATTTGTTGTAGCTTTAAGTGCTGTTGTATCAGGAAGATCAGCGTGGTTATTAGTTGGTGTCACTGGGATGGCTTATCTTAGAGGTGCATCTGCAGTCTGGGCTGTTGCAGGTTATATAATCGTTGAACTTTTTCTATTCCTCTTTCTGGCCAAAAGATTAAGAAGATATACTGAGAAAATGGATAATCTGACTTTGCCTGATTTTTTTGAGTCAAGATACAAAGATAAATCTAATCTTTTAAGGGTCACTTCTGTAATTATTATTCTCATTTTTATGGTTGCTTATGTTTCTGCCCAATTTAATGCAGGTGGAAAAGCATTTGGTGCAAGTTTTGGTTTAGGAGAATTTAATGGAGTTCTTATTACTGCTTTAATTGTCTTAGCTTATACAATGATGGGCGGTTTTTTGGCTGTCTCTCTCACGGATATGATTCAGGCCTTTTTTATGATATTTGCCCTTTTAGTATTACCAGTAATTGCAATTATTAATTTTGGAGGCTGGGGTGAGGTTTTAACAGCTTTAAGTAAATTAGACCCGAAAGTATTAGGTTCCTTCTCAATAGATCCTTTTGCTCTTTCAGTTGGTGGAATTATCGGATTTTTAGGAATAGGATTGGGTTCTCCGGGAAATCCCCATATTTTGGTTAGATATATGTCAATAGATGATCCTCGAGCTTTGAGAAAATCAGCTTTAATTGGAACAGTTTGGAATACTTTAATGGCATGGGGAGCAATATATATAGGAATTGTTGGAAGAGCCTATTATCCAACAAAGAATCTTCTTCCAAATTCAGACCCTGAAAATTTATATCCTTATCTTGCCTCCACCCACCTTCATCCAATTTTTTTCGGCATAATAATCGCTTCAATTTTTGCTGCTATTATGTCCACTGCAGATTCCCAATTATTGGTTGCAGCTTCTGGAGTTGTTAGAGATATTTATCAGAAAATAATAGTTAAAGGCAAGCAAATGAGTCAGAAAAAACTTGTTTTAATGAGTCGAATGATAATTATTTTACTTGTTATTATTGCTTTAATTCTTGGAGCTGTTGCATCGCAACTTGTTTTTTGGTTAGTACTTTTTGCTTGGGCTGGGCTTGGAGCTTCCTTTGGGCCTACAATTATACTTTCTCTTTTCTGGAAAAGGACAACTAAACAAGGTATAATGGCAGGACTTATTTCAGGTACATTGGCAACTATAATTTGGAATCAAATTCCTTTTCTAAAAGCAATAATTTATGAGCTTGTCCCTGCATTTATAATTTCTGCATTATTGACAATAATTGTGAGTTTATTTACTACACCTCCTCCTGAGGCTTCAAAAGAGTTAGAAGAAATCTCAGCTCATTATAAAAAATAAAAATTGAGTTAAAAAATTTTATAATTCAGGAGGTTTCATGGCTGATATAACAAATAAAGAAAAAGAGATTTTAAGAATTTTATTTAAGAGAGGTGCTTTGACTCCTATAGAACTTTCTGTTGAGCAATTAGAAATGCCAGATAAAATTGGGCAGTTAATTGCGAAATTGGAAAAGAAAGGTTATATATCAAAAAAACCTTTGAAATCAGGACTTGAAAATGAAGTGATTACTATAAGTGAAAAAGGAATGAGGGTTTTAAAGGAATAAAAAAGGAGTGCTAAGATGAATTGGCTTCCATATATAATCGTTTTTATATTGGGTGCTATTGTAGGAATTGCTGAAATTATTGCTACTTTTTCTCCCAGTCCGAGAGAGGCATTTCGAACCTTCTGGGCGTGGGTGCTTGCAGGAATGAATGCTTTTGCTGCAATAGGCGTGTTTGCAATAATTCATTTTTATGCAAAGAGTACAAATCAAGTTCTCTTAGCAGTAGGTATTGGGATAGGTTTTCCAACTCTTATAAGAACTAAATTTACAATTGCTAAACAATTTATGGGCGGTGAAGATTTAAGTATTAACATTGGCTGGGTTTATGACCAATTTTTAGGTTGGTTTAAATCAGAGATTGATATTGCTGTTGTGAATAAAAGACTTAAAATGATAACCCAATTAATTACCAAAATTCCGGATATAAAAAAATTAAAAGTAATTGCTCATACTATTCTTCAAGAACGATCCATTCTTAGCTTCGAAGAGGTTGAAAAGTATGAAAAATATATAAATGATATAGTGAACAGCACGGAGATACCTGAAAGAGCTAAACAAGTTGCTCTTGCCAAATTTATTATTCACATGGGGGGTAAAGAATATATAAAAAATCTACTTAAAGGCCGTAGCTAAAAATATGAATTAAATATTGCTAAATAAAAATAAAACTTTCATAAAAACCCAATAAAATTCTGAGAAAAGCCGACTTATTATATAGAGGGATTTATTATGTTTTTTGCGAATAATTTTTCCTTAAGAAGGAGGCGGAAATATGATTGGCTTTACTGGAGAAAAATGTCCTGAATCTGGATTATGGAAATGTATATCATGTGGTAAAAAAGTAATTTTAAAGAAAAATAATATTTTCCCTCTATGTGAGAAATGTCAAATAACTACTTGGAAGCTTGTACACGAGCCAAAGAAAAATAATAAATTTAAAACCTTTCCTGCAAAAGTTCAAAAACATATTGGACTTCCTTGAGGGAAAAGGAAAGGATTAAAATTGCGTCAGATCTATCTTAGGAGTTATTTTCGTGGTTATAATTGGCTTATGAGGTATATACATGATGTAGAGAATCATCCTCAAAGGGATGTAATTGAAG
>Ga0209426_1000845_pt1 | contig 24758 bp, 17 predicted proteins | sample Deesub1362B_J571_FD_187697 | JGI IMG/M metagenome (GOLD analysis project Ga0209426, IMG submission 187697) | Deep oceanic, basalt-hosted subsurface ecosystem from Juan de Fuca Ridge flank, Pacific Ocean, CORK Borehole 1362B_J2.571 (SPAdes)... ...
TACCAACTGGCGCTTGGGCCGTTTGGGCCGCTTCTTCTTCTGCTGGAGGATTTCGATGACCTCTTCCTCTTCTTCCTCCTCTTCTTCGAGGACCTCCTCCCATATCTCCTCCAGGGCCTCTTCTTCCTCTTCGGGTTTCTCCTCGACGGCCTCCTCGGGAGTGGACGGAGGAGCCTCTGCCGGGGCCTCCTCGACGGGTGGTGCAATCGCTTCCGTCGGTACCTCCTCGGCGGGCGGCGCAGGCGGTTCAGCCAGAGGAGCGGCTTCGGCGACAGGCTCCTTCTCCTCGGCGACCGGGGCCTCGGTCACGGGAGCCGCCTCAGCCGGGGTAACCTCCTCCTTCGGCTCCGCAGGCGGCAGGTCGAGTTGATCCAACGCGTTGTGGACCTCGCTGAGGGCCTTGGGACCGATGCCGTCCAGTTTCAGGAGCCCCTCGTCTCCTTCTGCCAGGTGTTCCATCAACTGGCCCACGTTCTCGATGCCGCCCCGCTGCAGGTGGCCGAGGACCCGTTGGCTGAGCCCGATCTCGGTGATGGGGATGTCGTAGGCGGCGGGCGGGATGCGGGCTTTGGCGGCCTGGATCTCGGCCTCGCGGGCGGCGCGGGCCTCCTCCAGGGCGGCCCGTCGGGCCGCTTCCTGGGCGGCCAGGCGAGCCCGCTCGGCGTCTCGCATCGAGATGTAGTGGCGCCGGACCGCCTCAATGACCTCTCGCATTGCGGCCATCTCTTCCAGATTGTAGGGGAGTCCCTCCTCCTTGTGATGGCGCAACGCGGCGACCACCGTCGGCAGTCGTTCGGCCGTGGGCCCCAGGGAGTTCAGAAGTTCGGGGTCCTCGTTGATCTTCTGGATCGCCCACTCGACGGCCTCGGTCACGCTCTGGATGTCGATCCGCCAGCCGGTCAGTTTGGCGGCCAACCGGGCGTTCTGCCCGGCTCGCCCGATGGCGAGGGAGAGTTGGTCGTCGGGCACGACGACGTTGGCCGTCCGCCCCTCCACGGGATCCTCCTCCAGCATCACGCTGAGCACCTTGGCGGGGCTGAGGGCCTTGGCGATGAAGGTGACGGGGTCGGGACTCCATTCGATGATATCGACCTTCTCCCCGCCCAGTTCTTTCACGATGGACTGGATGCGGATGCCCCGCATGCCCACGCAGGCGCCCACGGGGTCGACGCCGGGCTGTCGGGCGGCCACGGCGACCTTGGACCGAGAGCCCGCCTCCCGGGCAATGGCCTTGATCTCCACCGTTCCATTGGCGATCTCCGGCACCTCCAGTTCGAGGAGGCGGCGGAGCATCTTCTTGTGGCTACGGGAGACGATGATCTCCGGCCCGCGCGGGGTCTTGCGGACCTCCAGCACGTAGGCCCGGATGCGGTCGTGGAGGTTGTACCGCTCGCCGGGGACCTGTTCCTTGCGGGGCATGATCGCCTCGGTGCGGCCCAGGCGGAGGGTCACCTGATGGGGGGAGACGCTCTGGACCGTGCCGTAGACCAGTTCACCCTCCTGCTCGCGGAAGTGGTTGTACTGGGCCTCCCGCTCCGCTTCCCGGATGCGCTGGAGGATCACCTGCCGGGCCGTCTGGGCGGCGATGCGGCCGAAGTTGGCCGGCGTGTCTTCGACCATGATCCGCTCGCCTACCTCGGCGTCCGGCTTGATCTTGCGGGCGTCCTCCAGGGAGATCTCCGTCTTCGGGTCGGTGACCTCGGCGACGACGAGTCGTTCGGCGTAGATGCGGACGCCTCCCGTGCGGAGGTCGATCTTCACCTGGACGTTCTGCCCGGCGGGCGCGCCGGTGTCCCGCTGGTAGGCGCGGACAAGGGCGCTCTTGATCGCCTCCAGTACTACTTCCTGCGATAGGTTCCGGTCAGCACAGATTTGGTTTAGGGCTAAAATGAACTCGCTTTTCATCGGGCTACCACCGCCTATATTAAAGAAAGTGGGCTTCGCGCACCCACTTTCCACCACCCCCATATCCTTTAAACACATTATAACACAGGTGGTAGCCTTGCGCAAGCAAAACAGTACTTGAGTTGTATTTGGGGTTCGGGGCAAGATCACGGGGGCGTGTCGAACCACAAAGGCGCGGAGAACGCGGACGCAGAAAATGTAAGGAGTCTGCGCCCTCTGCGCCTCTGTGGTGAACTTCAATGTCTGTGGGGGATCCTCACGTTATCCGGAAGCCCTTTTCCTTCCTCGCGCTCTTATCGCCGATCGCCACGACGACGTCCCACTCACCGGTGGGTCTCCCCTTCAGGTCGAAGACGCACTCCATCTTCCCTGCGTCCAGGATTCGGACCGTCTTGGCCGGAATGGGTTGCACGTCCTTCCGCTCCAGCCGGGCCGTAGCCCCCTGGGCGAAACCCGACCCGGTGATGGTGACCTTGACTTCCTTTTCGTCTCTTTTCCCCGTGGTGGGATTCACCTTCGTAATGGAGAGGGCGGGGCGGGACTTGGGCTGCTGAAGGACGATGGTGATCTCGGTCCCTTTCTTGGCAGCGGTCCCGGCAGAGGGTCGCTGCTCGGCGACGATCCAGTCCTCCTTCGCCTCTTTGGGCTCCCACTTCGGTATGAACTTCCCGGCGATCAGCCTTTGGGCCTCCGCTTTGGTCTTCCCCTTCAGGAGCGGGACCGTCTCCTTCGCCGGAGGTTGGATGCCCACTGCCTTCTTGATCGCATCCACTACACCCTCTTTGGGGGTCACCGAGGCGCTGACCCCCAGACCCCACGCCAGCGCCAAGAGGTAGTCCTGCCAAGAGCGACCAAAGGTGGGGACCCTCTCTGCGATGTAGATCAGTCCGATGACCCCCGCCACCGCTGCCCACGCCAGAATAGCGATACAGGCTTGCCGCTTGTACCGCTTCGCCGCGATCTCCACCAGGCTCCGATGTACCCTCACCACGGTCGCGGCAAGCAGTCGCCCTTTAGCCCGGGCCGTGATCTGGTACTCACCGGGCTTTTTGAACAGATGGGGCGAGTCGACAGGCACTCCATCCACGTACCAGCGATACCCTTTGGGCGGCCTCTCTCCAGCGCGCTCCGGGAGTAGCCGCAGGGCCACTCGCTGTCCCGCCCGGACCGTGTCCGGCAGCCAGATCCGGAATGGATGGCGTATCTCGAAAGAAAGCATGAAAGGAGGCAGACCGCCATCGGAGCGGGCCGTCACCTTGCATACACGCGGGTAGCGGTGCACGGGGGCCCACTCAAAGGTTGGCGTAAACGTGCTGGTCGGTTCCTTCGATCGAGCCATTACCTTGTCCGGATAGAAGCGACGGACCCACCAGACCTCCCATTCAAACACCCCGTCGTCCGTTGGGGATACGGTGAATTCGACGGTTTCATCGGTGTACAGGACTCCCCCGTCCTCCAGGACCCGTTCCCCTCCAGAAGGGTCGGTTACTCGGCCTCTGATGTGGGGTATCCCCACCTCTTGTTGGAGGAGTCGAGCGGTGCGGTCGAGGTCCAACTCTACCATCAGGGTAGATCGATCAAGCGCTACCTCCGCTTCCTTCAGGACTGTCTCCAGGCTGGCCCAGTCGCCTGCCTGGAAGTAGATCTCGGCGGCCTCGTATTTTCGGCGGACGTCTTCCAGATCCCCTTCGCCCTCCGCCTCCGATTCTTCCAGTTTGGCCTTGAACGCAGCCATATGAGAGGCGGCGGTCTTGAGGTTGTGGATCGCTTCCATCGCCTCGGCGAGCCACACCCGCGCCTGGTCCACGTCCCCGAAGGCTAACGCCATTTCCACCTGATCCAACTTCTGCCCGATGTCCTTGCACACCCGGGTGGGAGGCGAAGCAGCACACGCCGCGTCCAGGCGTTGTCGGGCGACCGCGAGAAGGTATCTCTGGAAGGGGATGCTGCTCTTGGTATCGCGCAGACCAGCGCGGAGTAGAAGGCCGATGGACAGGGCGCCGATGACGATCGCCAGGAACGGCCAGATATAGAAATCGCACACCCTCGCGGTGACGTGGATTGCCTCGATGGCCCAGCCCTCAGCTGTGCGGACGACGAGGAGGCCCTCATAGAGGCCAGGATACCGCACGCCCTCTATGCTCAGGTCCACTTCCGTCACCCCCTCGATGGGGGAGGAGACAGGCGCGACGTTCAGGTAGCCCACCTGTCCGGTGGACCCATCGACCAGTTCGGTGGGGAGGAACTCGAAGGAAACCTCCTGACGGTCCTTCTCCCAGAAGCGCATGCGGTAGGGTTCCCAGGTGATGCTCCTGGGGGCCAGCGGCAGCCAGCGTATGCCCGTCAACAGGATTGCTCGTTCCCCCTCGGCTTTCCCGGTTAGGCGGTGCTGGATCGAAAAGGCGGGGCGCGAGATCTGCAGCGTGACCTTCTGGGTCAGCGGCTCCGCATCCTCCGTCTCGATCACCAGCCACCCCTCGTACTCCCCGGAGGGAGGCAGCGTCTCAGGTTGAAAACTGATCGTCACGTTTGTGGGTTCGTTGGGGGGTAGCACGGCGATGGAGGCTTCCGTTGTACCGACGGGGCCGGGACTCAGGGGGGTGCCTTCTTTCGGCTGGTGTACCGTCAGCCGGACCCTCGCGCTCGTCGTAACGATTCCTGTGTTGACCAGGCGGATCTGGGCCGCGGGGTGCTCGGCGCTGATGACGAGCGCGTCGCTGCCGGTCGGGTTGGGGTAGAGGAGCATCACCTCTCCGGCCGTAGGGTTCGAGACCAGAATGTTGACGCGCCGGGAGAGTGTCCGGCCGTTGGTGGCTGTCGCCACCAGCCATCCTCCGTACTCTCCAGAGGGAGGCAGGTTAGCAAAGGTGAGCAGTGCGTTGACAGGTTGGGTGGTGGTGAGCGTCAGGCCTTCGGCCACGGCGACGCTCGTCAGCGCCGGGCTCAATGGAGTGCCAGCCTTGTCCTGGTAGATCAGCAACTCGACCCGAACTCCCTTCAGTTCGGCCTCACGGCTGAGGAGGCGGACCTGGATTTCGGGGTGGTTGGCGTCGATGACTACGGTGTCTCCCTCGCCGGGGTAGAGCACCACAAAGTCCTCGGGGATCGGGGTGGGAGTAGGGATGGGAGAGGCTGGCTGGGTTGTTTCTTCGCTTGCCCCTTCGGTTGCCTCGGGAGTGACTCTCTCGGGCTCTTCCTCGGTGGGGGCCTCTGCAGGCTCATCGGTCGGCTCGGGAGTCGCTCCCTCGCCCTCCGATGGACTGGCTGGGCTGGCGAGAGCGGCCCCCAGCCTCGAGAGGGTGTCTTCCAGATTGCCGAGGAAGGATACGCCCTCTATGGTCGCGTATCCGGCACCCGCTAACAGCAGCAACGCCAGAGCACCGGCGATCAGGCGGCCGGCTCTTGTACTGAAGAGGTCCATCGCTTTTGCCTCCTAGCGTGGCGAGAACGGTCTGATGGCCCTCACGAAGAGGCGCCTGGGAGGCATCCAGGGCGGGGAACCGCAGAGAGGTGCACAGCGGAGAAGTGGCTACGTTCGCCTCTAGATCAGAGGAGATGTCGTAGAGGAACTTCCCCAAATGCTTCCACCGGTTCCAGTATACAGGTGAACCCTTAGCGTGTCAAGGTCGACAGCTGACCTTCGGACAGGAGTTCGGACATCGCCAATGAAACCCTTTCCCGGCTCGTCCAGCACCGGCTCTTCAGCCGGTGCTGGATCGATTTCCCGCCAGCCCCGCCTGTTTACGGCGGGGCGGATTGGGTATGTCCGAACTCTTGTCCAAACTCCAGTGGCAGGCGTCTGGTATAGGGCTATCAGGTTTCCCGCAACCGCAGAGGCGCGCAGGGCGCGGGGTTCTACATTTTCCCCATCTGTTCTCTGCGCTCTCTGCGTCTCTGCTCCGGCCCTCACCCCGTTACTGCTCGTGGGGTGAGGGCCGGATGGGGTTGTCTAGGGTGGAGTCAAGGGAAATTCCGGAGGATCAGGGGGAGGTAAACCTTGGAGCCGGCGGTCGCACCGCTGGGCCAGAAGCCGCCGAGGAGAGTGTAAGTACCGCCGCTTGCCTCTCCGGGGTCCGCCTGGCCGATGGTGCCACCCAGGGCGTACCCTCCACCGGTGCTGAAGGTCCACCCGCCTCCGTCCACCGTCCACCACGAGAGGTCGTACCCCCCGCCCGACTGGGCCAGGGCGGGGACGGTGAGGAGGACCAGGAAAAGGAGGAGAACGACCGTTTTTCTCATCGTCCACCTCCTATTGGAGCATCACCAGCATCAGGATGGTGCCGGTTCCTTCCTGCAGTCCCTCCAGCGCCTTGCCGAGGATGACCCCGCTGGGGTAGAAGGTGACGCCGTTCACTGTGACGGGGCTGGCCTTCATCGCGTGACCGGGAGTGGAGGAGGTGGTGAGGAGGTCGCCGGGGTTGATGGGGCCGTTCTCCGCGCTGGCCTTGACCGGTACGATCCCCATGACGGCCAGAGGGGCGAAGCCGGCCTGATCCAGGTTGGCCGCGCCGCCCACGTAACTGGGGCGCGTGGAGTAGACGCCCGCCACGGCCGGATCGTAGGGGGTGGTACTGCGGACCAACCGCCCATCCGGGCCGATCACCAGCACGTCCCCCGGCTCCAGGTCCGTTTCGGCCGGAAGCACCTCGGCGAAGTCGGCCGGTGTGCTGTCTACAAGACAGGGAGAGAGCTCGGTCTCATCCAGCGTGCCGGCGTTGTCGTCGATGGACTGGCCGCAGTAGTAGGTCCCGTCGGCGTAGACGTCGCCGGAGTTGGTCACGCGGAACTCGGGGTCGCTGCTGCTGGTGCCGTAGGCGACGATTAGGTCTCCTCCTGTTCCCTGGTTGCGAACCCACAGGGCGGGATAGGTGGTGCTGGAGTTGCTGAAGAACCCGCCGTACCCGCTGTCGCTGGTGCCCCAGATGCCGGTCGGTCCGGCGGGTGAATCGGATGTGCCGTTGTTACCGATCCCCTTGACGCCGGCCCGACCGCCGGCGTTGGTATCGCCGAGCACCCCATGCGCTGCAGAGGCAGTCCCGTACACTCCGGCGTAGGTCGGGTTGCTGCTGGTCGAGTAGCCGTGGACGCCGTAGGTGCTGCCGGAGCCGTAGAGTCCTCTCGAACCGCCGGACAGCGAGAGTCCCGTGCCAGTGCCGGTCCACGTCTCGCCCCAGTGGCTATGGGAGGCGCTGGCGAACGCGCTGGCGTGTTGCCCGTCCAGCATGTCGGCGTTGAGGTTGGCGTTGAGCGTCCCGTTGTTGAGGGGGATGTTGCCGTTGCTATTGCCGGCGTGATAGCCGTCCAGCCGGTCGGCGTTGAGGTTGGCCACCAGATAGGTGCTGTCCACAGTAAAAGGCGGGCTGACGCCGGAGGTCCCGCCGTTGAAGGCGGGGCGGCCGTTCACCGTCTCATCCTGGTCCAGATGGAAGTACTGGGGATGGTCGTCGTTGGCCAGGCCGGTCAGGGAGCTGTGATCGTGGGTGTGGCTGGAGCCCAACTGGCTGGCGTGGTAGCCGTCCAGTGTGTCAGCGTCCAATCCGGAGCCGGAGCCGTCGTTCCCTTCGTGCCAGATCGCGTTGCCGTCTACGGTTGCCCCCGCGCCGTTGGTCACCAGCCGCACGCCGCCGTATGCCCGCACGGCGAACTCGTCGGTGGCGTTGGAGGTGAAGTCGGCGTCGGTGGAGTCGGCCCAGACGAAGGAGCCTTGGTGGTTGGCCCTGGCCCGGTAACCGGCTGCGAAGGAATAGTCGCCCTGGGCGGTGTTATCGTAGCCGCCGGGGGTGGTGGCGTATTGGCCGCTGGCCAGGTTGCTGTAGCCTCCGCCGACGGTGGCATACGAGGCTGCGGTGCTGTTGTAAGTTCCTCCGCCCACGGTGGCGTAGTAGCCCTGGGCGGTGTTGTGGAACCCTCCGCCGACCGTGCTGTACCAGTCGGCGGCGGTGTTGGCCCGTCCCCCGGCAACGGTGTTGTAGGGGCCAGAGGCGGAGTTCCTGTATCCCCCTCCGACGGTGGCGTACTCCCGACCGGTGGTGTTATGCAACCCGCCGCCGATGGCAGCGTAGTCGCCGGTGGCGGTGATCCAGGAGCCGCCTGCCACCGTTGCGGCGTAGCCCGTCGCGCTGATGTGCTCTCCGCCGCCGATGGCCACATAATCGGCTCCGGCGACGTTGCTTGCTCCTGCCCTCCCGCCTCCGCCGATGAACACGCCCACCGTCGTGGTGATCGGGCCGTTGCCTGCGTACCCGCCGATGATGTTGGGGGTCCCGCTGGTCGGCTCCATCCGCCACCCTACCGTGTTACTCACGCCCAGGGTCAGGCTCACCCCGTCGGTGGTGCCCAGCAGGTTCGTGCCTGGCCGGGTCCCGGCGTTGCCTGTGAGGGACCAGAAAGGGCCCTGGCGAGCGTAGTGGGCGTAAGGGACGGGGGTCAGGGCCTGACGGGGGGTCAGCGTCGTGTAGTCGGCGTCGCCCGAGCACTTTACCGCTACTTCCAGCCACAGGGCTGTCCCGTCGAAGACCTCTCCGAAGTCCAGTTGGACGGTGAACCGTCCCTCGCTCACCGTCACTCCGTTTCGATCGAGGGTCGTTCCTATTGGCGTGCCTCCGCTCTCGGCATCCCACAGGCTAAAGCGGAAATCGCAGGTGTCGCTCACGGGTGCGCCGTTTGAGGTAAGAAGACCCTGGTAGGTGAAGGTAGAGCCCAGGGAGGCGAGCGGGGCGGAGAGTCGCTGTGGGCCTAATCCGTGGGCGTAGGCGAGCCCGGCGGCTCCGGTGAGGAGGAGGGCAAGGACCGCCGTGCCGTAGATCAGCAGGTGCCGTCTCATTGCTCGTCTCCTTAACTCAGTTGTGGGCCGAGGAACACCGGCCTATCCCTCGACAAGGCACGCTATCCCGGGGGCCGGCCCGGGAGCGGCCTGCGGGTGATGTGTCTCATACCGCTAGGGATGATTCACAAGGAAGGAAACATCGATCCTGCGATGAGGAGAGACGATGAGCGCGAAGGGGTGAAGCGACGGGTGGCCCGGCACAGGAAACCAAGGGCCCCGGGTAAAGCGGAGAGAAAAAGGGGAGCCATCTTGGGAGGGCAAAGAATAAAATAGGGGCTAAAGGGGGGCGGGTTTCCCTTCGGGGATTCCCGTTGCGAGGGAGGCCCTGAGGTCCTATTGAACCCGAACTGGTCGCCAGGTGGCTGCGCGTTCACAGGCAATCACCGAAAACGTTTTAAGGACGATGCCAGCCTTCCAGTGCCCGTACAGGCCCGCGTGACCTGGATTTTATCAGACTTGGTGTGTAAGGTCAACTCCTCGAGGATGCCCTTCGGCTGCCCTTGTCCCGATGGCCGAGGGAGGCCCGGCCTTCGCCGGGCTTTGCTGCTGGGTGAGTCGCCGGGCACCTACTAAACGGTTACGGATTCCGTCAGGGTCGATCGGCTTGCGGGGGTCAGTTCGTTGTGCTACAATCCCTTGCCAGGGAGGGGTTTCGCTGACTTGCAGGAGCCCAGACCGGAGGGCAGGCACTCCTGCGGGGTGTGTTGCAGCACGAGGCTTCTCCGCCGTCAAGGTAGATTGGCTGCTTCACGAGGGTGGTCGCAGGCCTTCTGAGTGTATCCATCGTGGAGATCCCCGGCGTCTGGCCCCCCGCGCTCCCCCTTCGAAGATGTCGCTCTCGTGATCCTGTTGGCCAACGGGGAAGCCGGAGTGCAAGCCGGTCGCTGTGCTGCCTGTACGGGTTAGACGAGGGCGCTCGCCGATCCACCCACCCCTCTGAATTGTGAGCGAACCAACCATCAGACCGCTGGGACCCGGTGACGAAGTTGCAGCTGTGGGGCTACGGGCCGGGGTGATTTCCCAGCCACGGGGAGAGCGATCCGCTTCTAGGAGGAGTAGAAATGAGAGCGTATCGGGTGGCGAGAAAAGAGGATGTGGAGCGGGCATATCCGTGCGCAACGGAGGTTCCTCCGCCGTTCTGGGCCGATGGACTGGCGCTGTCTCGATCCTGGTTCGCGGAGAACCTCGGGAAGTACGTGGAAGGATTCCACGTGGAGAACGGCGAGGGAGAGGTAGTGGGCCATATCTATTGGGCACCCTCTGAGAGGGCGCTGGTGCCCTATCGGATAGAGGAAGGGGCGGCCTATGTCTACTGCGAGTGGGTGCAGCGAGGGCATCAGGGACGCGGGTACATGCGGGAGGTGTTTGGCGCGTTCGTGGAGTACCTGCGGGGTAAGAAGTGTAAGGGTGTCCTGGTGGATGGGACGGAGATCGAGGGCTACATGCACTACCGGCATTTCGAGAAACGCGGGTTTCGGGTGATCTGCGAGGCGGACGGCGGGCGGTTGATGTACCTGCCTCTGAGCCAGGAGAGGATAGAGGTGGAGCCGATCGAAGCCCGGATATCGAAGAGGGAGGGTCTGCCGGTGGAGGTGCTGGTGATCGGGTCGCAGTTCTGCCCGGTGGGGGCATCGGCGGTGCTGGCGATACGGAGAGTGGCAGGGGAGTTTGAGGGGAAAGTTGTGGTGAAGGAGGTGGCTGGCGGGAGGGAAGCGATAGAGCGGTACGGGGTGGCGGATGGGATCTTCGTCAACGGGGAGGCGAGGTTCTTCGGGCCGGTGAGGGAGGAGCAGGTGCGGGAGGTACTCCGAGAGGCGATTGGCAGTGCAAAGGTGCAGACCTGACGTCGAGCCGTCTGAGCTTCCACAGCATGTCGTATCCATATGTACCAGGCTGCCGCAGAGAGCGACGTGACGAGTGGAGGAGGATCACAGTTATGGAGATTCGGCCTGCACAACCCGAGGATGCCGGCGCCATCGCTAGGGTCCACATTGAACTTGACAACTCATTCCGACTGCCTATAATAGCAGTATGAGAGCGCTTGGGGTAGGTAAGGAGGACGCTTACTTGGTTGAAAGCGCCTCGGTCGAAGGCGAGAGCGTCCCACGCGCGGAGTAGAAGAGCGCCGGCTGCTCATACGGAGAGTGGTCGGCGCTTTTGCTTTTGGATTGCTCTTATCAGATTTCTCCGAACCTCAAAACTGCTTCATGGTCCAGGAGGTGAGTCTTGATCGTCCGGTGTAAAGTAAAGCCCAGCCAGTACTACGACTCCGTCACGCTGATGGAGGTGGCCCGGGAGTTGACGAAGTTGCCCGGCGTGGTCGACGCGGCCGTCGTGATGGCGACGGATGCCAACAAGGGGATCCTGGAAGGGGCAGGATTGCTCCTGCCGGAGATCGAGGCGGCCACGCCGAACGACCTGGTTATCGTCGTCAAGGCGGAGTCGGACGAGGTCGTGGAGCGCGCGCTTCAGACCGCGGAGGAGCATCTGGCCCGACAGCCCGAAGCGGCAGGGGGTGGGGGGCCGTTCGCCTTTCAACCCCGAACGATCCGAGGCGCGGTCCGCACCAATCCTCAGGCCAACCTGGCGATCATCTCCGTCGCCGGGCAGTACGCTGCTGCGGAGGCGTGGGAAGCGTTGCACAACGGCCTTCACGTCCTTCTCTTCAGCGACAACGTCCCCATCGAGGAAGAGATCGCCCTGAAGAAGTACGCCGCTGAGCACGGCCTGCTGATGATGGGAGCAGACTGCGGCACGGCGATCATCAACGGGGTGGCTTTGGCCTTCGCCAACGTGGTGCCGCGCGGGCCTGTGGGAATCGTGGCCGCGGCGGGGACCGGCCTCCAGGAGGTGAGCACCCTCTTGGCGAAACTGGGGGTCGGGATCAGCCAGGGCATCGGCACTGGCGGGCGGGATGTCAAGGAGGCGGTCGGCGGCATTATGATGATCGAAGGGATCAAAGCCCTCCAGGCGGACCCGGAGACGGAGGTGCTTCTTTTGGTCTCGAAGCCACCGGCCCCCTCGGTGACGCGACGGGTGATGGAGGAGGTCAAGAAGGGGGACAAGCCGACCGTGGTCTGCTTCCTCGGCGGCGACCCCGAGCCAGTGGCGGCCGCTGGCGCGATCCCCGCGCAGACGCTACAGGAGGCGGCCTACCTGGCTGCCGCTCAGACGGAGGGGTACACCGGACCGCCTGCGGAGGAGGTCATCGCTCAGGAAATGGACCGATTGAGGGTCCAGGCCGCGGAGTTGAAGAAACGGCTGAAGCCGGGGCAGAAGTATATCCGAGGGCTTTTCAGCGGCGGAACCCTGGCCTCCGAAGCGTTGATGATCTGGATGCGGGATGAGGTCCTCGGCGAGGTCTATTCTAACATCGCCACCGACCCACGCCTGCGCCTGGTCGACTCCACCCGCAGCCAGGGGCATACGGTGGTCGATCTGGGGGAGGATGAGTTCACCGTGGGTCGCCCCCACCCGATGATCGACAACGACCTGCGCATCCGGCGGCTGATGCAGGAGGCGGCCGATCCCGAGGTGGCGGTGATTCTGTTGGACGTGGTGCTCGGGTACGGCGCGCATCCCGACCCAGCCAGCGAACTGGGGGCGGCCGTCCGCCGTGCACGGGAGCAGGCGGCCGACGCGGGGCGGGAACTGATCGTCGTCGCTTCGGTGACGGGCACGAAGGACGACCCCCAGGGCCTGGATCGCCAGGTGCAGTTGCTCGAGGATGCGGGCGTCGTTGTCTGTAACTGCAACGCAGCCGCGGCACGGCTGGCTGAGTTCATCGTTGCTGAGTAGGGCGAGGAGGCAGAATCGTGGCAGAAAAGGGAATTCAAGCGCTCTTTGGAAAGCCGCTTCACGTCGTCAACGTTGGTCTTCGGTCCTTTGCCGAGAGCCTGGAGGATCAGGACGTCTCGGTCGTTCAGGTGGACTGGAAGCCCCCACGGGCGCCGAGGTTGCTCTTCACGAAGAAAGGAGTGGACATCGAGGCGGCCAACACCGAGGCGGTCAGCCGTATCATGCAGGGGCGCCCGGTGTTAATAGGGATGGGTATCGCCCGCGAGGTGATCCCTGGTTTTCACGATCGGTTGATCCTCCACGCTGGTCCTCCCATCACGTGGGACCGGATGTGCGGCCCCCAGCGGGGCGCGGTGATGGGCGCGCTGGTCTACGAGGGGCTGGCGAAGGACGAGCAGGAGGCGGCGGAACTGGCCGCCAGTGGCGAGATCGAGTTTGCACCTTGTCACCATTACCACGCTGTAGGGCCGATGGCGGGGATCATCTCTCCCTCGATGCCGGTCTTCATCGTCAAGAACGAGACCTTCGGCAACTACGCCTACGCCACCCAAAACGAGGGGCTGGGTCGGGTCCTCCGGTACGGGGCCTACGGGCCCGACGTCTACGAGCGGCTGCGCTGGATGGAGGAGGTCCTCTACCCCACACTCAAGGCGGCCATCGAGTCCATCGAGGGCGGGATCGACCTGCGGGCGTTGATCAGCCAGGCCCTTCATATGGGGGACGAGTGTCACAACCGGAACCGAGCGGGTACCTCTCTCTTCCTCCGTGCGATCACCCCGGCGATCATCCGGACCTGCCCTGACAAGGAACGGGCGGCCCAGGTGTTCGAATTCATCGACGGCAACGATCACTTCTTCCTCAACCTGTCGATGCCAGCGGGGAAGGCGATGACGGAGCCGGCCGAGGGGATCGAGGGATCGACCATCGTGACGGTGATGGCCCGCAACGGGACCGACTTCGGGATCAAGGTGGCGGGGATGCCGGATCGGTGGTTCGTGGCCCCGGCGGGGAAGGTGAAGGGGCTGTATCTGCCGGGCTTCACGGAGGAGGACGCCAACCCGGACATCGGCGACAGCACCATCACCGAGACGGCGGGCTTCGGTGGCTTTGCGATGGCGGCGGCCCCGGCGATCGCCAAGTTCGTGGGTGGGACGCCGCAGGACGCCATTGAGGCGACGCTGGAGATGTACGAGATCTGCTACACCGAGCACGAGCACTTCACCATCCCGGCGTTGAACTTCCGGGGCACGCCCCTGGGGATCGACGTGCGGAGGATCGCCGAGACCGGCATCCTGCCCCGTCTCAACACCGGCATCGCCCACAAAGAGCCGGGAATCGGGATGGTCGGCGCGGGTGTGCTGCGGGCGCCGGAGAAGTGCTTTATGGACGCCTTCAAGGCGATTCAAGAGTGGTAGGGAGGCCCTCGTAGCCCTATGCCCAAAAAGCGACGCCAGGACGAACGGCCTGAGGCCCCCTCCCTGGCCTACCGGCTGGGAAACCAGTTCACCATCTCCCTGGCCATCGTGCTGACCGACTTCGGGCTCAGTCTGATGTCCCGGGGTGAGGTGGAGACGACGTGGGCCGACATCCCGGTGATGGTGATCCACTCGCTGCTCATCGGCGTCGCGGTCTTTCTCTGGCTCTTGGCCGCCGTCTGGCTGGCCCGGAAGACCGGTATGAAGGAGGGCGTGGCCGAGGGAGTGATGGTCCTGATCTTCGGCCTGCTGGGCGCGGGGGTCGAGTACGGGCTGATCCGGGGGATCGAGCGCTGGGCCCACACGGCGGCGCTGCTCATTGGCGTGCTGGCGGGCTGGGCGATGCGCATCCCCCCACCCGAGTCCCGCAAGTCCAAGTGACACGGCCACTAAGTTATCAAACTACCTAAACTCTTGAGGAGGTTTTGCAATGAAACTGATCGATCTGACCATTCCTTTGGGCATCGCCACGCCACCGTGGCCTACATACGAACCGTTGCAGGTGAAGTACTTCAAGCGGCTGGCCCCCAATGGGGCGAACGGGCAGTTGCTCACTCACTCCAACCACCTGGGCACCCACCTGGATGGCGAGATCCACTTCTTCACCGCCGGGAAGGACATCGCCGACCTGGACCTCAACGAGTTCCTGGTGGGGCCGGGGGTGGTGGTGGACCTCTCCGACGCGGTCGGCGATTATCAGATCTACACCCCCGAGATGATCGAGGAGCGGGTGGAGGTTAAAGAAGGGGACATTCTGGTCATCCACACCGGCTATCATCACTTCGGATGGGACATGCCGACGGCGGATGAGATCCGCTACATGGTCCAGCATCCCGGGCCGGACCGGGACTTCGCCATCTGGGCGAAGGAGAAGAAGATCCGGTGGATCGGTGTGGACTGCGGCAGCGCGGACCATCCGATGAACACCATCATCCGCCAGTGGATGCCGCGCCAGGCGGCCGAGGCCGACAAACTCTTCCGCGAGATGTACGGCCAACCCTTGGCGGAGCGGTTCACCCCCGATAAGTACCAGCTGATGCACATCGAGATGTTCCCTCACCACATCATCCACGCTGAGTGCCTGGGCGGCGATATCGACCTCTTGGTGAACCGGCGGGTGACCATCGGGTTCTTCCCCTGGCGGTTCGTGGACGGGGAGTCCAGCATCGGCCGGTGTGTCGCCTTCGTGGACGACGACGAGTACGAGGAACTGATGGCCCGGAAGGCCGAACTGCCCAAGACCCGCTTCGGCGATTGTTACGATCCGGAGCACGTAGAGCGGCTCAACAAGTTGAGCAAGCGATTCTAGGTTACGACCTGCCCTCCTAGGGAGGTTGAACGAAATTCTGTGAAGAGGAGGAAAGTACAATGAGGTTGGAACCCCCCTGCAAAGTATCTCAGGAGAAGATCACGTTTGATGTCCGGGAGATCGAGCCCGTACTGCGCGGTTATCCGATGAAGTTGGAGCCCTTCCCGCCCTGCTACGTGGAACTGAAGGATGGTTCCATTATGGTCATCCGCGAGGCCAAGCGGGAGGAGGCCCCGCTGATGCTGAAGTACGTGATGCAGGTGATGCAATCCGATCACGACTTCTATGACATCGTGGGTGCGCGGGTCTATGCCGAGATCCTGGGCTGGTATCGCCATCGTCTGAAGGACCCCTACACGCTGGTCGGTCTGATCGACGGGGAGTGGGTGGGCTTCGCCAACGGTCGGCTGATGAACAAGGACATCAACATCAGCCTGCATACGATGGCCCTCAAGCGCGGCCTGCGCATCGGCGCGATCATGTACTACGCCAAGGCCCAGTACGGCTTTGAGGTGTTGGGCAACAAGGAGTGGTGGGCCACCTACGAGAGCTACAACGGCTGGAAGCGGTGGGGCATCGGGATGGCGCAGCCCTCCTACCCCTGGCCGGAGTACCAGCACGAACTGGGCGGCGCGCGGGTCTACTACATCACCAAGGAGTACTGGGATCAGGTGGTCTCCCAGTACCTGCTGGACATGATCGGAACCGAGCTGAAGCGGCCCGTGCCCGATGACCTATGGGAGAAGAACGCCGGCACCCTTCGCCTGCCGGAGAAGGTCATGGTGTAGGTTGGACGGGGGCTTTGTGAGGGGCTTGCCCCCTCTGAAGCCTCCTCTGTAATCCATTCCGTGTTTATCGATCTATACTGAGAAAGGGGGTGAGGCTCGGGTTGGAAAGGCGGTCTCGATGTCTTGTCCGTATCCATTCCAGTCTTCTATTCAATTGATGAACTGAAAGGAGTAGAGAAAAATGGCGGCCGTAGCGGAAGAGAGAAAGATCATCGGGTATCTTCCCAACGACGTGCCACCCATCGGTCAGACCATCGTCTTGGGCTTCCAGCACGTGCTGACGATGTTCCCGGCGACGGTGCTGGTGGCCCTCCTGGTCGGCTTCGACGTCGGCGCGGTGTTGACCATCTCCGGCTTGGCGACCATCACCGCCCTCGTCCTCTCCAAGCTCATTGCTGGCAAGTACATTCCCCTTTATTACGGCTCCAGCTTCAGTTACATCGCCGCGACGATGTCGGTCACCGGGGCCTCGGCTGAAACCTTCGGGCAGTATCTCGGTGCAGAGGCGGTCAGCCTGGCCCAGGTGGGTATCGTCGCCACCGGTCTGGTGAACATCCTCGTCGGCCTGGGGATCCGCTGGATCGGCAAGGAGAGCCTGGACAAGATCCTGCCGCCGGTGATCACCGGCTCCGTGGCGACGGTCATCGGCATCGCCCTGGCGTTCGCCGCGCTGGACATGGCCTCCAATCACTGGGGGGTGGCCTTCCTGACCCTGCTCATCACGGTGTTGATCTCGGTTTATCTGCAGGGCAAGGGCTTCATCGGCCTCCTCCCTGTCCTCTTCGGGGCCATCGCCGGTTATCTCATCAGCATCCCCTTCGGCCTGGTGGACTTCAGTCCGGTGATGGAAGCGGCCTGGTTCCGGATCCCGCGCTTCACGTTGCCGGCCTTCACCGATCCTCGTGCCTGGAGCGCGGTGGGGACCATCGCCGTGATCGCCATCGCCACCATCCCTGAGTCCACCGCCCACCTGTACCAGATCAGCCTCTACGTGGACGAACTGGCGGTGCGGATGGGCCGGGAGCGGTACCACCTGGCCGAACTGATCGGCCTGAACCTGGTGCTGGACGGGCTGGGGGACTTCATCAACGGTATGTTCGGCGGCGTGGCGGGGACCAACTACGGCGAGAACAACTCGCTGATGGTGATCACCCGCAACTACTCCGGCCCGAGCCTGATCGCCGCCGGTGTGATCGCTATCTTGCTCGGTTTCGTGGGCAAACTGGCGGCGCTGGTGGGCACCATCCCGGTGGCCGTCACCGGCGGCCTGGCCATCTACCTCTTCGGCGTCATCGGGATGCAGGGCGTGGCTCTGATGCTGGCTGAGAAGGTCAACCTGTACGACCCGAAGCAGCTGGCGATCGGCGCGGCGATCATGGTCATCGGCATCGGCGGCCACATCGGCTATGGCGGCAACATCCCCATCCCCATCCTCACCGGCCTCTTCCCCGACGGCCTGCCCGCCATCGCTACGGCGGCCGTGGTCGGCATCATCCTCAACGCCATCTTCCTCATCTTCAAGGCGCCGGAGGTGCCCACGGTCATCGAGTCCTCCGAGGGCAAATAGCCCGTCGAGGAAAGCGGTTTCGGGGGAGGGGATGCTCCTTGGGGTGTCCCCTCCCCACTCTCCAAGCCCTTGCGTGCCTTGTGGCTCTCGCAAGGGTTTGCCCTTCAGATAGATCGCAAAGGATGCATGGAGCCCCAGCCTCTCACACGGCCCGTCCTTTGTGATCTTTGTGGTCTGCTAGGAGGTGAGTGACGTGCTGGCGAGACCTGGTCTTCCGCGCTTCGATTACGTGAGGGCAGAGACCGCTGACGAAGTGGTCCGTCTTCTGCAGGAACGCGGGGAGGCGGCCCGACCGTTTATGGGCGGTACCGACCTCTTCGTGCGGATGCGCGACGGTGTGATCCACCCCCAGGTGGTGGTGGATGTGAAGTATCTGCCTGGCATACGGGACGTGGTGTATGACGCACAGGCCGGGCTGACGGTGGGCGCGGCGGTGACGATGAACGAGGTGGCCCGTCATCCGGACGTCGTGGCCCACTATCCTCTGCTGGCGGAGGCGGCCAACTCGGTCGCGTCCTACCAACTGCGCAACCGAGCCACCTTAGGCGGCAACCTCTGCAACGCTTCTCCCGCCGCCGACACCGCCCCCGCCACGCTGGTGCTGGAGGGCCGGATCGTCCTTTACGGCCCCGATGGAGAGCGGGAGGTGCCGGCCACGGAGTTCTTCCTTGGGCCCGGCAAGACGGCCCGCGGACCGGCGGAGATCGTGACGGCGATCCGGTATCCGTTGCCCCCGAAGGGGGCCGCAGGGCGGTACCTGAAACTGGGGCGAAACAAGGTGGGCGATCTCTCCATCGTCGGCGTGGCGGTATTTGGGTTCCCGGATGAGACAGCCCCCTCCGGTTACCGGTTCCGCATCGGGCTGGCGTCGGTCGCCCCGGTGCCGCTGCGGGCCACGGCGGCGGAGGAGATCTTGGCGGAGGAGCCGCCGGGGGAGGAGACCTTCGTGAAGGCGGCGGAGGAGGCGATGAACGAGGCCTCCCCCATCGACGACGTCCGCGCCAGCGCGGCGTACCGCAAAGCGATGGTGCGCGCTCTCACCCTGCGCGGCCTGCGAGCGGTGTGGGAGCAACTGGCGTAGGATCGCGGATGGCGTGATTTGGGATTGTCTAAGGAGGCGAGCATGGGAATGCATTCGATCACCGTGACGGTGAACGGAGAGAAGGAGTATCTGGAGGTGCCGTCCCATATGACGTTGCTCCAGATGCTCCGGGAGAAACTGGCCATCACTGGTCCGAAGAACGGATGCTCGGCTGGTGAGTGCGGCGCGTGCACCGTCCTGCTCGACGGCGAACCGGTGAACTCGTGCATGGTGCTGGCCGTCGAGGTGGACGGACACGAAGTGGTCACCGTCGAGGGGCTGGCGAAGGAGGGGCAACTGACGCCGCTGCAGCAGGCGTTCATCGAGCACAACGCCGTCCAGTGCGGCTTCTGCACGCCGGGGATGTTGATCTCCGCCGAGGCGCTGCTGAAGCGCAACCCTCATCCGACAGAGGAGGAGATCAAAGAGGCGCTGGTCGGCAACCTGTGCCGCTGCACCGGCTACATCCGTATCATCAGGGCCGTCCAGACGGCGGCTGAGAAAGGGGGTGCATGATGGCCGAGTTCTCCTCTGTAGGAAAGAACGTCCCCCGCGTGGATGTCTTCGAGAAGGTTACCGGCTCCGCCATCTATGCCGACGACCGGCAGTTTGGGGCGGGGCTCTACTACGGCCGCCTGGTCCGTAGCCCCTACGCCCACGCGCTGATCAAGAAGATCGACGTGAGCAAGGCGTTGGAGGTGCCGGGGGTAAAGGCGGTCGTCACCGGGAAGGACTTCCCCGGCCGCATCGGTCTCTACTTGGTGGACCGGCCCATCTTCGCTGCTGATCGGGTCCGGTATGTGGGCGACCCGGTGGCAGGGGTGGTCGCTGTCTCCGAGGAGATCGCCGAGGAGGCCGCCCGGCTGGTAGAGGTCGAATACGAGGAACTGCCTGCGGTGTTCGATCCGCTGGAGGCGATCAAGCCGGACGCGCCCCTTCTGCACCCCGACCTGGGCTCGTACAAGGTCGCGCCCTTCATCCATCCGGTCCCGGGCACCAACATCTCGGAGCACTTCAAACTGCGCCGGGGGGATGTCGAATCCGCCTGGTCCCAGTGCGCGGCGATCGTCGAGGAGGAGTTCCGCCTGCCCCAGATCCAGCACGTCCCTATCGAGACGCACGTGGCGGTGGCGATCTGGGAGCCCTCGGGGGAGGTGACGCTGTGGACCAGTTCCCAGTCCCCCTTCGCGCAGCGGGACCTGATCGCCCAGAGCCTGGGGATCCCTCACGGCAACCTGCGGGTGATCTCTCCTTACGTCGGCGGGGGGTTCGGCGGCAAGGCAGGCGTCTCCATCGAGGTGTACGCTGTGGCGATGGCCCGCGCGGTGATGGGGCACCCGGTCAAGTTGCGGATGACCCGCGAGGAGGAGTTCGTCGGCACGACCGTCCGCCAGAGCCTGGTGGCCCACGTCAAGGTCGGCTGCGACGCTGATGGGAACCTGCTGGCGATGGAGGTTTCCTACTACTTCGGCGGCGGAGCCTACAACGACTACGGGGTCAACATCGCCCGGGCCGCCGGATACTCCTGCACCGGTCCCTACTACATACCCAACGTCAAGGGCGACTCCTACTGCGTCTACACCAACCAGCCCATCGGTAGCGCGATGCGGGGCTTCGGGATGCCGGAGATCCACTGGGGGCTGGAGCAGGCGATGGACCAACTGGCGGAGAAGATCGGGATGGATCCGGTGGAGTTCCGCCGTCGGAACTGCGTCAAGACCGGTCAGATCATAGCCACCGGCATGACGATGCCCAACGTGGACCTGGTCGCCTGTATCGACAAGGTGGCGAAGGCGGTGAACTGGGGGAAGAAGGAGCCCCCTTCGGCTCCGCACAAGAAGCGAGGGAAGGGGCTCGCCATCATGTGGAAGGCCCCGGCGATGCCCCCCAATCCCGGCAGTTCCGCCATCGTCCGCTTCAACGAGGATGCCACGGTCAACGTGGAGATCGGCGCTCAGGAACTGGGGCAGGGGGCCTTCACCGTCGCTGCGCAGATCGCAGCGGAGGCCCTGGGCGTGCCCTACGACTGGGTGCGCGTCTCTGCCCCCATCGACACCAAGTACAGCCCCTACGAGTGGCAGACCGTCGCCAGCCGGATCACCTGGTCGATGGGGAACGCCGTCAAGGCGGCTGCCGAGGACGCTAAGCGGCAGATCCTGGAACTGGTGGCCGAGCACTGGGACGAGGACCCGGAGGACCTGGACATCAAAGACGGCAAGGTCATCTCCTACAAGTCCGAGCGGGAACTCTCCCTGAAGGGGCTGGTGGTCTACGGGTTGCCCAACGAGGACTTCGAAGGTTGGAAGGGCGGTCCGATCGTCGGGCGGGGCAAGTTCATGCCGACCTACGTGACCAGCCTCGACCCGGAGACTGGTCAGGGCACCCGGGCGGTGGTCCACTACACCGTCGGCGCGCAGGCGGTGGACCTGGAGGTGGACACCGAGACCGGACAGGTGGAGATCATCAAGATCGCCAGCGCCTACGATGTGGGGAAGGCGATCAACCCGGACCTGGTGCTGACCCAGATCGAGGGCGGCGCGGTCCACGGGATGAGTTCCACTTTCGAGGCCCTGAAGTTCGACGAGAAGGGCCGGCCGCTGAACCCCAGTTTCGTGGACTACCGGATCGCGACGGCGGCGGACATCCCGAAGGAGATCCACGGCGATATCGTGGAGACGCCGCTGGAGGACGGCCCGTGGGGCGCGCGGGGCATCGGCGAGCACGTGATGGTGCAGACGGCTCCCGCCATCGCCAATGCCATCTACAACGCCATCGGCGTCCGCTTCAACGAGTTGCCGCTTTCGGCGGAGAAGATCTTCATGGCGATGCGGGAGAAGGAGGAGTAGCCTCCGTTGCGGAGAGGGCCCCCCTACTCGCGGGGGGCCCTTCCTCGCAATGACCATAACACAGAGGCACAGAGGACGCGGAGGTCCTCAAAAAACAGAGGTCTCTGCGTCCTCTGTGTCTCTGTGGTTTATATATCACTTATAGGAGTGGCGGATGCCGCCGTCTTCCCGGCGGCGGAGGGCCTCCTGCAACTCGGGCCGCACGGCGGCACCGAACCGGTACTGGAACGGCCACATGCTCCGGCGATGGAAGAGGCCCACCCGATCCCCGTCCTGCAACACCGTTTTGTGATCCACATTCATCCCCGGCAAAGCGGCCAGGTTGCCGTTGATGAACGTGATCCCCCGTTCCTCGGCAGGGATCCCCAGTTGTCGGACCAGGTCGGCCAGCGTGCTGCCAGCAGGCAGTTCCAGGTCGAGCCGAGCGTAGCCCTCCGCACCCTCTTTCGCGTAGCGAGCGATCGGGCCGTAGAGCCAGGCCTCGATACGAATAGCCATCAGTTGCCCCTCCTTGCCCCTATGTTACCACGGTCTGAGGAAGGGGCAAGGGAGTGGGACTGGGGGTTAGACAGGAGTTCGGACCCGCCTGATCCGCCCCGCCGCGAACAGACAGGGATGACGGGGAATCGGCCTAGCACCAGCCCGAAGAGCCAGAGCCAGGCCCGCCGAGAAGGAGTCTCACACCCGATGCCCGAACTCTTGTCCAAAGGTCAGAGTGGGGCGGTGTCTGTAACAAGTTGGTAGGTGGAGAGACGGCGGGACGGTGGGAGTTGCCAGGACGGCTTCCCTTGAGTAAAATGCCTTTCGATGGCGGGGGAATCGTTTGTCTATCCGGCCCTGTTGTGGGAACCGGTGGGGGCTCCGGCAGAGGGGAGAGTGCGGTGTCTGACCTGTGAGCGCCGCTGCGTCATCTCCCCCGGAGGGGTCGGCTGGTGTCGCACGCGGGAGAACCGGGACGGTCGGTTGGTGACGCTTACGTATGGGGCGGTCTCCTCCCTTTCGGCCAACCCCATCGAGAAGAAGCCCCTCTATCACTTTTACCCCGGGTCGGTGGCCCTCACCGCTGGCTCGTGGTCCTGCAACTTCGCCTGTCCGTGGTGTCAGAACTGGGAGATCTCGAAGTCGCCTCCTTCAGGCGGGCGCCTTCTCTCTCCTGCTCAGTTCGTCGCCGAGGCGATCAACCAGGGGTGTCAGGGGACCTCGATCAGTTTCAACGAGCCGACCCTGAGTCTGGAGTGGTCGTTGGAGGTCTTCCGGCTGGCCCGCCAGGCTGGGTTGTATAACACCTTCGTCACCAACGGGTATATGACCGAGGATGCGCTCCGGCGGCTGGCGCGGGCCGGGCTGGACGGGATGAACGTGGACGTGAAGGGGGACGCGGAAGCGGTCCGCACCTACTGTCAGGCCGACGTCGAGGTGGTCTGGCGCAACCTGCGGCTGGCGCAGGAACTGGGGATCTGGATCGAGGTCACGACCCTGGTCATCCCAGGTGTCAACGACGATGTGGAGGTGTTGAGATCCATCGCCAGGCGGATCTTGGAGGAGTTGGGTCCCTACACCCCCTGGCACGTGACCCGTTACCATCCCGACTACCGTTTCGACGCCCCGCCGATACCGGTGTGGGTGTTGGAGCAGGCCCGTTCCAACGCGTTGGAGATCGGCCTGCGGTACGTCTATATCGGCAACGTCCCCGGTCACTTCGCAGGGAACACCTACTGCCCTACCTGCGGCCGGATGCTGGTGGAACGGTGGGGGATCTGGACGACGGTGGACGGGACGCAGGAGGGGCGGTGTCCCGATTGCGGAGAGATGGTGTCTGGAATCGGGTGGGGATGGCAAGCACGCCGGAAAGGTACGAATACTGTAAGGAGGATGGGTAAATGAAGGAGATCACGTTACCGGCTCCGAGGTTGGATGGTCCGATGTCGTTGGAGGCGGCGATCGCGGCCCGTCGGTCGGTGCGGGCCTACCGGCCGGACGATCTGAGCCTGGAGGAGATCGGGCAGTTGCTTTGGGCTGCCCAGGGGATCACCGGCGACCGGCCGTTCAAGCGGGCTGCGCCCTCTGCCGGTGGGCGGTGTCCACTGGAGTTCTACGCCTGCCGCGCGGACGGGGTGTGGCACTACCGACCGGAGGGACATCGGCTGGAGTTGCACCTGGAGGGGGACGTGCGGCCCGCGCTGGTGGAGGCGGCGTGGGGGCAGAAGTTCCTCGCCCAGGCCCCGGTGGTCTTCGCTGTTAGCGGGGTCTTCGCTCGCACGACCTCTCGGTATGGGGACCGGGGTCGGATCCGGTACGTGCCGATGGACGTGGGGCACGCGGCCCAGAACCTCCTCCTCCAGGCGGTAGCGCTGGGGTTGGCGAGCGTCCCCGTCGGCGCGTTCGACGACGCGGCGGTGGCCCGCGTGCTACGCTTGCCGGGGGACCAGGAGCCGCTTTACCTGCTGCCCGTTGGACGACCGCGGAGGTAGCCAGGGGCGATGGGGAGGGCGGATCAGGGTGTCGCCGACCTCCGCGGTCGGTATCTGGTGGTGCCGCGCACGCTCTGCTTCATCACCCACGGCGACGATGTCCTCCTCCTGCGGGGCGCGCCGCACAAGCGGATATGGCCCAATCGGTACAACGGCATCGGCGGGCACGTGGAGCCAGGGGAGGACGTCTACACGGCGGCCCTGCGGGAGATCCGGGAGGAGACCGGGTTGGAGGTGACGGACCTCCGGCTGCGGGGAGTGGTCAACGTTTGTCCAAGCCCGGATGGGGTGGGGGTGTTCCTGTTCGTCTTCACCGCCCGCGCGCTGGGCCGGGAGGTCCGCTCCTCCTCCGAAGGGACGCCGGAATGGATCCCCAAGGACCGGGTCGGGGAGTTGGACCTCGTTGAAGACCTGCCGATTCTCCTGCCGCGCGTGTTGGGGATGGGGCCTTCCGACCCTCCCCTCTTCGCCCACTATGCCTACGACGAGCACGATCGGCTGGTCGTGCGGTTTCAGACCCCGGGGCCTTCGCGTTTCCCGTAGCCGCAGAGGCGCAGAGGGCGTGGGCCCTTCCCGAACTGGATTTCTCCAATCTTCTGGGGTTTAGACAGGAGTTCGGACACACCTGATCCGCCCCGCCGTAAACAGGCGGGGCTGGCGGGAAATCGGCCTAGCACCGGCGCTTTAGGCCG
>Ga0209426_1000846_pt1 | contig 24690 bp, 20 predicted proteins | sample Deesub1362B_J571_FD_187697 | JGI IMG/M metagenome (GOLD analysis project Ga0209426, IMG submission 187697) | Deep oceanic, basalt-hosted subsurface ecosystem from Juan de Fuca Ridge flank, Pacific Ocean, CORK Borehole 1362B_J2.571 (SPAdes)... ...
ATGTTTCGTCCACAAGCAGAGGAGGAGAAATGATGAAAAGAATCGCTCTTTTCTCCGCGATTTTTCTGTTTATCGCCAGTTTAGGCCGGGCTTCCGACCAGATTCCAGCCCCTCCACAGGATCATCCCATTGCGCTGGTGGGGGGAACTGTGCACACCGTATCGGGGCAAACCATTGAAAACGGCACGGTTCTGTTTGACAAGGGAGTTATTGTGGCTGTGGGGCGGGATGTACCGCTGCCTGGAGGGACCGAAGTGATCCGGGTCGACGGTCTGCATGTTTTTCCCGGACTTGTGGCCATGAACACCATCCTGGGGCTTACGGAAATCGGTTCTGTGCGGGCTACTCAGGATTATTCAGAAATGGGTGAAATCAATCCCAATGTGCGCGCAGAGGCGGCCCTGAATCCAGACAGCGAACTGCTGCCGGTTGCCCGCTGGAACGGCATTACCATTGCCCAGGTGGTCCCACGGGGCGGACTTATCTCCGGAAGGTCAGCGGCCATTGTGCTGGATGGGTGGACATGGGAGGACATGACGCTGGAGGCTCCCGTCGGTTTGCATATCCAGTGGCCTTCTGCAGGCGGTCGGAGGTACTACTTTATGCAGCGAAGCCGGGAGTCCCGGGAGCGGATCCAGGAGCGCATCGAGAAAATCAAACGGGCTTTTGCAGAAGCAAAAGCCTACCTGAAAGCCAAACAGGCCGAAACCCGAAAGGTAGTTCCGTTTCATGAGTCGGATGTCCGCTGGGAGGCCATGATCCCATTCCTCAAAGGGGAAAAACCGGTATTTATTCATGCCAATGATCTGAAGGCCATCGAACAGGCCATCACCTGGGGGCAAAAGGAAGGACTGAAGATGGTGCTAGTAGGGGGCAGGGATGCATGGCGGGTTCCCGATCTGCTGAAAGAGAACGATGTACCGGTTGTTGTGACCGGGACGCACCGTTTGCCTTCGCGCCAATGGGAGCCCTACGATGAACCGTTCACCCTCCCGGTGAAACTGTATAAAGCTGGAATCCGCTTCTGTATTGCCGGTACAGGGAATGCCAGTGCGGAGGGGAATCTGCCCTATCATGCAGCAACTGCCGTGGCTTTTGGCCTGCCGGAGGAGGAGGCAATCCGGGCAATAACCCTCTATCCGGCACAAATTCTGGGAATTGCGGACCGGGTTGGTTCCATTGAAAAGGGGAAAGATGCGACGCTGATTGTAACAACCGGCAGTCCGCTGGATGTGACCACCCGCGTAAAGATGGAATTCATTCAGGGACGGAAGATCGATCTGACCAGCAAGCATACGCAGCTCTACGTTAAATACAAAACCAAATACGAGCGGATGAAGAAGTAGAAAGAGGTGTTGTGGATGCCGGGTGGAAAAGGGCTGAAGGAATTCTGGTACCGGAAGCGGGTGCTCATCACGGGTGCCTCCTCCGGACTCGGGTGGGCTGTTGCCGAGGCACTGGCGCCTTTTGAAGTGCAGTTTGGTCTGTTAAGCCGTCGGGAAGAACGCCTGCAGGAGCTGACTGCATTGCTGGCCGATTCGGGCAGCCGCTTCTGGTACCGCGCCTGTGACGTCCGTGACCGTTCGGCGGTGTACGAAGCCGTCCGTGCTTTTGCGGACTGGGCGGGCGGAATCGATGTAGCTTGGGTGAACAGCGGCATCGGAGGAGCATCCTCTGTAAACCGCTGGGACTGGGACCGTGTGGAGGCCATGATTGATACCAATCTGAAAGGGGCCATCTATACCACCATGGCTTGCCTGGAGGTAATGAACCGCCAGGGGCAGGGGGCCATCGTGGGAATTGGCTCTGCTGCATCGATGCGGGGGATGCCCGCACACGGCATTTACAGCCTGACAAAGATCGGCCTGCACTATTTTTTTGAAAGCCTGATGCCCGAGTGTCCCAATATCCAGTTCACGGTGATTCATCCGGGATACGTGGACACACCCATTAACCAGGGCAACCCAAACCGCATCTGGCTGATGCAGCCAGACCGAGCGGCAAGGCGGATGATCCGGGCTGTTGCCCGGCGGAAGCGGTTTTATATTTTTCCATTCCGCATGCGGCTTTTATACCGTCTGGTGCGGGCGATGCCCGACGGGATGTATCAATGGATTGTGAAACAATATGTGAAGGCAAACCAGCAATAGGCCATCGTCTGGAACGCGGGGGGCCTTCTGCCAAAAGCACAGCTTGTTGATCCGGGGGATCGGTATTTCAGGGAGACGTTGCTATTCGAGGCCATTCAAAATTGGGAGGGCGAAAACATGAGTCAGCCCAAGATAGCCAGCAAAATGCCTTACCTTCTGGAACTGGAACCGGGAGAATACTGGTGGTGCGCCTGCGGCCTTTCGAAAAAACAGCCTTTCTGCGACGGCTCTCATAAAGAGACAGGGTTTTCTCCCGCATCTTTTAAGCTGGATACCCGAAAGAAAGTGGCTCTATGTGGCTGCAAACGGACAAGCAATCCGCCGTACTGCGACGGAACGCATAAGAATCTTTAAGGCTCGCCTGAGGCAGATTTACCGGAAAAAAAGCGGAATTCGCACGGGGGAAGTGATTCCAAACAAAAAGCCGCTCTGTTCCCTGTTTAAGAACGCCCAGATAGAAAGCCTCCGGATGGAAAGACCCATCAGGAATACCGGCAGGATACTGTTTTCTCGGGATCGGACAGCACCCAGGCCGCCGCTCAAGGTGAGCCAGGGTTCGCCGAACTGGGTCCGGTAGTCGTAATAGAGGTTGCGGTAGCCCTGATACAGGCGGGTTGTCTGGCGGAGGAGGGTATCCTGGAGCCAGAAATGGCGGGCATAATTCTGGATTGCAGTCTGCAGAGTCAAGATAAGGGAATCCTTTACAGCAAGCGTCCGGCGGGCAAATTCCAATTCTGTCTGCAATGAATCCATCAGGTACAGCTGTTTTCGGGCATCCGATGCAGGAAGAGCCAGATACTCATGACCGTCAATCGTAAGCATGAAAAGTTGACCGCGGCGTTCCACTACTTCCACAGTTTGTGCCATCAGCGATTCTGCCAGGACTACGGCAAACAAGATGGTAGAAAGGATCGATCGGATGCATCGCATGGCCTGTTCTCCGCGTTAAAGACGTGTTTCACCCAACAGCCGGCTGTAAGCCTCCAGGAGTTCTTCCGGCGGCATGGACCGGATTTTTTCCTTTGCTTCCCGCAGGCGGCGGTTCTTTTCGGCCTCCAGCAAAAGCAGTTTTCTGGCCATTTCCTGGCGTTCACGGTTCAGGGCCGCCTCTGTCCGGCGGATTTCGTCCCTGGAGAGATTGTACCGTTCCGAAAGATTGCGCAGTTCTTTTTCCAGCTGCTTCAGTTCCTGTTCTCTTTTGCGGAATGCCTGCAGGGCCCGGTTTTTTCGGCGTTCCACGAAAATGACGATTCCGGCGGCGGCTACCAGGGCGAGCAGGCCGCCAGCCAGCCCACGAAAAGTAATCAAACGGAATTCCCACAAGAGGCCCAGAAGGGCCAGTGCCAGCAGTGCCATGAGAATCCAGAAAAAACCGTCCATGGTCCGTTCCTGTATTTGGTGATTGCAGATCTAACAGCGTCCTGAACGCGGATGCGGTGTGCTGGATTCAGGACGGCTGCAGCTTTTCCTGCTGAATTTTTCTAGCTCGGCGTTTTCTTCTTCTTTCCACAGTTTGGATGAGCCGGTGAACCGGTTCCGACCCCAGGCCGATAATCAGGCCCGAAGCCGCATACCGCAGCCAGCGGGGGATGTGTTCATAAAACATATATCCCAGATCTTTGCTGAACAGCTCCACCAGGTCGATACCGGCGGCCACACAGAACGCCACGCCCAGTACGCTGGCCACAACTCTTGCGGCAGCTGTAACTGTAATCTGACGGATCAGGTTGGCGTCGAGTATGAACACGTAAATGGAATGGCCTGTTTTGGATTCCAGCAGGGCGTTGCGGAACCGCTCGCGGATTTCTTTGAAATCCAGAAACCGCTCCAGCCAGCGGCGTGAGATGTGTATTTCCAGATAACGGGCCAGCCGGGTGGCACGCCGGGTCCAGAACCGCTCCAGGTGTGTTTTCAGTTCAATGTAGCGCCAGGCCGACATCAGGATTTCCATAATCCGTTCGATAAGAACGGCCAGGAGAAGTACAAGAAGATAAAGATAGGTGATGTACAGAATGGTATCCATAATTCACGCTCCCGCTAAACATAGATGTACGGTTTGGTGCGAAAGACATCCAGTTCCCGTCTGGCCTGGTCCGACGCCTTCCAGTTCCTGAGGTACGTTTCCACCAGCCGGTGAAAGGCATCGGAAGGAAACTGACTTCCGGGACATGCTTTTTGGGCCAGCTGGCTATGTTGGAGGACGGTGCTGCCAAAGTCGGGCGGAATCTCATAAAGCAGGCACCATAGGGCTGTAACGGCGGCACCGGCATGGAGCTGCTCTTCCGTCGGACGGGTGATGCCAAGTATTCCTCCCGCGTTGGCATACGGCTGGGCTGGGTCCGTTTCGAAGTTTCCATTGAATGCCAGACCCAGGGAGCGGCGATTGTAGCCCTTCGCATGATTGCCATAGCGGTCCCACCGGCAGAACGGATGTATGCTGCCGTCTTTCAGTACCACACAGTGGTAGCCGGTCAGCCAGCCTCTATGCTGAATCACCCGTACCACATCGGCAAAGGTGGAATCACTGTGCATTGCGGTATGGTGGATTACGATCAAATCGGGATTGGCCGGCCGCAGGTGAGCGTTTTCCAGTTTTTCCGGGTCCACGCCGCCGCGATAAGGAATGGACAGCGGCGTAAAGAACGGGAACGCAGCGATGTGCACCGCAGGAGCTTTTACGTGGATTTCCTCTGCGGGCCGGACCGATTTTTCTGCAGATACCTTCATTTCCACAATCTTCCGCTGGGTAATAAAACGGATGAGAAAATGAACGGGCTGCGACCCGGATCCAATGAGGATGCCGGTGAACATCCAGTCCACAACCGGTGGCAACGGTCCGAACAGGCCGATGGGCCCAAAAATCCCGAAGCGGGAATAACTGCAAAGAATGATGCCTGTCAGCGTTCCGATAATTTGAAACCAGAAGGTTTTTAGGGTCTTACGGCGGTCCGGAGGCAATGCCGGTTCCACGACTACCAGGTTGGGCTGAGTTTCTTCGGGGAGTTCGGTACGGTCCGGATTGGCGCCTTCATTTTTGAGACGGTCGAATTCGTTTTTCAGGCTGACTTTCCGCGAACCGGATGCTTTTTGCAGAGCAGCCAGCACCTCAGCTGCTTTTTCATCCTGTTCGGAGCGGAGACGCTGTTCGGCTTCTTTTTTTACGGCTATCAACTGGTCTTCGGCTCTGGTGACCGTTGCTGCAGAATCGGTCTTTTTAAGCACCCATCGATCCAGGATGCCACCCAGCGTTTCCAGAATGCGCTCCACGATAAAAGCATAGCCGAGCGCAGTGGTGAGCAGAAGCATCAAGCTTTTAAAATCTGGCGGGGAATGCATGGTCCTGTTACTCCTGTTTAGACTGAATCGGCCGGGATGCTCCAATATACGCCCTTGCCCGTGCATAAGCAAGCGAAAATAGGCCGTTTTGATCTGTAATGAAAACGGCTTGCTGCAGTTTGATGTTATCGGCCGTCATTGGGGAACCGGGTAGAGAAGCTCAGCAAGGGCCTTTAGATGGTGGCATTTGTGCGGAACAGGGCGCATTGGGAATCCTAATATCCGGCCTCCTGAGTTTGGGGGCGGAACGGTTTCCGACCGGTGATTTTGCCGTTTTTCTGTTTCCTGGAGCGGTGTGGGGTGCGGTTCTGCCCGGGGAGAGCTGGCGCCTGAGACATGTGTTGCGAAAATGGACAGCCGTTCAGGCAGTCCGTTCTTTCTGGGCCGCAGAAGGTGGAAAGGGAAATTCCTGTAACTTCCTTAATGTTGAAAGACTTGCGAAATTCGTTCTAAATTGTTAGGTTTTTATTGTCTGAACAATTTGGGGAGGGGCCATGAACCAGCGCGATCTTGACCGCACCATCCTTTCCGTTCTGGATGAATCCGACCGCATGTTTCTTGCTACGTCAGTGGATCAGAATCCTTCGGGCGCTACTGTATTTTTTGCCCGCGATGGTTTTGACCTGCTTTTTTTCACATTCCGGACCACACGAAAGGCAGAACAAATCCGCTACAACCCGAAAGTTCAGGCGGTTGTGTGGCCAAAGGGACAGGAAGGGATCCGCGGCCTGCAAATTGAAGGGGAATGTCGGCCTGTTACTGACCCGGAGGAGATGGAGGAAGCGAAACGGCGCATACTTCGGGTGACTTCTGCGTTTAAAGACTACATGGAAGATGAGTTTTTGCTGAAAAATAAAGTTGTCGGCTATTTCCGGTTGCGGCCCACGGTCATTAAATATGTGGATTTTTACGCGGAACCCAAATTCCGCTGGCGCGAGTTTCCGGAAAATCAACCAGGCCCGGTTCGGGAAGCGTTCCGTTCGGTCTGGAACCGGCTACGCATCTGGGTGCGGGCCCTGCGGGCACCGTTCTTCACCGCCACGCTGGTGCCGGTGCTGCTGGGTGCGGTTATCGCTCATCGAGATCTGGCAGCCAGCGGAAGCGCCCAGTTCTGGAACTGGTCCACTTTCTGGTGGGTTTTGCTGGGGGCGTTGCTGGCTCACGCGGGAACGAACATTACCAACGATTATTACGATCATACCAGCCGCAATGATGAGTGGAATACACTGTTCAGTCCCTTCAACGGGGGCAGCCGCATGATTCAGGCAGGGCTGCTGCCGGCCTGGAAGGTCCTTCTAGCCGGATTGCTCTGTTTTGCGGCAACGGTGGCGGTAGGGCTCCGCCTCAACAGCATGATTACCGGTTCGCCGCTTGGGAACAGTCCGCTCTTGTGGATCGGTGTCACCGGCGTTGCCCTTGGCCTCTTTTACACCATGTCGCCGGTCCGGATCGGCTACCACGGACTGGGGGAACTGGCCATCTTTCTGGGATTTGGGCCGGTGATGGTTCTGGGAACGCATTACGTGCTGCTGGCCCGTTACCTGCGTGAAACGGGAACGAATTGGCCGTGGCTAACACCCTTCCTGGCTTCTGTACCAGTGGGCATTCTGATCATGCTGGTAGTGTGGATCAATCAGTTCCAGGATGCACCTGCTGACGAGAAAGCGGGCAAACGGACCTGGGTGGTTCGCCTGGCAGCCCGAAAAAACGGCGTGATGCTCTACGAAAAGCCGTTCCGTTTCTACACAGTGTTTCTGCTGTCGGCCTTTGTTCTTATTCTTGTTCTGGGGCTGGTGGGTTCGGTGTATCCGGAACTTGTATCTCCCTACGTACTCATTGCTCTCTTGCCCGGCTATCTGGCCTGGAAGGCTGTGCGCTGGGGGAAAGAATGGCTTCACCAGTGGAACCAGCCCGGCGCGGACCGCACGCGGCTTCCCTATGAGCTGCTGCGTGTCAATGCTTCCACCATCGGAATTCACTTTCTGACGGGACTTTTGCTGGTTTTCGCCTTTCTCCTTGGCCAGTGAGGGGCGAAAAAAGCCCCAAGCCATAACGGCTTAACAATTAAAGATTTTTAATTTACTGAGCGATTAAAGATATTGAAGGCTGAAAACATTCAGCTGCAAACCCATGGTTTTTCATGAATTCGAAAAAGAATTCGAGCTGCTCCAGCATGTCGAAGAGGCGGTCATCATTTTCGCCCTTGACGGGACCATTCTTTACGCCAACCAAAAGGCCTGTAGACTGGCGGAACGGCCTGCTGAGAAGATTATCCGTCATTCCATCCTGGAGTTTTTGCCCGAAAAGCTCCGGGAAGATGCAATCGAAGATCTTCAGATGATCCAACCCGGGGACAGGGTGGACGGTTACATCCCTTATCAGATCCGGCCGGGGAAGGAGCAGATTCTGTATTATTCAACGAAGTTCCTGGAATGGGAAAACACCGTTATTGGCATTGCCTCACTGCGGCCGGCCCAAGAACCGTCCCGGGCGGAAAAACCTTCCCGCATTTCCGTTGCTCAGCTTCTGGAACTGATTCAGATCATCCCTGATGCGGTGGTTCTGGCCGACGAAAACCAGCGGATCATCGGCTGGAACGAATCGGCCGAGCGTCTGTTTGGCTATCCGGCCGGAGAAGCGCTGGGGATGCACCTGAGCAATCTTATCCCGCAGCATTTTCGGTCTACCCACCAGAAACAGATTGAACATCTGCTGGATGGGCATCCGGGGCACAAATTTCGCAGAATTTCGGTTGAAGGCAAAGCCCTCCGGAAAGATGGAACCCTGGTTTCGGTAGATTTTTCCTTTTTCATCTGGCAGGCGCCGGAAGGACGGATTTTGGGCTGTATTTTGCGGGACAATACGCTCCGGGAAGAACTGCAGCGGCGTCTGGTTGAGTCGGAAGAAATGTTCCGTTCTCTCAGCGAGAAAGCGCTGGTGGGGATTTACCTGATCCAGGATGGCGTTTTCCGGTACGTGAATCCCAAACTGGCCGAGATTTTTGAATATAACAGAGAGGAGATAATCGATAAGCTGCCTGTAGCTGCATTTGTTCATCCGGATGACCGCGAAAGAGTAAGCAGGAATCTCAGCAGGCGCATTGAAGGCGAAATTCCGTCCATTCATTATGAATTCAAGGGAATAACCCGGACCGGCCGTGTTGTAGATGTGGAGGTCTACGGCTCACGAACGATTTACCGCGGCAAACCGGCTGTCATCGGTACCCTTCTCGACGTGACCGAAAGGAACCGGCTCGCGGAGCAACTGCGGCAGAGCGAAATCCGCCACCGCACCATCGTTGAGGCGATGGGAGAAGGGATCTGTATTGTTGATCCCAATGAGGTGATCACTTTTGTCAACCCCGCCTTCTGCAGGATGCTTGGGTATTCCACTGAAGAGCTGATAGGAAAGCATCTGAGCGATTTGATGCCGCTGGAGGAGTTCGAGAAAGTGCTGATGCAGAGCGAGATGCGCCACAGAGGCGAAGGAAGCAGTTATGAGCTGAAAATGCAGACCCGGAACGGAGAAACCCGGCTTTTCCACGTTTCAGCTACACCCAGACTGGATCGGGACGGCCAGCTTGTGGAGATCGTAGGAATTGTCCGCGACATTACCGAAGAACGCGAAAAAGAGCTACAGTTGTTTCAGGCGCAAAAACTGGAGGCCCTCGGGCAACTGGTTGGAGGGGTGGCCCACGATTTCAATAACATGTTAACGGCCATCATGGGAAATGCCCAGCTGGCTCTCGCAGAAATCGATCCGGAACATCCGCTTTATCCCGAACTGCGGGAGATCTACGAATCCGCTGAGCGTGCTGAACGGCTGGTGCAGCAGTTGCTGGCTTTTGGCCGGAAGCAGGTTATCCAGCCGGTTGTTCTCGATCTGAAAGATGCGATTCAGGATACCCACAAAATGCTCCGGCGCTTGATTGGTGAGGACATCGAACTGGAAATAAAATTCAGCGATGAACCCCTGACGGTTAAAGCCGACCCGGCTCAGATTGAGCAGGTGCTGATCAATCTTGTGGTGAATGCCCGGGACGCCATCCGGGCCAAAGAGCGGCCGGAGCGCCGGAAAATCCAGGTAAGCCTGGAGAGAAAGCAGGTTTCACAGCGGCAGGCATCCCGGATACCCGAAGCGGAGAAGGGGGAATATGCCGTATTGCGCGTAAAGGACTGGGGGATTGGGATCCGCAAAGAGCATCTCACCAGAATCTTCGATCCATTTTTTACCACGAAAGGAGAAGGCAAAGGGACCGGCATTGGCCTCTCCACGGTGTATGGGATCGTCCGGCAGAACGGCGGTTTCATCCGCGTGAAAAGCAAAGAGGGGCAGGGGAGCACGTTTGAGGTATTTTGGCCACTGGTACCCGAAGATTCGGCAGTGGAGCTGGATCGGGATGATGAAGCGGAACTGCCGCGCGGTTATGAGACCATTGTGCTGGTCGAGGATGACGATGGGGCGCGGAAAATGGCCAGCAGTGCTTTGCGAATGCTGGGATACCGCGTGGTGGAGTTTTCTTCGCCGCAGGAGGCGCTGCGGAACCTGAAAAAGGAAACAGCCGCCCTGGACCTGCTCATTACCGATGTGGTTATGCCGGATATGAGCGGTCCGGAGCTGGCCGAAAACCTTCAAAATATGTGGCCGGAACTCAGGGTCCTGTATACGTCCGGCTACCCGGATCAGCACATTGTTCATATGGGTCTGATCCGGGAGGGGGTGCAATTTCTGGCCAAACCGTTTACCCTTTCCGCCCTGGCCCGCAAAGTCCGCCAGGTTCTGGACCAGAGCCAGAAAAGCGAACTGGCACCCTGAAATCAGAGTTTCCGCCTGTCACTTTTTTCCCAGCTTCAATGCCAGGCAGAATTGTTTCCGGATTCTGGAGAGGGCCGGTCCTTCTCCGGTAAATCCCGGTCCGGAGGTATTGGGAAAGGAATGGATTCCATTTTCTTCTCGCTTTTTTGATGCAGGGATGTTATATTTCACTGATTTAAATGCGGTTGCTTTGCAGACAGGAGCCGGTTTGCTGTGAAAGAGAGTCAGCCCACATCGCTGGTACTCTGGATTCTTTCTGCCGTTCTGGTTGGAGCGGTTCTCTATTTCCTGCGGGGGATTTTCCGCCCGTTTTTTGTGGCAATTTTTCTTTCGGTGCTGCTCGAACCGGTTGTGGAAGGATTTACCCGCTGGAAAATTCCGAAACCTGTTGCCGTTTTCATTGTGATGATCCTGGCATTTGCCGTTCTGTTCCTGATGGGAATTCTGGTGTATGCCAGCGCCATGTCTTTTGTGGAGGAATACCCGCGGTACGAACAGCGGTTCTTGCAGGTTTTCCGCGGTACGCTGGCACTGCTGCACATTCCTTTGGAGGATTTTAACCGCTTTCTGCAGGAAATGGACTGGACAAGTGCGGTTCAGCAGCTTTCCATCCCATCTATTGTCACGCGCAGTGTCGGCTCATTTTTTAGCTTCCTCGGCAACATTTTTCTTGTGCTTCTTTTCATGCTATATTCCCTGATGGGGAAAGAGTACCTCTACGTACGAATCCGGAAAGCCTATGCTCCGGAACGGGCCGGCCGGATTCTCGCTGCTGTTACCAAAATCAACCACCAGCTTCAGCGGTATCTGGTGACCAAAACGCTGATCAGCCTGGCAACGGGGCTGCTGGCCACGGTGATTTTGCTTGCCTTCGGGGTGGATTTTGCAATTCTGTGGGGGGTGATTACCTTTCTGCTAAATTTTATTCCCAATATCGGTTCCATTATCGCCACCATTCCGCCTATTCTTCTGGCCTTTTTGCAGTTTGGCGGATTGGGCCGCCCGCTTCTGGTGGCCCTGTGTCTGATCCTGTTGCAGATGACAATGGGGAATGGCATCGAACCGCGGGTGATGGGCCGGAGCCTGGACCTGAGTCCGCTGGTGGTTATTCTTTCTTTGATTTTTTGGGGATTTCTCTGGGGGATTGTGGGAATGATTTTGGCGGTGCCGATTACGGCGGCGTTTAAAATCGTGGCAGCCAATGTGGAACCGCTTCGGCCTGTGAGCGTGCTGCTTTCTGGAGTTGAGAAAGAGTAACATGCCAAGACTCAGTCCGACAGCCATTATCCTCCTGAGTTTTGCCCTGATCATTTTGGCCGGTACCATTTTGCTCCTTCTTCCTGTAGCTGCAGTGGGAAAACCTCTCTCTTTTGTAGAAGCCCTGTTTACCGCAACATCGGCTACCTGCGTGACCGGGCTGACGGTGATCGACATCGGTACACGCCTAACTTTCTGGGGACAGCTGGTCGTGCTGATCCTCATCCAGATCGGCGGGCTGGGCATTATGACTTTTTCTACCTTTTTTTCGTTTCTCCTGGCCCGGCGCCTCTCGATCCGTGAGCGCGAAATTTTGCATCAGACTCTCACTCAGTACCCAATTAAAGACATCGCGTCGCTGCTGAAGACGGTGTTTATTTTTACAATTCTGCTGGAAGGGGCGGGACTCCTGGTGTACTGGATCCGGTTTGTTCACCAGTTTCCGGCCCTGAAAGCGTTTTACCTGGCGGCCTTTCATGCGATTTCCGCGTTTTGCAATGCGGGTTTTTCGCTTTTTTCGGATAGCCTGGTGAGGTTCCGCGGCGATTGGGTCGTCAATCTGAATACCATGTTTCTTATTGTTTGGGGCGGACTTGGCTTTATTGTGGTCTACGATCTCTGGAAGAACATGGCAAATTTGCGGGCCGGCCGCCGGTTCTCCCTTGAACTTCATTCCAAGATGGTGCTGACGACCACAGGCGTTCTGATTGTCGGCGGTGCAGCGCTGTTCTTTTTGCTGGAGAATTTCAATATTTTCCGGGGCATGCCGTGGCCGGACCGGCTTCTCGCTTCTCTGTTCCAGTCCATTACGGCACGGACGGCCGGATTCAACACCATCGACGTCGGGGGCCTGACCAACGCTTCGCTGATGCTGCTGGCAGTGCTGATGCTGATCGGCGCCTCGCCGGCCTCGTGCGGCGGGGGAATCAAAACCAGCACGTTTACAGTGTTGATGGCCATGATTGCCGCCCGGTTCCGGAACCAGGAAGATGTGAATTACATGAACCGACGGATTTCTCAGGATGTAGTTTCCCGCGCCATTGTGATCGTGTTCTTTTCTGTGGTCATCATCGGGCTCTTTACCATGCTGCTGCTGGTCAGCGAGCTGCACGGGCAGGCCCACGAACAGACCCGCGGGGCTTACTTGGAAATCTTGTTTGAGGCGGTTTCTGCCTTCGGTACAGTAGGGTTAAGCACGGGCGTAACGCCGCACCTCACCACGGTGGGGCGTTTGCTCATTATTGCGCTGATGTATATCGGGCGGCTGGGGCCGCTTACCGTTGCTCTGGCGGTTACCGGAGGCGGTGAACGGCGGCTACCCTACCGCTACGCCGAAGATCATGTGCTGGTCGGGTGAAACCCTAAAGTGAGGTGAAGGAAAATGCCCAGCTTTGCTGTCATCGGTCTTGGAAGTTTTGGCTATTATGTATCCCGCTACCTGGCGGAACACGGCTTTGAGGTTCTGGCAATCGACCGTGACGAAGCCATGGTGGAGCAGATTAAGCCGTTTGTGGAAAAGGCAGTCATTGCAGATGCTACCAACAAAGAGGTTTTGCAACGCCTTGGACTTCAGGATATGGATGCGGTAATTGTCAGCGTTGGGGATCAGATCGACGCCAGCATCCTGATTACCCTTTATTTGCGGGAGCTAAAGGCCAAGCAGATCATCGTGAAAGCCATCACCGAAGATCATGGCAAGATTTTGAATATGATCGGCGCCACGGAGGTCATTTTCCCGGAACGGGATGTGGCATCCAAAGTAGTGGAGTCTCTCGCCAATCCCAACATCCTCGATTCGCTACGGCTGGGTCCAGATTACAGCATCGTTCAGCTGGCTCCGCCTTCTTCGTTTCTGCGGAAATCGCTGCGGGAGCTTGATATCCGCAACCGTTACGGGGTACATGTGATCGCCATCAAAGAGATGGTGCCGGAAAACCTGGTGGTTGTACCCACTGCCGACTACGTGATCAAGGATAGCGATATTCTTCTTGTGATTGGCAGGCTGGAGGATATTGAGAAGCTGCGCAAACTGGATTAGCGGGAATGGAGGATGGGTTCCGGAGAGCCGTTTTCGCGCCGGCCGCGGGTCTTTTACGCCGTGCTGAATATGGGCCTGGGTCATGCCTCAAGGAGCCTGCCTCTGCTCCAGCAGTTTATGCGCGGCGGGTGGGAGGTCATCGTCGGCAGTAGCGGACGGGCCCTGGCATTTTTGCAGAGAGAACTTCCCGGATGTGTGTTTGTCCACACACCCGATTATGGATTCCGATACAGCCGGAACGGCTGGCTTGTTCCTGTTTTGCTGGCGCAGGTACCCGGTGCGTTGCGGGCCATCGCTGAGGAACGGCGGTTCATCGGGAAAGTGGCCGAAGAAATCAAACCGGATCTTATTGTGAGTGACCACTGCTATGGGATGTACCACCGGCAAATCCCATCGGTTTTTCTCAGCCACCAGATTTTTTTTGCCGTTCCCGGCTGGGCCGCTGGCTTGCGGAAGGCTGTGGGCAAGTTTAACCTGTTTTTTCACCGGAAGTACAATGCCGTTCTTGTGCCGGACAGGATAGAGGATGGTGGGAAATGGGGCTGGCTGAGTGGCCTGCTCAGCGAAGTTCCGGCGCCGGATGCGCAGCGGTACCGGTTTATTGGCCCGCTGTCCAGCCTGCAGGCTGAGGAAGTTCCCGACTCCTTGGATGTGCTGGTTTCTATTTCGGGGCCGGAACCCCAGCGCAGTATTTTTGAGGAACTAATTCTCGGTCAGATTGCCGGTGTTCCGGGAAGGAAGGCGGTGCTTCTGGGACGAAGTGAAGCCCGGGGGATACAGAAGCTGGAAGATGGAACCGTAATTTACCCGCATGTTTCCAGAGAGGTACGCCAGCGACTGTTCAACGCTGCGGAGGTGGTGGTGTCGCGGCCGGGCTACTCAACGCTGATGGAACTGGGAGAGCTGCGGAAACGGGCTGTGCTAGTACCCACTCCCGGCCAGACAGAACAGATTTATCTGGCGCAACGCCTCCTGGAAAAGAAGGTTTGCCACATTGTGGATCAAAAGAGGTTGGATTTGAAGAAAGATGTGCAGGCAGCCAAAAATGCACAGCCTCTTGAAATGCCGGCACGGACCCGCGAAAGCATTTCCCGATTTTTTGCGTTCATTGAGCAATTGTTGAGTGAATGGAGGGAAGGATCATGCGAAGACGCTGGATGATAGTAGCAGCTGTTTGTTTGGCTGTTGTGGCCACCAGCTGGGCCGGTAAAAAGCCATTCACCATCCGAGATCTGTACAACATCAAATCTGTGAGTGACCCGCAGATTTCGCCGGATGGTGCGTGGATTGCATTTGTGGTGACCAGCTACAAACTGGAAGAAGGGGAGAGCAATTCAGAAATCTACGTGATGCGCAGTGATGGAAGCGAAGTGCGGCAGATGACCAACCATCCCGCGGCCGATTATTCACCGCGGTGGTCACCGGACGGAAAAGAGATCCTCTTTATTTCCACCCGGAAGGACGGAGCCCAGCTCTGGATGCTGCCGGCGTTTGGAGGCGAACCGCGGCAGCTGACACGGATTTCTACCGGCGTCAGTGAACCGGTGTGGTCTCCGGATGGGAAGAAAATTGCCTTTGCCTCCCGGGTATTTCCGGAATGTGGGGCCGATGATGCCTGCAACAAAAAGATTCTGGATGCCATGGAAAATGGGCCCATTCAGGCTCATCTGGCCGATGAGTTGCTTTACCGTCACTGGACGGAATGGCGCGACGGCCGTTACACCCATATTCTGCTTCTCGACGTGGAGTCGGGAGAAATCGAGGATGTAACACCGGGCAAATTTGACAGCCCGCCGTTTGCACTTGGCGGAGGCCCGGGTTTTGTTTTCTCTCCGGACGGCAAGGAACTCTGCTTTGTTTCCAATCACGATAGGGATCAGGCGGTTTCCACCAATAAGGACCTGTTTCTGCTTTCGCTGGATACCAGGGAAGTGCGGAACATTACCGATGAAAACGAGGCGTACGATGCCGATCCGGTCTATTCTCCCGACGGCCGGTATATCGCCTACCGGATGCAAACGATTCCCGGATATGAATCCGACCGGTTCCGCCTGGTGATCTACGACCGTCAAACCGGAACAAAACGGACCCTCACAGAGGCGTTTGATTACTGGGTGGAAGAGATTGAATGGTCACCGGACTCGCGGTTCATCTATTTCACGGCACAGGTGAAGGGGCATATACCGCTATACCGTGTGAACGTGCGCTCCGGAAAGATCCAGCAGGTTCTGGACGTGAAAACCATAGACATGTTTGATCTGTCCCCGGATGGAAAATGGGTAGCTGTGGCCAGGCGGTCGGTGGGCGAGCCGCGGGAAATCTGGCGGGCCAGCACAAAAGGAAAGAACCTGAAGCGGCTGACATTTTTCAACAAAGCCATTGAAGACACGGTGGACATCCGGCCAGCAGAAGAGATGTGGATTCCCAGTCCCACGGGCATCCGTGTCCACACCTTTCTGGTGAAACCGCACAATTTTGATCCCACCAAAAAATACCCATTGATTCTCAACGTGCACGGCGGACCACAATCCATGTGGGCAGATGCTTTTCGCGGGGACTGGCAGGTGTACCCCGGGGCCGGGTATATCGTGGCGTTTCCAAATCCGCACGGTTCTGTGGGCTACGGGCAGGAAATTACGGCGGAGATTTCCAAGGACTGGGGTGGGAAGGTGTACGAAGACATTATGGCCGTGGCAGATTCTCTTGCCAGATTGCCGTATGTGGACGAAAACCGTATGGGCGCCATGGGCTGGTCTTACGGCGGCTACATGATGATGTGGATTGAAGGACATACCGACCGGTTTAAGGCCATTGCTGCGATGATGGGAGTGTACGATCTCCGGTCCATGTACGGGGCCACGGAAGAACTCTGGTTTCCGGAATGGGATCTCGGCGGCACACCCTGGACGTCAGATCTTTACGAAAAGTGGTCACCCTCCAATTTTGTGAAGAATTTCAAGACGCCGTGTCTGGTGATTACCGGGGAAAAAGATTACCGTGTCCCGTACACCCAGAGCTTGCAGTTTTTCACCGCGCTGCAGAAGATGGGAGTGCCTTCCCGGCTCATCGTGTTCAAGCATGATGGCCACTGGCCCAGCTGGGTCCGTTCGATGCCGCTGTATTATAACGCCCATCTGGACTGGTTTCACAAGTATCTGGGCGGAGATCCGCCACCCTGGGATGTGGAAAAAATGGTGCGCAACATGGCATTTGAGGAGGAGAAGGAGCAGTAACTGGAGAATGATCCCGGCATTTTGCCGGTAGCAGGAAACCGGCCCGGCAAGGTAAACCAGAGTATTTGCGTCCGGAAAAAAAGCGGATGCGGCCGGAGTCGGAGCCCGGATCGGCCCGGCAGGGGGAAGGCGGCAAAAGACTGTGCTTCCACGTCGTCAAAAGGTACAGGGGTGGGAGCCGGCGATTGTTTACATAGGGCAGAAAATGCCTGCCGGCAGCGGGCCGGGGAAAAATTCGCGGTGGGCTGTGGCACACGGCACCGGGGAACGTGCCATCGGAGAAAAATGGGTTTGGTTTCTTGCCAGAAGAAAGCATTGCTGCCGGGAGGGGGAGTAGGGGCGAAATCATGGGAGGGCAGCGCAAAAAAAGGTTTGAAAAGGTCTACAATATTGCTATATTGTATTGCCGGAATACAATGCGCCGAAATTGTAATATTTAACCGGGAATACAGTAATATTCTATTGTAATTGAAAAATACAATCCGGTAAAACTGTAATGAAGTGTTTTGTGGTTCTTTTCGATGTGATCCGTTCGTCGGCTGTGGCAGACCGCGAGTCTCTGACCCGGCGCATGGAGGAGGCTTCCCGGATTTGCAATGAAAAATATTCTTCTCATCTCGCTGGCGTTTTTGAAATTACAAAGGGGGATGAGATTGCGGGCGTACTGAACTCCGCTGCACCTCTGTTTTCCATTTATCGGGATATTCAGGAGGTTTTGCAACCGGAAGGCGTACGCTGTGCCGTGGCTTGGGGGGATATAACGGCAGGGCTGAATTCCCGCCGCAGCAGCATCATGGATGGGCCGGGTTTTTACCGTGCCAATGAGATCATGCTGCAGCTCAAAAAATTGCAGCTGTTCTGGCGAATATTCTCAGATGGTGGAGTTATCGATGAGGCGTTAAATGCTCTGGTCAATCTCTATTTTCTGGAGCGGGAGAAATTGACGCCGCTTCAGCGCCGGGTGTATGATCTTTACCTTATTCTGGGAAATCAGCAGCAGGTGGCACATCGGCTGAACCGGACGCAGCAGCAAATCTCGGCAACGCTGAAAAGCATCCGCTGGCGTGTGCTGAAAGGGGCGGAAGAAGCCATCGGCCTGCTGCTGCTTGAGCTGGACAAAAGGATCAAAGGGGAAAGGGATCAGAAGACGTGAATCCTGTTTGGAATACCGGTGCAATCCTGGTTATTTATTGTGGGGGATTCGTGGCAACCAGCCTTCTGCTGCGGCGGATTCTGGTGCTTGTGGATCCTTCCCTGCGCGACGGGATGAAGCTGGGGCTGGATTTCCGCGATATCGGCCTGTGGATTGGCCTGTGCGAGTATTTTATTGTGGTTACTTTTGTCTATTTTGGAGAATTTACCGGCATCGGCATCCTCTTCGCTGCCAAAGAGCTGGTACGCACCGAAAAGATCCGGGAACGGCCGTCGTACTACCTTCTGGGAACGCTACTCAATATTTCATTTGCCCTTTTCTTTGGCCTGCTGCTGCGGATGGCGCTGTAAGGGACGGTATAGGGAGGTGAAGTTACACAGACCGAACGCCGGTAGCGCCTTTTTCTTGTTGTCCGGGTTAGAATTAGAAACACAGAATGGGCAATTCGGGGCATGGGTTCCTTTCCCCCTCTTTTTTATTGGCAGTTCGAAATGAACAGGATTCCCGTTCCCCCTTTTGCAATGTTACGAATGTGAACAATCTGGTTAGCCATCTTCCACGGCAAGTTTCTTATTTGCTAACTTTTTCGGCTAACCGGTTTACAATAGTTGCAATCCGATCGTACAATTCCTGAAAGTTTGTGGGTTTTACAATATATTCTTCGGCCCCAAGAGCGAGTGCTGTCTGCATATCTCTTTTTATGTCCGACGTGCTGATAGCGACCACCGGCAAATCTGCCCATCTCGGTTCGCTTTTCAAGATTTTCAGAAGCTCGAATCCATCAATGCGTGGCAGTTTGAGGTCCAGGAGCATCATATCCGGGACCTTGCGGGCTTTAGAAAGGTACTGGAGGGCCTCCTGCCCGTCTCTGGCGAGCGTAACCTGGTGCACATTGGGAATCTGCAACAGGATTTCTCGGATCAAAATTGCGTGGTCGGGGTTGTCCTCCACGAGGAAAATATGGTAGTGTTTTTTCATCGCCTCTTTCTCCTTTCATTTTGGAATGGTGAAATAGAATGTCGCTCCCTTCCCGGATTCGGATTCTACCCATATTTTCCCCCCGTGGTGTTCGACGATCCGCTTGGCGATCGTCAGTCCGACCCCCGTACCAGGACAGTTTTGTCCCGTTATGCGGTAGAACAGCTGAAAAATCTTGCCATGATGTTGTTTTGGGATTCCGATCCCGTTGTCCCGGACCCCAAACTGATGAAAAGCCGGTCTGGATTCATAGAGGATTTCGATTTTACCTTTTTGTTTGCTGGGTAGGGCTTTTACGGCGTTGTGAATCAGGTTCCGAAACACTTGAACAATCCTGCCGCGATCCCCACGGATTCGTGGCAGATTTCGGGGAACAAGAATCCTGGCCGGACGGACTTCTTCTTCAAGATAGAGGGAATCCACCGCTTCCTGAATGGCCTCTTCTGCAGGAAATTCTTCAATCTGGCCTATCACACGCCCGATGCGTGAAAGGTCCAGAAGATCGTCGATAAGGCGTTCCATCTGGCGGGCATTTTCGAGAATGCGCGTGAGGTAAAAACGCGGCTCTCCCTTGAACTTTTCACCGTGCATGTCCAGCAAAAGCTGGGCAAAACCATTCATGGATATGACTGGCGCTTTCAGGTCGTGGGACACCGTGTAAACGAAAGCTTCCAGTTCCCGGTTTTTATGCTGAATTTCTTTTGAGTGCTTCTTAACCTGATGGAACAGCTCAGATGTGTGGAGGCCTGTACCCACGTGGGCCACAAAGGAATGAATCATAGATACCAGAGAAGGATTAAACCGCTCACCGTTCCGGTCCGCTACAAAGAGGAGAGCTTTGAGAGATCTGCCGGATTTCACCGGGAATATCCTGCATTCCGCCCCTTTCTCGCCAAACAATTTTGGCAGAAATTGGCCCGCTTCTGCGCAACCAGCTGAACTGCCTGTATGAACCGCTTTTTTTAGCTCCTGCAACCGGTTATCTTTTTTGGCGAAGGCCGCTTGAATTTGTTTCCAGTGGGTGGCCTGAAGGCCATACTGGGCAATGGGCCGAACCTTTTCCGATTTCCCATCCCACTGGACGACCCATGCTGCCTGAAATCCCAAAACTTCCACAATAGCTTGGGTTAGAAGGGAAAGAATGCGGCTCTGGCGTGCGGTGGCGTTAATCTGTTTGCTGAGTTCCTGGAGGCGGCTCAGTTTGTTAAAGTTCTCCCGAAGCTGACCGTAGAGCGAGGCATTTTCCAGAGCGGTACGAAGCAGCTCCGCCACATAGCGCAGAGTTCGGATGTCGTCCTCATCGAACGGAATGCGGGACTTCCGCGTTACGCAAATAACACCTGCCGGGCGCTGTCTGCCCGGAAGAGGAACAAAAAACAGGCTGTTGATGCCTTCTTGTTCAAAAAATTTCCGGTATGATTCTACCGGATACTGGCTGGCATCCGGGAAAGTTTTTACTTCATTATCGAACAGGCACTGAAGCGGCGGACATATGAATTCTGATGAAAGGGGGATGGAAAGGTGGATGATTTCTCTGGGCAAATTGGACCCTGCATAGGCTTTGCATTCCAGGGTTCCCTTTTGGTTATTCCGCAGCGCGATCCAGGCGTGGGCAAAATCCAGCTGTTTTACCAGGATGTTGGCGAATTCTTGCAGAATAATTTCTGGCTGCTGGAACTGGTTGGTAGCAATAATGGACTGAGTGAGCGCCGTCATGCGGCGTGCTTTCTGCTGCAACTCCTGGTGGAGGAGGAAATTTTCGAGGATACCGCTTAGCTGTGGCTGCAGGTGGCGGAGTGTTTCAAGGTTGCTCTCACCTACTTGATGGGGATGGGCCCACCGCAAAATCAAAAGTCCAAACCACCGGCTTTTTCCCGAGAGGACCAGTACAACCCACTGTTCGTTCCACCACGGCTGCTTTTTGCTTTCGGCTGGTCTTACCAGCAGTTCTGCAGCCGTTCCCGCCCACAAAACTCTTCCGGATTTTGCGAAGCGCATCTGTAAGGCCGGAAGTCCAGCTTTTTCCAGCTGCTGCAGACGCCTTTTGCCAAAGGCCCGTTCGTACAGTATGGTGTTCTGCTGCTGGGGGATATGCCAGAGGATGAGGGCGCTTCCTTTGGCGTTCAGCTGCCGCCGGATATCTTCCACAATGTTGGCCCACATCTCTTCCCGGTGGGACCGTTTTACGGCTTCTTCGGCCAGCCGGTACGATGCCTGCAGGTTCCTGTTCACCTTCTGGAGGGCATCCTGCTGTTTTTTCAGTTCACGGATATCCGTGGCAATGCCAAGAATGTGCGGGGAAGAGCCGTGGTGAACTTGAACCAGCGTCAGCAAGACCGGAATCGGTTCGGATGGCTGTCCTTTCAGAGCAGCTTCCAGCTGTACCGGAGAGGTTGAGTTCAGGCGGTTTTGAAGTTTTTCCCACGACCATTTTCGGGGAAGGAGTAAAAATTCGAGAATATTCTTCGATTTGTAGGTGTCTGGTTTCAATCCCAGAGTTTCCAGACAGGGGCTATTGGCATACAGGAGCCAACCTTTTCCGTCTACAGCGAATGCAATGGTGCCGGCATGTTCCAGGATGGTGTCTTGCAGCTGGATCCGGTTCCGCATGAGATTCTGTTCGGTCAGGTCCCGTATGGTTACCATCTGGGTTTTTTCGCCCAGAAGGTAGATGGCTTTTGTGCGAAATTCAACTTCGCGGACGTTTCCATCGCGCGTGAGAAGGTGCCCGAGGATCGCGGCCGGTTTGCCGGCGCTGGCATTGAGCAGGTGGTCCTGGACCGAATTGCGTTCATTAACCGGGATAAAATTGTGAAAGTGCTTCTTTTTCAGTTCAGAGGGACGGAATCCGATCATCTGGCAGAAACTGGGGTTCGCATAGCAAAAACGTCCGTCACCATCCAGCAGCACAATTCCGTCGGTCGATTGTTCAACCAGTGTTGCATACCGCTCTTCTGACTCACGCAGGGCATTTTCTGTTTCGCGGAGTTCCGTAATATCCGTGAAAACCAGGAGGAGCCCGGGATTCCCTTCACCCGATTCCAGATTGAGCTTTCTGCCGGAAATCAGGCAGTGGATTCTTTTTCCGTTTTTCTTTTTGAGCATGCATTCTTCATGAAGCACATTTTCGCCGTTGCGGCGGGAGCGGGCAAACAGAGGATGTCCGTCACGGTCGTCGTCCGGTGCAATCAGCTGTTCGATGGTCATGGATTCCAGTTCGCGGCGGGAATAGCCGAGCAATTTGCGCAGCGCTGAATTGTGATAAACGATCCGTCGGTCTTGCACAAGCGCAATTCCCTCCGGGAGGGCTTCCAGAATCTCCGCTTTCATATGTTCTGAAGCCTGCAGGGCCTGCTCGATTTCCGCCTTCTGGCGTTTCACTTTTTTGCTCTGGATGGCCAGTTCCAGAACATGGGCCAGATTCCGCAGCAGCTGGATGTCCTCATCAGTCCACTTGCGGTAAGTATGGCATTCATCGAATCCCAGGAAACCCCAGAAACGGTTGTCTACCCATAATGGAACGACCAGCAAGCTCTTGATGGACTGCATCTCCAGGATGGGCTGAAGCGAAGGGGGAAGATCCTCGTAAATGTTGGAGGCGTAAATAACCTCGTTGCGCTCCAGTTTGTTTTTCCAGAAAGGAACCTTTTCATAGGGGATGTTCTGTAGTTCATCTTTGAAAGGCTGAATGCCACTGTTGACCCATTCGTGGGTGTTGCTGGTAAATTGTCCGTTTTCTGAATTTTCAAACAGATAAACGCGGCTAACCTGGGTGGCCATGCCAATGTGCTGGATGGCATGATGAAGGAAGCTTTCGAGGTCCAGTTCGGTAAAAGCAAGCTGGGCGATCTCGGAGATCAGCCGTTCATATCTCCAGCGCAGCTGCCAGTCTGTTTGTCCCTGAATGGCCATCCCGTGTGGCCGCATAGCGACCAGAAAAAATCCATTGCCGGCAGCGGCCGTGTGGATTTCGTAAGAGAAATGGTCCAGCGTAATGGAAAAATTCCAGCACCCGTTGCCAGGAAGCTTGGAAAGCTTGTTCCAGAGTGTTTTCAGTTGAGGGTGCGCGAAAAACGGGGAAGTGTGGAGCTTTTGCCATTCAAAAGGCCGGAGAATGTTTTTCTGCCGTGCGGTTTGGGCAACAACTTCCGCAAAGCGGGCATTGGAATAGATCGTTTGCTTTTGGGGGTCCCACAGAAAGGCCGGACAGGGGAGGTCGTTTATTGACAGGTGGATTTCCTGATCGATCAGAAGGGGGCAACATGTGTGCTGAGGCATGGCGGATCGCTCCCGTTTAGCCCGTGACGTCCATTGGATGCCGGTTTCCGGAGATAGAAGGCTTGGCGCAAAAGAGATGCAGGAAAGGTAACGTAGGCGAGATTATCCGGGATGTTGGCCTTTTTTGCTGTGGAAGACGTTTCGATTTTTCCAGCAAAGATAAGTGGCGGGGTGGTCCTGGAATGACTTCACGGATACAGCGTTCATCGAACCGTATTTCCACGGAACGGTGCCCTCCCGGTAAATGTGGATTAAAAGAACAATCAGTCCCTGAATCCGGTTCCGGCGTTGAATGGTTTTGACTTACGCTCTGTTCCGGCGAGAAACCTGGATAATATTAACCTGTTTTTTGCTATATGTCAAGAAAAATCAATAATTTTGCAAAAATTTAATAATTGTGTCCGCCTTTGTTTGGGTGGAAAAATAAATGACATACCGGAGCTTTTGGCAGAGGTTCTGCCATTGCAGGAGCAGGATTCCCCGGGAAATGCATGGGCTGGATGGTGAAAGGCTACGGAGGAAACGGCCCTTTTCCCTGGCGCAACACAACCGGTTCTTTTCCCGTCAGGTCAATGACCGTGGAGGGTTCAAGCCCAAGCAGGCCGCAGTCGAGGATCAGATCCACCTTGTCTCCCAGTTCTTCCAGAATTTTTTCCGGGTCGTTCAGAATGTCCTGACCGGATAGGTTGGCCGAGGTACTGATGATGGGATTGGGGAACTCCTTAAGCAGAAGCATACAGATTTTGTTGTCCGGAATGCGAATGCCAACGGTACGTTTGTTTACGGGGGCAATACGGCGCGGAACCATCCGGGTGGCCGGCAAAACAACCGTATACGGGCCGGGAAAGATCCGCCGCATCAGGCGGTACGCATCATCCGAAACATGTGCGTATTTGCTGATCTCTTTCAGATCCGGCACAATAAAACTGAGGGGCTGTTTTCTGGATTTTCCTTTCAGTTCATAAATCCGGTCGATGGCCTTTTTGTTGAAAATGTCGCACCCAATGCCATACACGGTGTCGGTTGGATAGACGATGACGCCTCCGTTGGATAGGACTTCAGCCGCCTTTCGGATAAAGCGTCCTTGCGGGTTGTCCGGATTTATTTTAAGAACCTCGGCCATCGGTCTTCCCTCCCTCAAAGGGTTTCGGAAAAGGAAAATGCAGTTTGTACGTTTCTCTCTGCCATCTTTTGCCCTAAAGTTAGCGCTATGAAACTCCCGATGCAAGTGCTTTATACACGGGGAGGAAGGGTCTTCGGGTATACGCCCAAAAAAATTGCCGGAAAAAAAGGGGGACCTATCGTATAATAAATAAAAAGTCAAACAAAAGATTTTGGTACGATGCTGAAGATTGTTGCCGACGGCAATATTCCATTTGTCGAGGAGGCTTTTGGTCCTCTCGGAGAATTGCGGCTATACCGGAGCCGGCAGATCCCCCGCCAACTCCACCG
>Ga0209426_1000847_pt1 | contig 24655 bp, 16 predicted proteins | sample Deesub1362B_J571_FD_187697 | JGI IMG/M metagenome (GOLD analysis project Ga0209426, IMG submission 187697) | Deep oceanic, basalt-hosted subsurface ecosystem from Juan de Fuca Ridge flank, Pacific Ocean, CORK Borehole 1362B_J2.571 (SPAdes)... ...
AAGCCTCTCCAAGGGCTCGCTTATATCTTGGATTGTTATATCCTCAGCCCTCTTTCTCATCACCCATTCCATAATCCATCACCTCAGACGTAAGATCTCAGAATTTTACTTTCAACATCAACCATCGCGTTAACAACGAGTTCCGCAATTCCACCGCACCTTATCCTGTACTTCCTCCTCAGTCCATGGTACGATAAGGCCTCGTTAATCGTCTTTTTGCAGTTGCTGCATGGAGCGCACACGTATTTCCTTATGCCCGGATTCAGATCCGTATCGAATGCTTCGGTTATCTGCCTGATTTTAATTCTGCTCGCAATCTTGTTCCTCCATTCTGGAAAGTTCATCGAATTCATTATCGCGAATCCGCTCCCTCCTCCGCAGCAGTAGTTGTAAACTCCGTTCGGATGCATCTCTCTGAACTGCGGACATATCTCGCGAAGGATGTTCCTCTGGGGTTTGACTATGCCGACGTATCTGGATATGTGGCATGGATCGTGAAGCGTTACGGGAAAATCGCTCGCATCCATGTCGATCTTTATCTCCCTTTTCCTCACGATCTCCCACAGAAGCGGAATGTAGCTCTCCCTCGGAACGTCGTATTCATCGGTGAAAAACCTGTCCGCTGCGGCCATCAGTGTTGTGTGACCGTGTCCGCTCTCACCGACTACTATCCTGTTCACGTCTAAATCCTTTCCCGCCTCGACATGCTTCAAAGCTATTCTAGCAAGCTGAACGTCATCGTACCACATACCGTAGTTTACAGCATCGAGCACGGGTATTTTGCTGCTGAGCGTCCATTCGTAACCCGCTTTTTCGAGTATTATCGCGAACGAAGCGATCGTTTCTGGGTAGTAGATGTAGTCGAGGATGCTATGGACGAGGAGTATGTCAACTCCCTTAACATCAACTGGAAGCCTGTACCTTTTGCCGGTAAGCTGTTCGATATCCTTCTCGATCTCTTTGATGAACGATCTGAATCCTACCGGGGACAGGCCAACTGAAGAGCCGTCGAGAAGGTGTGAGATCGTTCCTTGTTTGTGCAACGCCTTGGGCGCTATTCCAAGTTCCTGACTGAAAAGCTTCCTTATCTCCCTCGTTATCAACCCGTTGTCTATCCCTATCGGACACGTCTGCGTGCAACGCCTGCATATCGTGCATCGATACGCAAGCTCCGCCAGACGCATCACAGTTCTTGCGTTCAGTTCGATGTCGGATGAGAGCTTTCCGAAAACCCCCGGCTTGATGTACCTCTTTATGATCCTCCTGAGAACCTCGGCACGATAGGTTGGGCGGTATATCTCTTTCTTGCAACTCTGGTATATCGCGCATGCCTCACTGCACAGGTTGCATTTCATGCAATTCTTGATCGAAAGTTTTAGAGGCTGCAGAAACGTCCAGTTGTTCTCCTTATCCAGCAACTTCTTCAAACCTTCTATAAACCTGCTAACCAAAGCCTCCTCTTCCTCCTTGCTCTTCGGCTTCCAGGGTTCGTCTATCGCTATAAAGCCGTCCAGCTCTGTGGCGTAATCCTCTTTCCATTCTGGATCTGAATCCGTGAATTCTGGTTCCTCGCTGTGTAGTGGCAGGAGGTCTTCCGATCTGACCTTAACGAGCTGCTTATCTATGACGGAAAAATCCTCCGGGGAAATAAAGTTGAACTTGTAGTAATCCATTGGTTTGACACCTCATGGTCCTTGAACTCACTTGCCCTTCCTCTCTTCCGCGAGCTTTGCCCTGACCTCCATTACCGGCTCGATCTCCATCGCCTCTTCGGCCCATGTTATCCCCTGCCTTATGTGGGGTGCAGACCAGCTGACCTTGTAGGACAGCACCTCCTTGATTTTCTCCCTGAGCGGTGAGCCAACGATGTTGGGGGTGTCTTCCCACAGTATTTTGTGGTACGTGAAGTACTTCGCAACGAAGTGCGTCATCTTCGTGGTTGGGATGTAGGCGACGAGGAGTGAAAGGAGCGTCATGTGAATCGTTTGACTTGGCGAGAGATCGGGAAGGGCCGAGAAAGTTACCAGCGACATCATGGATGCTTTTGCGGCAGTAAAATTCGGATCAGAAGTCCATGCTAGAATGCCAGTTACCGTGACGGCCAGAATGAAGAGCAGGTTGAAGTAGTCTACCGACGTGCTGTAACTTCTCAGGCTTTTGTCGGAGATCCTTTTCAGCAGCAAGCCAACACAGCCGAAGCTTAGGAGAGTGATTCCCAAACCACCGATAGCTACTATCAGCTGATCTCCAACTCCGAAGCCAGCAATCGATGTTATCGCGTTCAAAAACAGTAGTGCAAACCAGATAAGCATCAGGTATATGCCCATGTGGAAGGGAAAGGTCAGGTACCAGAGTCGCCTCTTGTACTCGAAAACCCGCTTGATGAAGATCATCTCCAACAGCATCTCCTTCAGCTCACCGGCAAGACTAGTCTCCCTCGGTTTCTTCCACCATTCCGGCTCCTCGTAGTAGCTACCCCCGTACTCTGCTTTGAACTTCTCGTGCGGGACGGGATAAAGCTCCCATCGCAGATGCAGTGGCATCGTTGAGTATTTGATTACCTTTGCCAAAATCAAGATTGCAAAAATTCCGATCGAAATATAAACCAGTATTTGCAACCACAACATTTTCAGCACCTCTTCTCAACTTTTAATGTAAAACAGTCTGTCTATAATCTATATAACTTTTTCTAAATATTTCAATTAACAATGTTTACCATAGTTAACATAGTTAAATATTGATTTCTAACTATTACATAATTAAAGGTTAACTATTTTTTATTTTTTGACAAGAGTGGTATTGGGTGCAAGCGGGCGGGGTAGTATGATAATTTGTTATTATAAATTAATTATAAATTATCGTCCATAACCTTTTTATCCGTAAACATCATTCGTGACCGTAGGCCGACTCCCAGATGAGTTCTATCACGTCAAAGACCTGAAGCCTGTCATCCAATCCTTCAGCCTTGACACCGTCTTCGAGCATTATCATGCAGAATGGACATGCTACAGCGAGGACTTCCGCATTCGTTGAAGCAGCCTCCCTTGCTCTAATCCTGTTCGGCCTGTCATCGCCCGGATATTCACGAACCAGATTTCCCCCACCCCCTCCACAGCAAAAACTCCTATCTCTGTTCTTTGGCATTTCTATAAGCTCGATACCGGGAATTGCTGCCAGAATCTCCCTTGGTAGCTCGTACATACCGTTGTATCTTCCGAGGTAGCATGGATCGTGGAACGTGACCCTCTTTTTCACGGGATTTTTCAGCTTGAGTTTCCCGGATTTGATCGCCTCCAGGAGTATTTCGAGGATGAACCTGACGTTTAGGTTCTCGTATTCGTTTTTGAAACCGTTGAAACAGTGGGGGGAGGTGGCCAGTATCCTTTCTATCCCGTATTTCTCGAAAATCCGGAGGTTCTCACCTTTCAGGCTCTGGAATAAACCTTCTTCGCCCACTCGCCTTACATCGTTACCGCAGCAACCCTCCTCTCTGCCGAGAATCGCGAAGTTGACGCCGATGTCGGCCAATAGCTTGGCTATCTTCTTAGCTATCGGTTTGTTTCTGCTGTCGAAGCTGTGAGCACAGCCAACAAACCACAACCATTCGAATTCAGCATCCTTCGCCAATGGAATATCTGTTTCAGCGTCTTTTCTCCAGTGGTCTCTCTTGAACTTCGCCTCGCCCCAGGGATTCTTCTGTTTCTGGATGTTTGTAAGGTAATCCCTTATGTCTGGTGGAGCGAGTGCGGATTCGACTATCCCCCTCCTCATCTCGCCGATTATCTCCATCTGTTCTATGTAAACCGGACACATTTCCATGCATGCTCTACACGTTGTGCACGCCCATACAGCCTCCATATCCAGCACGTTGTTGAGGAGTGGGATTTCCCCTCTTTTCCTCCCCACAACGTCGAAGCTTTTGTCGACAGCTCTCCTCAAACTCTGCATCAGGAACATTGGAGAAAGCGTTGTTCCGGAATTTGTCGCTGGACATGCGTCGTGACATCTTCCACACCTCATGCATGCGATGGATGAAAGCAGATCCCTCCACTGGAGGTCCTTGGCTTCGATAGCGCCCATGTACTCTTCATCATCGACCGTTCTTGCGGCGATTCTGCTCGTTCGCGTGAGGATGTTGAGGGGTGCAGCGATAACGTGGGAAAGTTTTGTAAACGGTATGAGAAGGATGGCGATCATTGCTATGAGGGAATGGACACTCCAAAAGATTTTGTAGAGCTGAAGGTCGAAGGATAGCAGATTTGCCAAGAAACTCCCGACCAATGCGGTGTAAGCGGGTTCGCCGCTTGCGAGCCTCATCCCCTCTATCGTAAATCCGATGACCGCGATCATCCCAAATAACGCCAATATGGCCCCATCATCCCTTGCATACGTCCATTTTTCTTTAAATCGGGAAGGTTTGAGGATGTATCTGTTCGTTATCGCTATCAACAGTCCTGTGATAAGAAAAACTCCTGCAAGATCCATGAGAGCCTCGTGGATAAGGTAGAAGGTTCCTTTGAAGAAAAAGGGCGTAAAACGCTCGGCAATCGTTAGGTTCGTTGTGCCTACGGTTAGTACGATGATTCCCCACAGGAGCAACAGATGCATCGTGCCCATCTTGGCCTCCCTTGCGTAGAGCCTTGCGAACGCGAGACCGTCTTTTACGACGTACCAGATTCTCTTTCCGAGGTTTTTGAGTCTTTTTTCGTCTCTTCTCCCAGTGCGGAGTATTCTGTACCATCTGTGTACCTGTAAAAGTAGCACAACCGCGGCAACAAGGAAAAAGAGGTAGTGGATGTACAGGGGTAGGGTCTCACCGATTCCCCAAAGAAGTGGTCTGGTCGGAACCATAACTTAAACCTCCTGAATCGTAATTCGTCGGAAAATATTTATGTTTTTAGTAAATTTTTTACTGCAATTTATGTTTTTTACCGCCCGTCGGACCCCTTGAAAAACGCTTTTCAACCGGGAGGTTCAACTCCACTCGGTGTTTTGAATGGATCTCGAGGGTTTTGCAAGGAGGACACTTTCTAGAATGGATGAAAAGGAGGTCAAAAAATTGCTGACGGAGAGGATAATCGAGATAAAGGGATGGGATCACGAAAGGGCTGAAAAGTGGGCAGAGGCTGTGATCCTGGAAGTTAGGAACGCCACATCGAAGTCCCATCCAGTTCTGGATTATCTCGCATCGGGGGTCAGTATGGGGGAATTTGGGGTTGGATCGAGGGGAAAGGGCGATTTTTACGTTCACAGGAAGATTGCAGAAGTTATTGGGGAAGGTAGCGCGGTTCTGTCGACAAAAGATCTGGATGATGCGGGAGTCGTCAGATACGGCGGTCTTTACGTGTCCGTTGCGGTAGACGGCATTCATTCTCGGCTAAGCGAGTATCCATTCATCGCAGGATTTCACGTTACGAGAGCTGCTATGAGGGACGTTTACGTTATGGGGGCCAAACCAATCGCCGTCTTTTCGGACATTCACATTGCCGATGATGGGGATGTGGCGAAAATATTCGACCACATCGCTGGCATAACCGCGGTATGCGATCTGACAAACGTCCCGCTCGTAAGCGGTAGCACGCTCAGGATAGGGGGAGATATGGTTATAGGTGAGCGAATGACAGGCGGTGTTGGATGCGTTGGAATTTCAGAGCACATAACTCCAAGAAAAAATGCTAAGGAGGGAGATACGATCCTGCTTACAGAAGGGGCGGGAGGTGGGACGATCGTTACGGCCGCGATTTTCTACGCAAAACACGAGCTGATCGATGAGACGCTGAACGTAGATTTCCTTCTGGCATGCGAATCCCTGTTTGCAGAGGGCATCACCAACGAAATTCATTCTATGAGCGATGTCACGAATGGGGGGATAAGAGGGGATGCGGAAGAAATTTCGGCCGTGTCTGGAACGGCTCTGGTTTTTGACTACGAGGAAACGAGGAAGGCCGTAAATCCGAGAATATTGGACATGCTTGAAGAACTGGGGATAGACTTCATGGGGGTTTCGATAGATTCGCTGATGGTTATAGCTCCCGACGAAGTTGCTGAAAAAGTGAAAAAGGCGATAAGAAGAGCTGGAGTAAAGGTTGTGGAGGCTGGGTGGGTTGAGAGGGGAAAGGGGGCTTACTTCATGAGGAATGGAAGAAAAGAACCTCTGAGGCCGAGATTCAGGGAATCCGCCTACACACCACTGAAGAAGGTTGTTGGAGAGCTCACACCCCCGGATTTCGAGGAGATGCGGAAGAGGGTTGATCTAGCCGCCAGCGCTGCGGTTGAGAAGAAGAGGAAGGTCATCGAGAAGATCCGAAAGAGGTCCGAAAGGAGGAAATAGGACCGCGGAAGAAATAAAATCGGAAGCATGAGTCAGAGAAGATCAGAGATGAATCGGAGGTAAGAGATCGAAACCAATCAGAAGGGCAGATCCCATTTGGAGCTTGGGTCCCCTTTCAGGTACTTCTCTATCAACCTTCCCTCGACTTCAACGTCGAAGAGATTTGCAAGGCTCAAAACCATGAAAAGAACATCGCTCAGCTCCTCTTCTACGCTTTCCCTCTCTTCCCTTCTGACCGCTTCTGCGAGCTCACCTATCTCCTCCATAAGAACTGCAAGCAGGAATAGTGCGCCCGATTTTCTGTCGGTATCCAGGTATTTCTCTCTTATTTTAACTTTGAGCTCTTCAAACTCCATAAAATGGGTAATCAGGATAATTTTAAATATCTTGCTGGTTAAAAAAACTTGGAATGAATGAAATTAACGAGGTTGTTGAATCCGACGAATCCGATGGTAAGTCGGGTGAATCGGATGAATCCAGCGATAAATCCAAATCCGATTTGGAAATGTCTGAAGAGGCGAACGGCGAATTCGAGTACCTCTTAATCGGGTGCGGAAGCTTCGGGTTTAACGTCCTCAAAGAACTTGCGAAAGATGGGAAGAACGTGCTTGCAGTCGATTCTTCTCCTGAAAAAATCGAGGTTCTGAGGGATCAGGACTTCAATGCGATTCTCGGTGACGTTTCGAAAAAGGACTTTCTACTTTCATTCGATTTCGACAAAATTTCCGTCGTTTTCCTCCTCCTCCCCAACTTCGAGGTCAACAAGAAGGCGGTGAAGCAGATAAGATCGATATCGAGATCCGTTTTCATAATCGCGAGAGCTTCCGGAGTCAGGGAAAAAGAGGAACTCGAGGCTCTTGGTGCTGATGCGGTGGTTACCCCATCCGCAGCGATGACGAGGATGGTCATCGAAACCCTCAACAGAATGGAGACGCTGAGGAGGATAAGGAAGTTCAAAGAAGTCCTGAGCAGCATGAAGGAAAAGAAGCTTGCGATCTTCACCCACGACAATCCCGATCCGGATGCTCTGTCTTCAGCGATGGCGTTGAAGGAGATAGCCAAGCACATGGGAATCGAAGCGGAGATAATCTACTACGGCGAGATCTCCCATCAGGAGAACAAGGCGATGGTTAACCTGCTGAACATCGAGATCGTGAAGGCGAGTGACGTTGATTTGAAGCACTTCGAGAAGTTCGCGCTCGTCGACTCCTCTGCTAAGGGGGTGAATAATTCGATTCCAGAGCATATCCATCTGAACATCGTGATAGACCACCACCCCGCCGAAAACGTCGAAGCGGAATTCGTTGACATAAGGGATAACGTCGGCTCAACCGCAACGATCATGACGAACTACATGGTTGAACTGAACCTCGTTCCAAGCAGAACCCTGGCAACGGCGCTATTTTTCGGAATAAAGAGTGAAACGGATGAATTCAAACGAAATGCAAGAACTGAAGACTTTTCAGCAGCAGCAATTCTCTATCCATACGTCGATCACGATCTGATAGAGAAAATGGAGGGTCCGGCCCTATCCTACGAGACTCTCGATGTTCTGGGGACTGCGATAAAGAACAGGGAAGTGTATCCTCCCGTTCTGATCTCTTTTGCTGGCTTCATAAACGAGAAGGACGCTATAACTCAGGCTGCCGACTACCTGCTTAAACTGGAGGGGATCTCGACGGTCCTAGTTTTTGGCGTGGTGAAGGATGTTGTACATCTGTCAGCCAGAAACAACGATGTGAGGATCAACATCGGCGAAATTCTAAGAAGGGCTTTCGGAGACGTCGGAAGTGCCGGCGGCCATGCTCATGCTGCTGGGGGTCAAATCTCACTGGGCATCTTTGGAGAGATCTCCGAGAAGGAGGTGCTCAGCAAGCTCATAAGGGAGGCGGTGAGAAAACGCTTCCTGAACGCTTTGGGAATTGAAGGCGTCGGCGAGTAGGAGCTTACGAGCTATCCTGAATCCTCTAAACCCTCGAACCTCCCGATCCCGTCACAGGTTTGAACTAACGCTAACTCAAAACTTAAGCGACAATAAAAATCCATATAAACATGCTTGTCCAACCTAAGTTCTCAGATGATGGATAGGATGCAGGATGCGAAAGGGTCGGAAGGTGTACGTGTGGGAGGTATAGTTCAAGGCAGGGAATACGAAGATTCTGAGATCGAAAAGCTCCTTCACCCCCTGCTGAAGGAGTGGTTCAAAAGCAAATTTGCCTCCTTCACTCCCCCTCAAAAATATGCGATCTTCGAGGCGTTTAATGGTAATAACGTCCTCATCTCATCTCCGACGGGAAGCGGAAAAACGCTTGCAGCCTTCCTCACGACATTGAACATGCTCATCGATCTGGCCTCACGAAATGAACTTGAAGACAGGGTTTACACCCTCTACGTTTCCCCACTGAAAGCCTTGAACAACGATATAAGGAAGAATCTGGAGCAACCGCTGGAAGAAATCTATGAACTTGCGGAAGGGAAAGGTATCAAGCTTCAGCCGATAAGGATAGGTGTTAGGACTGGAGATACCGATCAGAGGGAGAGGCAGCTTCAAACGAGAAAACCACCTCACATCTTCATCACAACTCCAGAGACGCTCTCCATAATACTCGTAAGTCCAAGGCTTTCGAGATCGCTGACGAGAATAGAATTCCTCATCATCGACGAAATTCATGCGGTTGCGGAAAACAAGCGGGGAAGCCATCTTTCGCTTTCTGTTGAAAGACTTCAACGGATTCAGGAAGGTAAAATGGTCAGAATAGGTCTTTCCGCAACGATTCACCCGCTTGAGGAGGTTGCAAAATTCTTGGTTGGATTTGAAAACGGGAAGGTAAGGGATTGCGTTATTGCAGACGTGAGCTTCTCAAAGCCGGTAGACATAAGGGTGATCTCGCCCGTTGAGGACTTCTTTAGAGAGAGCTCGGAGGGTATAAGCGAGAAGCTCTACGAAACCCTTGCGGATCTGATAAGGTCTTCCAAAACAACCCTGATATTCACGAACACGAGAAGCGCTACCGAGAGGGTTGTTTACAATTTGAGAAAAAGACTTGGAAAGGATTTTCCTATTAGAGCCCATCATTCCTCCCTCTCAAAAAACGTGAGGTTGGAGGTTGAGGACGAGCTTAAAAACGGAAAGCTCAGATGTGTTGTCTCATCAACGAGCCTGGAGCTTGGGATAGACATAGGTTACATCGATCTGGTGGTGCTTTTAGGTTCGCCAAAGAGCATAAATCGTGCTTTGCAGAGGATAGGAAGGAGCGGGCACAAGCTGCATGAGGTTTCGGTTGGTCGGGTTGTTGTGGTCGATCAGGACGATCTCGTTGAATGCACGGTTTTGACGCACGAAGCCCTCAACAGAAGGCTCGACAGGATAAAGATCCCGCAGAAGCCTCTTGATGTGTTATGCCAGCATATCGTTGGAATGGCGATCGAGCGAAAGTGGAGGATTGAGGAAGCTTTGAACCTCATCAGGAGCAGCTACCCTTACAGAAATCTAAGGAAGGACGAGCTGATATCCGTGCTTAGGTACTTGGCAGGCCACTCGGATTTTGAGAAGAAAAGGGTTTACGGAAAGATATGGTTCGACGAGGAGGAAGGTACCTTCGGAAGAAGGGGAAAATTGCTCAGACCGATATACTACCTGAATGTCGGGACGATTCCCGATGAGGTGGCTATAAAGGTGATAACGAAGGACGGGAAGAGGGTCGGGAAGGTTGAAGAGGAGTTTGCAGAGAGGCTCGTCAGGGGAGATGTTTTCGTTTTGGCTGGAAGAACCTTCCGATTTCTGAGGTCGAGAGGAATGAACATCATAGTTGAGGAGGTCGAGGGGGAGAAGCCAACTGTTCCAAGCTGGTTTTCAGAACAATTGCCTTTGAGCTACGATCTTGCTTTGAGAATTCAGGCCTTCAGACGGGAGATGGAAGAGATTCTAAATTCTGACCTTCTGGAGTTTGAGGATGCTGTGTACTATTTGAGGAAGAACTACAACCTCGAAAGGAGTTCTGCCGAAGCAATAGTGAGGTACTTTAGGGAGCAGAACCTCTTCAGTTTCATTCCCACCGACAGGAGGTTCCTCGTAGAGAACTTCGAGGATGAGGGTGGTGAGTGCTACGTTTTCCACTCTCTCGTTGGAAGGAGGGCGAACAGCGCAATAGCAAGGGTTGTCGCCTTCAGGACGGGGATGCTAAAGAACTGCAGCGTGAAGATAGCCGTTAACGATAACGGTTTCATGTTAAAGCTTCCTTACAGAAAAAGGCTGACGAAGGATGAGATACTGGAACTTCTAAGGCCTGATAACTTCGTCGATCACCTCGTCAAAGCTCTGGACAGAACGGAGATTCTGAGGAGGAGATTCCGGCATGTATCCGTAAGATCGCTTATGGTCCTCCGAAATTATCTTGGGAGGGAGAAAAGCGTATGGAGGCAACAGCTGAACGCCGATTCGTTGTTAAGACTGATAAAGAAAAACTTTGGGAACGATTTCCCGGTTTTAAGGGAAACTTACAGGGAGATAATGGAGGATTCCATGGACCTAGAAAATGCGATCGATTTTCTGAGAAAGATTGAACATATGGAGGTGAAACTCGCAAAAATGCCGTATCCCAGCCCCTTCGCGTTGAACATCTTCGTGCTTGGAGAGGAGGACGTGGTGCTGATGGAAGACAGGAAGAAGATCATAAGGAACCTTTACGAGAAGATCGCACGACTGATCGAGCTCAGAGCCGAAGCCGTTGCCGATGGGAAGTAGGTTGGCGGGAAGTAGGTTGATAAGTAGGTTGATAATTGGGATTAATAAAGTTAGGTAGTATTAGGTAGTTGGAAAGGGAGAGGTCAGATGAAAGTCGAACGGATTGCGGTGAAGGGATCTGAACCGAGAAAGTCTCGCGAGATTGACGGCATAACGCTACTACCTGAAAAAGCCGTTTTGATAGAGGATACGGCTGTAATTTCCGATCTGCATCTTGGCATCGAACAGTCGATGCCAGGAGCGGTTCCAAGGCTCCAGATAAGAGAGGTGGTTGGGGAAGCCGAAAGGTTGTTCGACTACGGGGTCGGAAGCCTCGTCGTTAATGGGGATATGAAGCACGAATTCAGCCAGAACATGCCGTACGAGTGGGATGACGTGAGGTATTTCGTCGAAAAGGTTCTCGAACTGGGGAGGCTGAGGGTTGTTAGAGGAAATCATGACAACTATCTGGCTGCCATTCTGGCAAAATACGATATCGAGTTGGAGAAAAGCATAAAGCTGGGGGAATGGACGCTCGTTCACGGACATGAGGAGGTTGATGCGAAAAAGCTCGTGATAGGTCATGAGCACCCCTCGATAAGACTCCGTTCAGGCTACGCTTCCTACACGTATCCCTGTTTCCTGAGGGCGTTGGGTGATGAAAGGGAAGTTCTCGTTCTTCCCTCCTTTTCTCCTATGATTAAAGGTTCTGATGTCCTCAGCACCTTCGAGTTTCTCTCACCGGTTTTGAACTCCTTCTCTCCCGATGAGATGGAGATCTATGCAATTGAGGACGGGATATACGAAATGGGCAACCTATCGACGCTTAGGGAAGTTGTGGACGTGGCGTCGAGGGTATAGCCTAAATTGCTTTAATCGCAAAAATTACAGATCAACTCTCACAACCTCGCAGGAGTTCGAGTAGTTTTCTGGATAGATTTTTTTAAGCTTTCCGCTGCATATCGGACAGTTCTCGTTGGGTTTGACCTCGATGTTGAGGAACTCCATCGACTGGAGGTCTATTCTCAACAACCCCCTAATCGTGCTCCCGATGCCGGTGATTATCTTCAACGCCTCAACTGCCTGGATGCTCCCGACAACGCCGGCGGTGGCTCCGATTATGCCCGGAAGCTTCGGTGATGGGGCGGCAGGATACACGCATCTGTAGCAAGGACTGGAGACTATCGTCATCGCCTCCCCCTCGAATTCGTAGATCGCTCCGTGAACCATCGGAATATCGAATATCCTGCACGCATCGTTTAAAATGAACCTCGTCCTGAAGTTGTCCGGGCAGGAAACAACCACGTCATGGCCTCTGATAAGTTCAACAACGTTTTCAGGTTCGATTCTCTCCTCCAAAGCCTCAACCTCCACATCGGGATTGAGCTCCTCCACGAACTCCTTTGCAGAGTTGGCCTTGTTCCATCCTATCTTTCCGGAGTGGATCACTTGACGCTGGAGGTTGCTTTTCTCAACGGTGTCAAAATCCAGTATGCTCAGCTTTCCAACTCCTGCTGCTGCCAGATACATTATAACCGGGCTACCGAGCCCCCCTGCTCCAACGACAAGCACTTTGGACTTTAAAAGCTTTTTTTGGGAGTTTTTTCCGAAATATGGGATCATTAACTGTCTGCTGTACCTATCCTCATCAATCTGGATGGATTTCATGGATCTCATACTCCCTCTCCCCCAGACCCATTTCCGCGGCGTAATCGATCTGAACCTCTGGGGCAGTCCATTCCCAGAACTTCTTTTCTCCGGTTAAGGCATCTTTGTGCACTTCAAGCCTTTTAAGCACGTCAAGGCAGGCAGCATCCACCGAAACTATGTCTCTGGATGCAAAGACTCCAACGTCTGGGGCTATGGGGTTGTCGCTGTATGGATGGCAGTCGCAGTGGGGGGTGATATCGATCATGAAGTTGAGGAAGGCGAAGTTATCCTTGCCCACCACGCTGTAAACTCCCTTTACACACTCAACGATCCTCTCACATATCTCTCTCCCGCTGAGCCAGGGGCCGATAGTTACAGCATCATCCTCACAAACCTCCCGGCATCCCATGCATTTCAGGCATCTGGAATGATCGATTTCGAAATTCTCTATCGCATTAACCGGGCAAATTTCAACGCATTTCATGCATTCCGTGCAGTTCTCGTTTATTTCTGGAGGGTTTGGAGAGTGGATGTCGAATTTCGAGGGTTTTGCAACGCATCCAACCCCGATGTTCTTTATGCTTCCGCCCATTCCACCCTGCATGTGGAGCTTGAAGTGGGTCGCGCAAACGACCTTGTCGACGTGCTCGAAAGCTCTGGCAACGTTAATGACATCCAGATTCTTACCCCTTATTCTGGCCTCCACAAAATCGAAGCCCAGAATCCCATCGGCGATTATTATTGGAGCCTTCAGAGTTTGAGACGTGTAACCGTTCTCTTCGGCTATTTCGATTCTCCCGAGAGCCGTACACCTATCCCGAAGCAAGCCGAGGCCAGTTGTTTCGGTTACAAACGGTTTACCTCCCATTGCGGCGATCTCTTCGACTATCGTCCTCAAATATACCGATCTCAGGGTTTTCGTTGTACCTCTGTCGCCGAAATGCGTTTTCACGGCCACGATGTCCCCCTTTTCGATGAAATCCAGAAGTTCACTCTTCCTGATAAGATCTCTCAGCTTGCTCACCAAACTGAGCTGAGGCTGGAACCATTCGCCCGGATCCGTAACTTCCGCCCTCGAATCGACAAAATAAACATCACCCATGTTTTCAAGCTTTTGGATAAAACTATTTAATGTTTTGTTAAACCTTAGGTTAAAGGTTAAAAAGGTTAGGAATCAGAAGGAAGTAGATAAGGATGGAGAAGTAGTCATAAGGATTGCGAGCAAGTTGTACGTAATCGGTGTGGGAAGTGAGCAGCTCGGTAAAATCCGTGGTAGTCGAGCAAAGAGGTCTGGAAGATGAGGGGTCTTGTTTCCGGGATCGCGGTGGTGTTGGTTCTATTACTGGTAGCCGGCATAACGCAATTTCCAGCATCTTCGGAATCGATGGAGTCGAATCTTGCAGCAACGCCTACCACAACCGCAAATAATGCTGTGACTCCCACCGTGAGGAGTTCCCATATAATCATCATACCGGATATCGCCATAGAGGTTCTTTCGTTTTCTGGATCCGGAAGTTTCTCGGAACTACCGCTTGACCTGCCTGAAAACGCGAGGCTGCTAAACATCTCCGGTAGCGTGAAGTATTCGGATGTTGAATTGGAAGGAAATCGCGTTATACTAAAAAATGTGAGTGTTGTAAACGAAAGCCATCTCGCTTTGGAATACTCATTTCCGGGCAACTTTTTCGGTAAAAAGATAAGCGTGTACACCGTAAAACTTCTGATTCTGATCCCTACAACCTACGAGGTTTTAGAGAAGTCTGAAAACCTCGTTTTTAGTGGGAAGGCGTTTATAGGACAGAATGACTATTCGATTTTCGAGGCTAAGGACCTCTCTCCCGGAGATGAAGTGAGGCTAAAGTTCGGAGAGCATGCGGTTCAATCTACCCAAGATCAAAAGCCGACCCAACATAGCCAAGACCAAAAACCGAATCTCGCGTTTTTTGCTGGAATCCTGTTGATCGTGGCTGGATTTTTCCTCCTTGTTTTTTCCAGAAGCAGGAAGTCATGGGAGGTAGGAGGGGGGGAGGAAAGAGAAGAAAACGGTGGGAAGGGGTGGGAAATTTAGTTCAAAGGGAAATTTGAAGAGGACATAGTTTCAATTATGCAACTTCCAACCCCTCGACAACCGTTAATTCTTTATAATCCCGAACCCCTTACAATCTTGGCCGGAGGGATAGGGTTCGGAAACGATCGGGAGGATGTAAAGCCGGGGTGGCAGAGAGGCACTGCGCGAGCCTGGAGTTCGCGACGGAAAGCTCGTGTCCCGTTCGGGACGCCTGGGTTCAAGTCCCAGCCCCGGCGTACTTTTCATAAACTTTTCATGAATGGGAAATTTTTTACGCTTTCGATCCCCCTGTTGATTGTGAGAGTGCTGAGAAGGACGATCTGCCAGATATGCAAATGCGACTGCGGAATGCTCGTGGAAATCGAGGATGGGAAAGTTGTCGGGGTAAGAGGGGACCCTGAGAACCCGAATAACATGGGTAAGTTGTGCATCAAAGGAAGAAACTCCATTCAGCTCCTCTATCACCCGGAGAGGCTCAGAAAACCCCTTCTGAACACGGGTGAAAGGGGAGATCCGAAGTGGAGGGAGATAAGCTGGGATGAGGCTTTGGAAATACTTGCGGATAAGCTCGCGGAACTCAAGAGGGATGGAATCGAGAAGGCGCTCGTGTTTCTTCATGGTCCGACCGGGAGGATCGTTGACAGGAGCATTGTGAAAAGGTTCGCGAACGTTTTTGGTACACCAAACGTGACGGGAAGTTGGTCCTACTGCGTAGGCCCGAAGGTTCTTGCATCTCAAATGCTCTTCGGCTTTCCGTATCCGATAGGCGACTTCGCACGAGCCAAGCTGTTGATCCTGTGGGGCACGAATCCGCTCGTTTCAAGGGTTCACAGGTATCATGGGGTGGTGAGGGACATCCTATCTGCGAGGAACAAAGGGGCGAAAGTGGTTGTAATCGATCCGAGAAGATCTGAGACGGCCAAAATCGCAAACTACCACCTCAAAATCAGGCCTGGCAGGGACGTGTATCTGGCTCTCGGTCTGATCAATTACATAATCGAACACGACCTTTACGATGCCGAGTTCGTTGAAAAGCACGTATCTGGCTTTGAAGAACTCGTCGAATCGGTAAAAGGTTTTTCGATTGAATACGTAGCCAATAAAACCGATGTTCCAGCTGAACTCATCGAAGAAATCGGAGATCTGCTCGGAAAAATCAAACCCGCTGTAATTGACAGAAGGGAAGGTGTGCTGCATAACGTTAACGGTTTTCAAACCGCAAGGGCGATTGCGGTTCTCGCAACCATCACTGGCAACGTCGATGTGGAAGGGGGCCTCATTCGGAACCCCTCGATCAGCATTAACGACATCACCAAGGTAAGCGCAGCAAAAACGGGAAAGATCGACAAACCTTTCTGGAAGGATAGGTTCCCTTTAGCTCAGGATTGCAGCGCGTACCTGAGCGATGTGATTCTTTCTGGAGCGTATCCGATAAAGGTGCTGGTAGTTTTCAAATCCAACCCTCTGCTCACCCTGCCCGAGACGAAAAAGCTCATAAAGGCGATAAAGAGGCTGGATCTGGTTGTCGTTCACGACCTGTTTCTTACTGCCACTTGCAAGTATGCGGATCTGGTCTTACCCGCTGCCACTTTTTTTGAGAAAGCTGAGATCGATGCGGTTCCGCTTAAAAAATACCGGTGGGTAAGGGTAAGACGGAGGGTTATCGATCCGGTTGGTGAGGCTAAATCGGAAGCGGAATTCATTATCGCTCTGGCAAGAAAAATGGGATATGGTGGTTACTTTCCCTACTCTTCCGAGGAGGAGATCGTTGAAGAGCTTTTGAGGGGAACCGAGATTGAAGACTATCCGCTTGAGGAACTCGAAAAGGGTGTGATGCTTGAAAATCGAATCGGTGAAATGAGGGAAAAGGGATTCCCCACTCCTTCTGGTAAAATCGAACTGTATCCGGAGGTTTTGAAGCGGATAGATGCAATTCAAGATCACAGCCATGCATACAGCCATGCATACGAGCTTGCACCCCTCAACCCGCCCGAAGAGGTTCCGGGTTCCACTGAATATCCCTATTTCCTCATAACCGGTGCAAGGAGTAAGGCCTACTACCACTCCCAATTCAGGAACGTGGAAGTTCTTAGAAAGCTGGATCCCGAACCCTTCGCTGAAATTGGAGAAGGAATTGCTGAAAGGGAGGGGATCTCTGACGGAGATGTTGTGAGGATAGAGACCATGTTTGGAGAGCTCACCGTTGAATGTGTGGTGAGGGAGATGCATCCCCTAACGATCTCGGTTCCACATGGATGGGAAGAGTGCAATGCGAATCTCCTGACTGGAAACATTTTCGAACCCCTGAGCGGTGCACCTTGGTATAGGGGCATTCCCTGCAAGGTGGAGCGGGTGAGAAAATCTGTGTAGCTGATGAGACTGGTTGATGGTGGTCGTTGGTGTCCAATGAATCGTGTCAATCTCATCCAACCTCTCCTGGATCCCCTAAAATTTAAGGGGGAAATTATTTGTTTTCTCCGCTTGAATAAAATTTCATGATGGAGTACATTACTCTTCTATCATCTTTAGCACTGGTGAGCGCATCAATCGCTGGATACAGGAAAAAAAGAGGCTTAGCGTACCTATTCTGGTTAGTTTCTGGCCTGGCTTTCCTTTTGATTTCCACAGCCCTTCTGATCTCCGGCTTGGCTGCGCTTGAACTTCCGATAACGCCGTACTTGGGGTCCGTGTATCCGGCTTTCATGGCTCTGGGATTGATAGCGATGAGGTATTCTTGGAAGTACTATCTTGCTTTCATAGTCCTGATGCTGCTCCTCTTTGGCGTTACCTCTTCGAGCATCTTTCAGATCGGGCTCCACAGTGTTTCAGGGTTGGTTATAGTGCTTTTACCCATAGCCTACATCGCTAAAAAGCAGGCTAACGTTACCGCCCTGCTTTTCACGCTTGGCGGTGTAACAATATCCGTAGGAGGTATGGCTCTTGCCACGATCTCGGCAGGGAAGCCGATCCTTCCAATAGAGCTTGTGATACAGCTGTTGCATCCGTTGCTGTTCATTTCGGCCTTTCTGTTAGCATTGGGAGTTTATTTAACGGAAACGTGAGCAACATCGAGGGATATCATGGATAGCATGGAAAAGCAGAGGATTTACATGTTGATAGCTTTTACGCTGGCGGTGGGTGTAACCGCATACGGCGTGTTTCTATCTCCACCGTTCAAGTTCGTCAGGGATTCGATTGGTCTCACCGAGCTTGAGGGAGCAAGGTACAATGAAAGTGTGGGGGCTGCCGACATCATAAATCCTCTCAGCGGGAAAGTGTTCCTCGGCAGGGTCACGTTCATGTATCACAGCGTCTTTGCGATTCTGCTCTTCGCCACGTATCTCGTTTTCACGAATCTCTATCTGGGTAGGAAATCTGAATACCTCTGCGACCTGATGCTGATCGGTGTTCTGTTAACGGTTTTCGGTGGAATCGGTTACGGTTACATCGTAAGGGACTTCCTCTTCCACGGCTTCTTCATAACAGGCTTGGCGGTAACCTTCGTCGCCGGCATGCTTACGTTAAAGGAATTCAGGCCAAAAAGTATGGTGGCTTGGAATATCTACGTCTCTGGGGTTCTGCTTTTGATAGGAGCAATCGTGGGCGGGTGGCTTGGAGCGAGCTTCATGAGGTACAGGGAGAGCTTTCTTGACGCCCTTATAGAAAGCCGTTTCACACCGAGTCTTGCTGAGGAGAACGTATTCTGGAGAGCTTTAACCGCCCACGAACATGCCATGATGGCCTTGGCTCTGGTGTTCGTGTTCTTCATCGCCCTATCCCTTGTGGATCTCAAGGAAGGCAAGCTTACGAAGTACCTTCTGTACCTCGCGATTCCTTCTCAGATCGTCATGGCGCTCGCATCCTACTCGGTTTGGTCCCTAGGTGCGAAAGCACATCTCGCGATAACCCCGGCAGCGGTACTCCTGATATTTTCAACGCTGATGCTCAGTCTCAGAGTTGAGGGATGGAATTTCGTGAAAACGTCCCTTGTGGTGGGTAACGTGGTGATGTGGGTCGCAGTAGCGGTTCCCGGAGCGATCGTTGCGATCAGTCTGAGGAATCCGCGGTTTTTCAACCCTGCTTTCAGAGATGAGGTGTGGGACTGGGCGGAACTGGCGTACAATATCGGCCACTGGCACATTCTACTGCTTACGTGGGGTGTGATACTTCTCATAATCTATATCGCCCGCCTCCACCCTGAGGGCTCAGACTTCGGCAAACTCAGCAGATTGGCCGGACTGTCAGCCTATCTCACGCTTGCCGGCTATACCATCGCCTCGCTGGGGGTAAACCTCTACATGCTCGGAAACCCTCCCGGAGCTTATTCTCCAAACCCATACGGCAATGTTTACCTCACCGCGATCGTTGAACCGGGACTCGTTTTGCTTTCTCTGGGAGTTGCGATTGCTTATCTCCTGTATCTGAGGAACTTCTCAGCTGACCGGAAGCGTTCGATCTGAGAACGATAGTGCAAGGATACAGGGCAGTATGAGCATCAGAGACTAGCATTATTAGTCTGCATAGCATAAACCGGTGCCTACTCAGGTTTAAAGTTTGAGGTAACTGAATCGGATCGCGGTGAATCGGATCACGGGCAAACGCGGGATCACGGGGATCATAGGGATCGTAGGGATCAAACGTACCCCAACCACTCTTTTTTCAGTTCAAAAAAGCTTCCTTTCCTGATGGATTCCCTTATCCTGTCCATAAGCCTTAATATGAAGTGGAGGTTGTGGTAGGAAGCTAAGCGGAAGTATGATAGCTCGTTTGCAACGAAAAGGTGCCTGAGGTAGGCTCTGGAGTAAGTTTTGCAGACGAAACATTCGCAGTTTTCATCTATCGGTCTCTCGTCTCTCCTGAACCTCGAATTCTGGATGTGTATCCTGAATTTGTTCTGGGGCTTACCTTCTGGTGGACTTACGTAAAGGTGGCCTCTCCTCGCCCATCTCGTTGGCGCTACGCAGTCGAACATGTCTATTCCACGCTCAACGCAGTTAAAGAGGTCCTCAACGGCTCCTATCCCGAGCAGATGCCTGGGTTTTTCTTCCGGAAGTAATGGGACGACCCACTCCAGAATGTTCAGCATGTCTCGTTTGCTTTTTCCAAGCGACCCTCCGATCCCGAATCCCGCGAAGTCCTTCTCCGCCATGAATCTGGCGGATCTCTCTCTCAACTCCCTGTACTCTCCACCCTGGACGATTCCAAAGAGTGCTTGCCTTCTATCGTAGTATTCCAGGCATTCCTCTGCCCATCTGTGGGTTCTTTCCATCGCCTTTGCGGTGTATTCTTTGTCTGAGAGCGGAGAGGTGCACTCGTCGAAGGCGAAGATTATATCGGCTCCGAGGTTCGACTGGATCTCCATCGATTTTTTTGGAGTGAGTTCGACAGCTTCCCCCGTGTAGGGGTTCTTGAACCTGACACCGCTATCGTTCACGAAGGCCCATTTTTCTCCCCTGTAATCGACATCCCTCAACCCCTCGAGAAAGATGTTGTTCGCTATCTTCCCCACTCCGTGTTCCATCCCGAATCCTAAGGAGAAAGCCTGAAATCCACCCGAATCGGTTATTATCGGCTTATCGATCCCCATGAAATCGTGAAGTCCGCCCATCTTTTTTATCAGCTCGTCACCCGGTTTGAGGTGGAGGTGGTAGGTGTTCGCTAAGATCACCTCTGCTCCCAGCTCATCGATATCCCTGTTATCCAGTCCGCGAACCGTTGCCGACGTTGCGACGGGAACAAAAACCGGGGTTTTGAATTTCCCGTGGCGGGTTTTTACGACTCCCGTCCTCATCCCCTCGAAACGATCTTTCACCTTGAAGTCGAATACCTTCATTTCAGATCCAGAAACGATCCAGGTTTTAAATCAATTTTCTTAGATATCTTTCGTTTTCGTTTCGGTTTGTGGCTCCGTTTATTTTTCATTTATTCTTCGCCTACGTCCCATCATCAACGCATCATCAACGCATCAACCTTCACAAAAATCGTATCATTCCCTGAGCTCCTCTGCGGCTCTTGACTCCCTTCTCATCGGTAGTATGCCAACTATCGCAATGAAAACCGAACCGAAGATTGAAAGCGCGAAATACCGTATCGCATCCCCCGGATCCATCTGGAAGGGCTCGTAATTGGATAGGATGTAGAGGCTACCGCCCCACAATGCGAGGCCAGCAGATACGAGCAGGAAGGACATCGATATGTATTTTATGAAGCTCTTGTGTTCTATTATCGCATCTAAGAGCTTACCTGTTGCTATGAAAATTCCGGAAGCTATGTAGTACCATATCGCCCCGTAAATAAAAGAGGTTGCAAGCGTAATCAATCCTGGTGACACGGGCTGATTGCTGAACCTCCATAGAGTATATAGTCCCTCGATAAAACCTATCGTGAGCAGAATCGCCGCGATTATGTACGTCACGAAGGATATCCTGCCCTCAAGCAGCGCGGTTTTGGTGTTGTAGAAGAAGGTTTCTATGCCCGTATCCAAGTCGTAGGCTCTGAGGATGAGATAAACGCCGATCAGAAGAATCATCGTTCCCACGGCGTACTGGGGATAGTTTGCGAAGACGAAAAGGGAGTATATGATCAGAATTATTCCGATCGGGACGAAGAATGTTTTCGCAATTTTCGGATCGCTGAGCATCTTTCTTATCAAGTAGTAGGTACCCTCGATCGTCTTACTCTGCTTAACAACTATCCTCCTGACGGAATCGATTTTGAATCTTGAGGAGATTATCGGCAGAACGAACTCGTCTTCCGAACCATCGGAAACGACTATGACGCTTGAGGGATTTATTCTCCTTTTTATAAAATCCAGCTGCCGTGCTATTTTCGTATCTGAGGCTATCCCGACCTTCTCATCTCCGGTCACGGTTGCTATTTCTGCATCTTCGCCTTGGCTAACGAGTTCGTCGTATATCTTTAGTGCTGCAAAGATCGTGTTTATGTCCGAATCCTCAGGATCCGCCTCTGCAAGCTTTATCGCAGCATCAAGATTCTGCTTTCTGCCTATTACAACTCCTTCAATTTTTGCTTTTCTTCCGAGATCGTTATCCCTGTCTATTGCAAGAACGACTTTTTTAGGCATCCTACCCAATTTCAGATTTCTCTGAAATATATATAAAGGTTTTCGAGTTAAATCTGGTTAGAATTAAATCTGGTGGCGGGTTGTTAACAACTCAGGTTCTGGTATCTGCTGATTCGGTTGCAGGGAGGATTGAATTCTGAGTCCAGATCTATGCTTGCAAAAGAGCTTTACGGAGTTGTAATCAATTTATACATCAAATTATTAATATCTTAAATTAATATCTTAAAAACATAATTAGCACTGTAACATCGATGATCCCTTTGGATAGTTGTTGATTTTTACAATCCCCATACCGAACGCCTATCATCTCGTGCATCTCTGAGATGCTTCTATAAACTCCATCATTAGCTCACACAAATTTGATGAGTGAAAATAGCAAAAAATTTAAATATGGTTAAGTTTTATAAAGAGTGAGCGGTGACGGCAGAGGGCGGAGAAGGTTCGATTGTTAGCGAAAGGCAAAAATATGCCTTTTCGCTGATTGTCGAACCCGCCTTCGTCGTCACACAAAAGTAGGGTTTATATAGTGGAAGGTATAAGCGAAAGCACAACTAAGGAGATTTATGTAAGGAGGTAGAGAAAATATGAGTAGGGTAAATGTAAAAATAGGGATTGCAGCATTACTGGTACTACTGATCGCAGCGAGTGGACTGGCAACGGCTTTCACACTGTACAGCTTCAAAGTAGATCCGAAGAACCTGACCTACGGTGAAAGCTTTACAATAACCGTCGATTACCTCGGTGAGGGTGCTGTCCAAATCAAAGCCAGCGATGGAACTGTTAAAAAGACGTTTATCCTCACAGGAGGGTCCTTCGAGACAACCGTTGATACGACTGGATTCATGTATCCAGGCACGTATTACGTGGTAGTGCTGGACGATGCAAACGTTGAAAAAGGTAATGAAACCGTAAATGTCAATCCAACGATAGTTGGTGGCTCCGAGGTTTCTGTGGACATCGAGGACATGACCGTGGTGACGGGGGACTACTTCTACGCTGAAATCGACGTCTACCCGGCTAACTCGTATGTCTGGGAGATCTTCGGTCCGGGTTACTACAAGAACGGAACTTCAAGTCCAGTGAAAGAACAGCTTACGAAAAAGGGAGCATACAAGATAAGGATTTCTGTGAACGACTCACCTAAGACAAAGGTGGAATACACGTTCAACGTAGTCGATCCGGAGATCACGATAAACGTACCCTCCGAAGTCTCGGCAGGGTCCATAATTGAGATAACAGGCTCAACTAACGTTGCCCCATCTGGCAGCACCAAGCTTGACGCCTCACCGGATAACAAGATCGAGGTAATGTTCTACGATTCAGATGGTAATCATCTTGCAGCATATGACATAACTGGCATAAAGGTGTCTTCGGGAGGTACTTGGAAAGCCTACCTACTGGTGCCTGAGGCGTGGATAGGTGAAACGATCACAGCAAAGGCCAGGGTAGAGGTTACAAACGATATAAACGAAACCGCAGAAGCGGACTTCTCGGTTCTTGAGCCATCGATCACGATCAGCTCCGACGCTTACAGCGTTGTTAGAGGCGACTCGTTCACGATAAGCGGTGAGTCGACCCTCGCGGTAAACAAGAACGTGACGATCTACGTTGATGAGCCAGAAGAGCTTGAAGGAATGACTTCCGACAACGTTACGGTACAAACCGATGCAGCGGGTGCGTTTAGCAAGAAGTTCACGGTTAAAAATAACGCCAACTTCACGACGCTTGAGATCTATGCAAAGGCCGTCTTGGATTCTGGCGATGAGGTAAAAAGCAACACCGTAAAGATAAAGATCGTAAGACAAACCCTCAACCTCTACTTCGACGATTCGACTGTTACCAGAGGAGGCAAGCTGAAGTTGAATGGTACGACCGATTCTCCGTATCTGGTGATCTATGCGGATGAGGATAGTGACGGTAAACTGTCGGTAGACTCCGTGACGCTAACGACTTCACCGGATCCAGATACGGAGGGCATAATTACGGTTAGCGCAAACTACGCTCTCGACTTAGACGACTACGACTTCCCGATCACGATAAAGGTTGCCGATAACTTGGAGGCTGGTTCGTACCTGGTAACGATCTACGGCGTGGTCAATCCGTTGGAGGTTGACACCAAATACGATCCGCAGGTGGTTCTTGCCATCAATGTCGTCGATCCAACACTGACCATAACAACCGCCCCGACGACGGTGTACATCGGAAACGTCATAAAAGTAGAGGGTGAAACGAATGCCGCCAATACGACCGCTGCATCCATCACTTGGAAACTAACCGGCCAGAACATCAAGAAGAGCGGTTCGGCTACGGTTGACGATGAGGGCGAGTTCAGCTTCACGATCGATACCTACGGCATGGTCGGCGGAACGTCCTATCCAGATCCGGGGTTGTACACGCTGGCCGTGAAACTCGTCTATGCGGGTAGTGATGTTGCATCCGAGAAGCTTGCAATTGAGTTCCAGAAGCCGTGGATCTCGGTTCAGGTACCATCTATCGTTAAGATCGGAGATCCTGTTACTGCCACGATAAAGACTGTAAGGAACGACGATTACAGCTCGTACAATCCAGCCGGTAACATATGGATACTAATCGACGGACCTAACAAGTACGTTGGGCCGTTCACGGTTGTACCAGATGAGAACGGTACAATAACGTACGAACTCCAGACCTATGCGTTCGCAGAAGGAGACTACGTCTTCTATGTGAGGGACGACTCAAGAACGCCAGATTCGATGGATATAAGCGATATGAAGACCTCACCTGATGAACCGTGGGCATCAAGCGAGTTGAAGGATGATG
>Ga0209426_1000848_pt1 | contig 24597 bp, 15 predicted proteins | sample Deesub1362B_J571_FD_187697 | JGI IMG/M metagenome (GOLD analysis project Ga0209426, IMG submission 187697) | Deep oceanic, basalt-hosted subsurface ecosystem from Juan de Fuca Ridge flank, Pacific Ocean, CORK Borehole 1362B_J2.571 (SPAdes)... ...
GGCTTGCCACGTATGCAATGTCTTGTATATCCACTTTTTGGTTGGTTATTACGTCGGCGTCTGGGTTCCAGTTATCGTCTTCTGGGGTGGCTCCGTAAATCATGGCTACTTGAGCCACATCCGCTATGTCGATTGACAGGTTAGCGTCTAAGTCTCCTGGCATAACTATTTGGCCATCTAAGGTTTTTGTTCCTTTGAATAAAGCGCCAGCACAGAGTATTATTAGCTTCTCTCGGGAAGTTATTACATTGTCGATGAAATATGCAGGAAAGTCCGCCATTATGTCATAGAGAGAATTGTTTATGAAGTTATTGTTGGATATGGTGATTTGGGTTATATGGGATTCTGATCCGTACCATTTTGATATTCCGATATATCCGTTTAGTATGTTATTGTTAATGATGGTAATGTTAATCGTTCCCTCATCCCCTATTTGGGTGCCCAGGTATATGCCATAGCTGGTGAAGTTTTCTATTAAGTTACCTTCGATTCTTATGTTTGAAATGCAGCGAGTTGCGATGCCATGTTCTGTGTTTATGATTGTGTTGTTGGCGATGATGCCATCGCTGACGAAGGCGATGCCTATTTTCCCGTTAATAAGCCCATTTATTATTGTGTTATTGGTTATTACAAAATTTTTGATTAGTCTCTCGTTAGGTAATCCGAAAAGGAATAGTGGGACTCTGTTGGTGTTTTTGAATTGGTTATGGGTTATGAGGAAGTTTTCGCATGTGTCATAGTTTATTGTGATTTTGAGGGCGCTTTCTTCAAAGTTGAGGAAGCTGTTGTAGGATATGGCAAAGAATTCGCTGTCTATTATTCGAATTCCATAGGCTTCTGGAACGGCTTTGCTGTTGAAAGTTATGTTGAAAACGGCAAACTCAGACTTGTTTTCGAAGGTTATGAAAGGAGCTGTTTTATTCTCTGGACGTTCCAGAATAGTGCCGTTATAGCCTTGGATTACGGTGCGGGATTTGGCTATTAAACCGCAAGCCGTCCAAACTCCTGGTGGGATAATGACGATTGCTCCCTCTGGGGGGACATCGTTTAAAGCTGCTTGTAAACGTTCAGTGTCGTTTCCCCCTGGATAATCGCTTGCGTTGATTATGGTTTTGTAGTTGAAGTCCAGACTTGAACTTGTCAATTCGGACTTCGTTTCAACAATATAGGAAGTTCTTGGAAGGGTTATTCTGACCTCATATAATAGAGAGAGTAGAAGTAAAGTTAACGCTAACGTAGTTGTTAATTTCTTTCTTATCATTCTGGTTTCCTATATAATTAGATTTCATGGGAATATTTCTTGGTTATGGAACTAACTTCTTGAACTTTAATCCTTGCTTACGAGGGAATAGAACAAAGTATCAGAAAGTTCATATTCTTTAATGCCCCTCTGTTTTAGTGGGAGAAAGGATGTTAGAGATTTTAAAAATTGCTCTGTTAGAATGGCTGATTGTAACAGTGATGTTCGGGTTTGTCAATGTTGCTGCTATGGGCGAGGGAGAAGCTGTCATATTCATCGAGCCGGAAAGCATTGTTGGAACTGATTATAAACCAAGCACAAATATAACCTTCTACGTGAATGTCGCAAACGTAACTGACCTACTATCCTTGGCATTCAACATAACCTACGCATATGACATTCTTAGTTTCCAAGAATTCAACTTGGAGTACTATAAAAACCTTGGAAATCTCAAGGTTGGACAAGGCCCAGGCTATTTATGGTTTAATCTTTCATATAATACTGCGATAATCACCGACGTGCCATTAACATTGGTCAACGTCACCCTTATAGTTCAGGATAGGGGTGAAACCCTTATAGATCTTCATGGTACATCCCTTCTAAACAGTGATGGAACCCCTATTCTTCATACTGCGGTAGATGGGTATTTTAGCAACTTTAACCCCTACGACATTAACCAAGATGGCATAGTAGACATATGGGATATAGCAATAGTTGCGATGGCTTTTGGAAGCTATCCGGGCCACGAAAGATGGAACCCAGACGCCGACGTGAACGATGATGGGTACGTTGACATCATTGATATGACATTAGTAGCTCAACATTTTGGGGAATATTAACCTCCCCCATTTCTTTCAGAAGAAGCTTCGCTGGAAATAAATCTATGTTTATCTATTTAGAAAAAATGTGTTGCTTGAAGGTGGCTACATAGCTATTTCCTATCTATGAGAAAAGGGGCTTCTGTTTTCTTGAGGGAGATTTGTGAGGAAAGTTAGTATACTTCGCCGAAGTGTTTTGCAACTGTGGCTACATCGTAAATGTCGATTATTCCATCTTCGTTCATGTCTGCGATTGGGTCATAGTCTGGATCTCCTTCACGGGAGCCGAAACGTTTTGCCACGTATGCTACGTCATAAATGTCGACTTTGCCGTCTTGATTTATGTCCCAACGCGGATAGGTCATGTTTATGACTTCCACTATGTAGCTTATGCTGTCCTGCTGGTTTTCGCTGTCGGTAACTGTTAGAGTTACTGTGTAGTTATTGGGGTTGGTGTAGATATGGGATATGGTTGGCTCAGTTGTTGTTGTTATGTTTCCGTCGCCGAAGTTCCATGTGTAGTTGACTATGGGGGCTTCTTGGGCTTTTGATATGCTCCATCCCGAGATGGAGTTTGAAGCGTCGAAGATCATGGTTCGATTTAGCAGTCCAGTGTAGGGGGTCCAAGTGAAGTTGGCTACTGGATAGGGTGGTTTAACTGTGATGGTTTTCTGGGTTGTGCTCCAGTATCCTTCCGTGTCGGTTACGTTGAGTGTTACAATGAAGGTTTCCCAGCTGAAGTATTCGTGGGTGGCGGTGGGGTCTGGTGGGTTAGTTTTGTTTCCTTCCTTTACAACAGGCGGCGAGCCGTCGCCGAAGTCCCATTCATAACGGATTATTACGTCGTCATAGCCCTCTGCAGAGGAGAAGGACGCGTCAAAAAGCACTGTTTCGTTAGGGTAGGGGTTTAATGGTGAATAGGTAAACGCGGCTTGAGGGGGTGAGGAAGTATCCAGTACTTCAAAGGTGGTTGTGTTTAGGGCCCTATCTATAGGGCTATATCGGGCTACGGCGTAAACTTGGTATGTGCCTGGGTAGGGTTCTGGTGAGAGTTTCATGGATGCGCCGTAAACTCCTGCGGGGTAGGATGTACTATTGCTTAGCGGTATACCTCCGTAGAACATTCCCTGTTCAGATCGGCTTAGGTGGTACTCTCCAATTGTTTCGGGTAGGAAGGGTACGCCAGTATCCACTGGTTCTTTGTCGTAGACGTTGCAGTAGATTTTTGCTGCTCCTGGAGCTGCCCATAGTGGTACATAGACTTGTTTTGCGGCGGAAACATTACTGTAGGACTCGATGCTTCCTCTATAGATTTCTTCGGAGCTTATGGTTATCCCTGAAGCATCACATATAGTAATGGTCACGTAGATGTAGGAGATTGAGTGTATCTGAGGGTTCCAAATGGTGGCGCCGAACATGTAGTATTCGCCGACTTTCACGGTGTCAACCGGCTCGCCAGTTAAGGTTTCGATGTATATTTCTTTGACCTCTAGAAGCCATTCTTCCTGCGGATTTCCAACAGTAGCTGTTCGGAATGCTGCTTTAAAGCTTCGTGGATCTAGGATTTCGACGGCTACTAGGATGTCGGTGGCTGGTGAGCCATTACTTGACACTGTTCCTTCAATGGAAACTGTTTCTCGGAGGATGTAATATTCTTGGTCTGTTACTACGGTTATGTTTGTTTCAAGTTGCAGTTGGTAATTGTCGCTTACAGCTTTGATTAGTCCAGCAAGGCTTAATAATAAAATGAAAGCTATGAAGATAATTAAGTATCTTAAAGATTTCATTCGAACACCTTGAGTAGAATATTTTTTGCACCGCTAATAAGTTTTCTGGAATTAGGTTCTACCATGTTTTAAATGTTATTTCTTAGGAGTTTTTTGTTTCCTTAGCTTGTAAAGGAGTATAACTATGATTGTTATTGTAATTAACAAGGCTGTGATTATGAGGAGGGGTTGGAGCGGTGGTTGACCTGGTTTGGCTGGGGTTTCGAAGACTACTGTTTCTATATTGCTTTTTGCAGGGAGGGTTGTTGCATCCCCTTGCCATTCGCTGTATATTTGGTATATTCCTGTCTGGTTTATGCTCCATATATATTGGTATTGTCCTGACCCGTCGGTTAGTACGGTTTCTGTGTTAAGTTTTTTCCAAATGGTTTCCCCTTCAAGCTTATAATATATCGTTATTTCGACATTCTTTTTCTCCGGCATTAGTTTTCCTGAAATTGTTATATCGGAGCCTACTTCAGTTATTTTTGGGGAAATAGTTAGGGTTAGGTTGCTTATTTCAAGTGCTCTGTTTAGTTGACAGAAACCATTTATTGTTTTGAAGGGGTTGATGGGGATGGTATTGCCGTTTTTGTTTATGAGTTTAATGTTGATTAGGTTGAGTGGGAATTTTAGTGTGTTTGGTTCTTGCCTAATTATGTTGAAGGTTAGTGTTGCTATTGTTCCGTCTCCTGATGGGAATTTGGATGTTTGTTGGGTGAAGCCTTGAGTTATGTTTACGTGGTTTAGTGCTGAAGCGTATTTGAAGTAGGTTTTGCTGATGGTTGGTAGGAAGGTTCCCTCTGTTATGTTTATGAGTTGAACTAGTGTAGAGTTGTAGGTTAGGGTGATGGATAGGCTAACTAGTTCCCATAAGGGATGTATTCCCTTGAGCTCTATACTTAAATTGAAGTGTTTTCCAAGGTAGGGTTCTGGGCCGAACTCTATTGTGTTTGGGGTTACTTCAAGCCATGGTGTTGGAACTATGCCCTCGATTCTAAGGGTTCCGTTGATTGGTGGTTTAATTGAGATTTCGCCTGCTGGGTTGGTGAGGGATATTTCGCTTAGGGTTAATGGGGTTTGGTAAACTGTTGGGTATTTTGGCTGGAGAAGTATTTTGAACTTTATTGTTGTTAAGGATAGGTTCCCTTCAGGGGTTACTGAGGGGTTTTCCAGGATTATTCTTATTTCTCCCGGTTTAGTTATGTTTGTGATATTAAGCCATATTTGGTTGGCAGTTATGTTGTATAGGGTTATAAGTGAATTGTTGAATGCGAGAGTAAAGGAAATTTTGGTTAACCGGATTTGTTCATCTAGGTTTTTGACGTATACTTGGATGGTGAAAACTTTGTTTACGACTGAGGGGGGGAGGGGGCCAAAGGTTAAAGTTTTGGGCGTTACTTCAAGCCATGGTTCAGGGGCTTTAACTCGGAGGTAACTGTATTCTCCATCGTATATAGTTGATGGGATACGGTTTAAATTATCATCCAGAAGGTAGGTGAGTTTGTTGTTGATGTTGAGGGTGCTGTTAAGTTCTTCCCCAAGCGGGGGTGCTAAGATTATTTCCAGTTCTATTATGGCAAGAAGTCCGTTGCCCGTGACGGCGCTCCCTACAAGTATGCTGTCGCCGATGAGGACACTTTCCATAACACCATCCCCATTGTCATCGTAGAAGTCGGGAGATGGTTGAACTGTTAAGCTTTGTTGAGCGAAAATCCAGTTGGAATCCCATGTGGGAAGCCATGCACGTGTAATGTTTAACATGGTGCCGTTGATTTTGAGGTAAACTTGATATGCGAAAAGATTTTCTACATTAAATAATTGGACTGTTAGGTTGAAGCGCTCGCCGGTGATGTCTGGACTTGTATAGTTGAAGGTTGGCAGTCCGGTTGTGGGGTTAATAACTTTTATTTCTGTGCTGTTCTGTGCAGTAATTGGTGGAAAGTTGGGTAGGGATATCAAGGTTAGTAGGGTGATGATGGTTATCTGGATTAAGAGGTGTTTTGTTTCCATTTATGCATCATCTTTTAATTCCTTTAAGTGAAAAATAACTTTAACCTTTTCGTTTTGAGAAACAAAAAAGGGGGATATTTTGGGAGGCTAAATTGTTTAGAGGGGTAGTATCCAGATTTTCTTTTCTGCTTCTGGTGTTACTGCCGTTCCGCTGTAGGCTCCGCCTTCTAGGAAGTATACTTTGATTGTGGCTTGTCCGGCTGCGGCTTCCCACGGAATCGTTATTGTCAGCGTGGTTGAGTAGTTCTTGTATGTGCAGAAGGATGCTCCGCCGATAACTAGGTCAACGTAGGTCATACCTATTGAGTAGCTTAGGTTGTCAAATATGGCTACTTTGAGGGTTACTTCGTAGTCTTGTTGGGCGTGGCTGCCGTATTCGACTGTTATGTAGACTGTTTCGAGGTGCATGTATTCTTCTTTGTCGGTTGTTACTTTCCAGATGCGGACTAGCCAGTCGAAGTGGAATTGCATGATGTCGAAGACTACTTCTTCGGCTACTTCGACTGTGGCGTTTACTGTCCATACGCCGAAGAAGTCTTCTGCGTTGTAGTAGGGCATACGGAACTCCACGGTCACATGGCCATAATCATCAGTCATTCCTTGCAGATTGGTGAAGAGGTTGCCATCGTCATCGTACACGTGGAAGGTTACTAGCTTCTGCGGGACTGGCCACCAGTTGTAGGTCACTTTAGCTGTCAGGGTGATTAGCTGCTGTGGCACTACTAGGTCGGCTGGATTCATTAATCCTTGGCCGCCGAAGGGCGACGGATACTGCATCCAAACATCAATCCTGCTTCCAGTAGCCTCGATTGGAAGAATCGTTAATGTACCATTCTGCGGCGTGTCATAGGGTACTGGTTCAGCGTTTTGGTCAGCCAACACTACTTCTATTAGATTGAATTCGCCGTAGTAGGTTTCGGTCCAGCTTTGGACTAGAGGTCTGAAGGTGATTATGGCTACTGTTCCATCACCTTCTGGGAAGACGTTCCAGTCGCCAGTGGCGTTGGGTAATAGTAAGTCTCCAACTAGGATGTGGGTTCCATAGATTGGGTCGTCTATTTCAACATATGATATGAAGAAGGTGTATGGCGGGTCTACTGTGTTGTTGAATTGGGCTAGGAATGGCCCTTCTTCTACGCTGACTACTTCTACGAGGGATGGATCGAAGCTTAGTCGGAACTGGATTCCAACTAGGTACCAAGCGAAGTGTAGGTTTTTCATGTCCACTGTTATTTGGAAGGTTTGGCCGTATTGGTCGCCGAGTACAAGGTCGGGGCCTAACACTGTGTCGGCGGGCACAACTTCCAGCCAGCACAGTGGCAGAGCTAGTTTGGCGTAGACTCTTACGAGGCCGTCTTGGGCTGGCTCGGTTGTTATCGGCCCAACCGTGTCCATTAGGGTCACGTTATGGAATACGAGTGGGGAGTCATCATAGTATCCTGCTGGCATTGGCGGGGAGGCTTTCTGGTTCCATATTTCAAAGGTAGCGGTGAAAACTAGGACGTCGCCTGATGGTGTTGTTGAAGCGTCGCCATAGAAGTAGATTTTTCCGAGTACAGAGGTGTCTAATGTGACGTTCACCCATAGCGGGTCTACAACTACGCTTGGATTGCGTATCAGGTCAGGGTTGTAGGTGAGTGTGAAGTTGGCACTGTGGAGGGCCCAACCTATGTCAAGCTGCATTATATATATGTCTACGTCGAAGAATGTACCGTTCCATAGGGTGTACATGTCGAATTCTAGGTAGTCGGGCACTACTGCCATGTATGGATTGATGGTTGGCGGTTGCCAAGCCCATTCGTAGGTGGCTCCTGTTTTCAGAGTAGATATCTCAGCTAAGTTTGAGTCTAGTAGGTAGGTGTCAACGTTGTCTATAGAGAAGTCGCAAGTTAGCGTTTCATATTTCCCAGGGGCAGCGGTTATTTCAAGTTCGAATACCGCTAGTTTGAATGGGCCAAGTCCAGTAACAGCTGTTCCGACCAGTATTGAGTCACCTACTAAAGCGCCTTCGATAAAGCCGTCACTATCTGGGTCGTAGAATGCTGGAGCTGGCATTACTGTTGAAATACCGTAGAACACGTATACCGGGTCATCTGATGGAAGCCAAGCGCCGGTAATGTTCACTATGTTTTCGCGGGGGCTTTCGTTTAGGATCTCCAGCTTTACCTGGAAAGCCCAGAGGTCGGTTACGTCGTATAGCCATGCTGTGACTGTCCACCTGTATCCTATGTAGGGCTCCGCTATTGGCGGGTTGGTTGCGGGGTCAAGGTAAATTTCGGTTTGGGCGTAGGCGGGTAGCACTGTGAACATACCTGTGAAAAGCATAGCCATTAGCGCTAATACTATTCCACTGGTTAATTTTTTCATATTCCTCTTTCTCCCTTCTCCTTTCAGCACTTTAAAATGATGATGGTTTCTAAATTTAAGGATTCCGGAACTATCTTCTATACTTGTACATGAAATGTTATGGGAAGTTTTCGAAAATTGTGATATTTCAATACCTAAAACTGAAGGTTAACATGCATTTTACGCAATGTTGTCCATGAATCTTTTAAAATAAAGTTTAGGGGTTCTATAAAGATTTGCAGAAAAAAGGGAGGGAAATAGTTCTGTTGTTTGTTGTTATTAACCTACCCAGCCGAAGAGTCTGGCCATGCGGGCGATGTCGAGGATGTCGATCTTGTAGTCGCCTGTGAGGTCGGCTACTGTATTCCATCTTTCGTGGCCTGGGTAGCTGCCGAAGGCTCTTGCCGCTAGGGCTATGTCAAAGATGTTGATTTTGATGTCTGGTGAGGGTAGCTGAGTCTTGTATGGGTAGTCGCCTAGGCCAATGTCATCGTACAGGGTGCTACCAGCAACATCCTCAGCTTTGGTTATGTAAACTACCACAGTGAAGTTATTCCATGTGGATGCCCAAGGTCCATCTTCGATGTGGTTCCGAACCTTCCATATGTGTTTTCCGTAAAGTTCGTTTACACAGTTGTAGGTTTCGGGTATTGTGATTCCGAATTCCTTTGATGGCATTTCAAATGTGGTCGTGTATTCTTTAACTGTTCCGTTTGGCAACGTATGCTCTATAATGAGCAATTTTGTGAAGTTTCCGCCGTACCATTCGCTGCTAAGTTCAATTATCCATTCAGTACCCACACCAGCATCCATCTTGAACGTGTAGCCTACGTCCAATCGTACTTTCTTATCTTCCGGAGCAAACCTGTAGTAGCCGTATGGACTTGTTATTGGCTCTGAGCCATCAATGTTTGTTTGTACTGTGCTTCCTGGGCGGTTTGCCACCATTAGTACGTGGCTGCTGCCTACATATTCGGCCAGTCTCCATGGGCCTGCGCCTATTAGGTTGGGGTCAGGGGCGAATCCGTGAACTGTTTCATACGTGCCGTCATCATCAGTTCCTGGCGTGAGGTCTGGTCCGAGGATTATTGGTTTCCATATGTGTTTGGGTAGGATTATGTTGCCTCCTGGCCACATTACTGCGAAGACCGATTTGACTGCGAGTAGCACTTCGAAGTTGTATGGGTCTAGGATGCTGAAGCTTAGGATGTCCATTACGTTGGCGTACCACCATGGCGGCGGCAAGCCAACAGCCGCCAAGTCATCATCCATCTCCACGAACGTGTACATAACGTCTGCAACTGTGATTGGTGTTCCGTCCTGCCAGTAAGCGTCCGGCCTAAGCGTGAATACTACTTTAGTGCATGTTCCGTAGATCGGGTGTTCATAAGTTCCTACGCTGAAGCTGCTGGCTAGCCATGGTTGGATTTCCGCTAGGTTGTATGGATTTCGCGTTAGTAAGCTTGGGTAGATCATTCCTAGGACTATCCAGTCCCAAACCCATTCTGCGTAGAGCGGGTTGAGCATCCTAATGTCCAAGGTCTTGAAAGCGTAGCGTATAGTCATATTTCCGCCGTCGCCGAGATCATAGCCTTGTGGGTGCAGGTTCAGGAATGTGTAGCCGCTGTCAAGTCCGTAGCCGGGTATGTTAACTATTCCTTCCCAGTATTGTCCCCTATACTTGTTTTCTCCATCGTCTGGAGTGACTGGGCTGCCAGCTGTTCCGCCTGAATAGTGTCGTCTTATGGCTTTGAAGCCGCTGTAGGTCCATAGAGGTATGCTTGCGGCTATTTCCGCGAATCTTTCCTGGGCTTTCCAGGCGTTTATTTTTGCTTCTTCGAAGGTGTTTGCGTAGATTACTCCCCATATGTAATCGTCTAGTTCTGGGTCGTTAACGAACGCGTAGTTGTAGCAGAAGCCTGGGTGCCAGTAGAAGTAGCTGTTCCATAGTATGAGGTGGTCTGGGTCGACGCCTAGGCCCCAGCCGCCGGTGTATAGGTGGAAGTCTTTGTCTCTGAACACTTGGAACCAAGCAGCTGTGATGGTGCCTATAACTTCGTTTACGCGTACGCCTACGTTTTCAAGTTGGCCTGCGAGCCAGGTTCCGAAGTCCCTCCTGTGCGGGTGGTCGCTTCGGATGAAGAATTTAAGCTCTAAGTACTCTTCTGGCTGTTCGATGCCGTCGCCGTTCATGTCCCAGAACCTCCAGCCAGTATCCGGATTAATTGGGAAGCCGCCCTCGTCTAGAAGGGCTGCGGCTGCAACTGGGTCATACGGATAGGTTAGGTTTTCGAAGACCCCTCCAGGGACGATTTCTGGGTGCACGTATTCGCCCATGCTTGGCGGAACAGGCGTGTACATTGGGTAGTAGAAGCCTGTTCCAATTAGTCCTTCTAGTTGGCCTCTGTCAGCCAGATGAGCGATGGCTTGTCGGAAGCTGATAACGCTGCATGGGTTTGGATAGACAGGGTTCGGATAGGCGGGGTCGGGCGGGTTGCCCAAGTACTCGTTGGGATTGTTGTTTATGTCGATTATAAATAGGCCGAAGTCAGCTCCGTAGCTGACCACGTTTATGTCTGGATCCGGTTCCATCAGGTCGTAGTAGGGCTTGGTTAACGGCCAGTCAGTTAGGTCAACTTCTCCGGCGATAAGTGCGTCCCACATGGGCTCAGCTGACTCATAAAGCTTAATCAGGACTTTATCAGCCCTGGGGCCAAACTTTTCATATTTTGTGTCTTCAGGAGTACCGTCATTGTAGGTCCAAGCTTTAACGGGTGCAGCAGGAATTATCAAGACAGCGAACATTGCCACGATCAGCATTATTAGTAAAGGATTGTTTTTGTTCAATTCTCTCTCTCCTTTCTCCTTTTCAGCACTACAATTGTGAGTATAATGTAATTTAAAAGTTTTATGGAAGACTTTTACATAACAAAATTGCAACTAATTATACGTTTAAAGACGTTGTGGGAGGTTATTTTCCATATAGATGACAGGCTACCCAACGTTCTTTTTTGACCTCAATTAGTGGAGGTTCCTTCATGCGGCATATGTCCCCAATGTATGAGGGACATCTTGTGTGGAATCGGCAGCCTGAGGGGGGGTTAACAGGGCTTGGAATTTCGCCTTTAACCACAACTTCAACCCTTGCGGAGGCAGGATCTGGAACTGGAACTGCATCCATTAATGCTTTTGTGTATGGGTGTAATGGGTCATTAACTACCTTGTTTATGTCCCCCAGCTCCATTATTTTACCCAGATACATAACTGCAAGCCTATCGCAAATATGACGTGCTAAAGCTAAGTCATGTGTAATATAGAGTATGGAAACCTTGTATTTCTCTCGTAGTTCTAGCAGAAGGTCCAGAATGCCGGCTCTGATGGATATGTCAAGCATGGAAACTGGTTCATCAGCAACTATGAACTTTGGGTTCAATATTAATGCTCGGGCTACACCTATCCTTTGTCTTTGACCGCCACTGAGCTCATGGGGATACCTTAAAAGGAACTCTTCCGGAGGAACAAGGTCTACATCTTCCAACACTTTATAAATTCTTTCCTCTATCTCGTTACGTCCTATACCTTGAACAGAAAGAGGTTCTTCAAGTATACTACGTATGGTCATTCTAGGGTTTAGGGACTCATATGGATCTTGGAATATCATTTGCATTTTCCTTCGAAGGGGTTTGAGCTCCTTAGGTTTAAGCATAGAAATATCTCTGCCTTCAAACCATATTCTTCCCTTAGTAGGCTCGATCAGCCTCAGTACTAGTCTTCCCGTAGTTGTTTTTCCGCTTCCGCTTTCACCAGCCAATCCGAAGATTTCAGCTTCCTCTACTTGAAAGTTTATTCCATCAACAGCTTTCACAAACAGTTTCCGCCCAATCAATGTGGACAGAAAGCCGAGCCTAACCGGGAACCATTTTGTCAAGTTTTCAACTTTAACTATGGGTTTTTTAGCCATATCATTCACCTTTTAGAAACAAGATGGCAGGCTACATGGTGGCCTTTACCCAAATGTAGGAACTCTGGCTCTTCAACCTTACAGATTTCCATAGCGTAGGGACATCGTGGATGGAACCGGCATCCTGAAGGAGGACGTAGAAGATCTGGCGGAAAGCCGGGAATGGATGCAATGCGGGTACGAGGTAACCTTATGTTCGGAAAGGCATTTATTAACCCCTGGGTGTAGGGATGCAGCGGCTCCTTAAAAACAGTGAATACGTCGGAGTACTCAACTATCTTACCAGCGTACATGATAGCTACTCTTTCGCAAAGTTCAGCAATTATGGAGAGGTCATGGGTGATAAGTATCATTCCCAACCCTAACTTTTCCTTTAGCTCCTTTAACAGCTTCAACACTTGGGCTGCGACTATCACATCAAGAGCGGTGGAGGGCTCATCCGCTATTAATACCGTCGGGTTGCACGCCAAGGCCATAGCTATCATAGCCCGCTGCCTCATCCCACCGCTGAACTCGTGCGGATAGTTATCCACCCGGGAAGGTTCAATTCCAACAAGTTCGAGAAGCTTCATAGCCCTTTCTCGTGCTTCGCTCTTACCTACTTCAGGCTCATGAGTCGTTATTGCCTCAATTATTTGATCTCCCACAGAATAAACAGGGTTTAAAGCATTCATAGCCCCTTGAAATACTATTGAAATTTCCTTCCACCGGATGTCACGTCTTATCTCATCCTCATCAAGCGCCGCCAAATCCATGTCTTTAAAAAGTATTTGTCCATCAACTATTTTACCTCCCAAGGGAAGAATTCTTAGGATGGAAAGAGCTATTGTTGTTTTGCCGCACCCTGATTCCCCAGCTAACCCTGTAGATTCACCCTTTTCAACTTCAAAACTTACTCCATCTACGGCTTTGACCTTGCCGCTTAATGTAGTGTAATAAGTTTTCAGATTTTTTACTTCTAATACCGCCATGAAGCCTTCTCCTTGGAGCAGCCGATTTCTTTCGAAATAGTATTAGGTGCCAGATTTAACCTTTGTGGTACAGACAATTAGGGAATTAATAATTGAGAAAACTTAAATTTATAGCATTAGGATTGGGTTTGGCAGGGATGAAGGCATACGTGAAGTATAAGTGGACAGGGAAGAATGTAGATTTAGCGACTCTTTTTAAAGAGATAGAGAGCTTTTTTAAAAAGAAAAACTTCTTAGTAAGGTTGGGAAAGCCTGGCAAATTTGAGCTTTTAGCGCTAAAGAGAATAGATCATATAATAAGAAAAATAGAGGTGAGGGTTACCGGAGTTCCTGATGAATTTACTGTAGAGTTTGTTGCGGGTAAACAGGCACAAGTTATTCAGAAGCTCGATATAACATGGAAGCTTTTTGGAGGGGGGATCTTTGTTTTGAAGGCCCAAGAGGCCTTAGAATTCTATCAAAAAGTTGAGGATGAGTTTTGGAAATACGTCCAGGGTTTAGTAGCGCTTTTATTTAACTCTGCAGGTTCACCGTCGGATTCTTAGCTTGGGGTTTAATATGTCATCCAACGCGAACCCTAAGAGTATGAAGGAAACCGCTAATAGGGATATGCATAAACCGGGTGCAATAACCCACCACCAGTTTCGGACGGCTCCAGCTTCAAAAATACCGAACAACATTCGGCCCCAAGACATTCTTTTTGGATCATAAAAGCCAAGCCAGCTTAATGCTGCTTCTGCGGTTACTGCTCCTGGAACAGAAGTGGCCAGTGCTATGTACACTAGGGACATTACATTGGGAACGATATGTCTAAATATTATATGCCCTGTTCCAGCCCCAACAGCCTTAGCAGCTTCAACGAAAGGCCTTTCTTTGAGGGATAATACTTGAGACCTAACGAGCCTTGCAAATCCGTTCCAACCTAAGAGGCCCATTAGAAGAATAAGGTTTTCGATGCTAGTTCCAAGCACGGCGACTAAGACTATTAGGAGGGGCAATCCCGGGAGACATAATAGAAGATCATTAAACCTCATTAGAAGCTCATCTGCAATTTTGCCAGTATATCCAGCCAGCAAGCCTACAAAGAGACCGATTGAAACCGCCATAACAGAAACTAAAAGACCTAAATACAAGGAGATTCTAGTTCCGTAAATGAGTTGTGAAAATAGGTCTCTATGTTTAAAATCAGTTCCTAAGACTCCGAAGCATGTCCCGTAGAGGAAAAGGTGGAAGTCGTCCACGTAAACGGTTGTGGATACATCTTTGTCTTTCAAGTCTACGTTCACATCGTCGTAAATTATTTCCAAAATCAAGATATATTCGCCAGGAGTTTTTGAAAAAACCATTTCTGCGTATTTTGTTCCTTCTTTCTTAAACTCTGTGCGCTCATGTACAGTTGGTATCTGAGAAAAAGGCGATACGCGGCTATTCTTTGAAATAATCCAGTAGCCGTCTCCTTTCCTTCCACTTCTAGTTCGGGTAATAACTAATCTGGAAATTTTCAACTGGACTTCTTTATTTACTTCCATGTCAGCGATGTTATATTCTCTGAGAGTTTTGTTTCCTTGAAACGTGCATATATCTGAGATGCTGAGGATGCCATTATCGTCCCTGTCTTGCCATTCCGTTAGGTTTAACTGATATTTCCTTCCTCCAGGAGCTGTGTATATCCAAGCACTTCCTAAGGGGTTGGAATAGTTAATTAAGGAGGCATTTTTTAACATTCCCACTTGTCTTTCAAAGCCATAGGGAGTTTCAAAAGCGATTCCAGGGATGTAAGGAGGTGGCCACAATATCCATTTTTTGCCTTCGACGGGGCCGAGGTACAATCTTATCCTAACAGGAACGTCCAGAAAATTCTTGTAGGTTTCATTCTTGTAAGTTGCCCAACTAAAGATTGTTTCAGCATGAGTGCTGCCGTTTACAAAGAGTGCAATGTTCCCCGTGAAAGTTGCGGGGCCGCCCTTATATGGATAGTAAAATTTCTTGTATAGGAAAACTCTTGTTTCACCCTTAAGTTCGCCTGCCTTTCTGCTAAAAGTTATTCCAAGGGAACCATTAACGCTGGTAATGCCCGGAAAGGAATATGGAAAACCAGTTGCGGAATAACTATAATCAATTGCCTCCGTTGCATTCAGCTTGAACTCTCCTCCGTCTCTCTCAAGCTTAGGTAAGCCCGGATTTTTAATAACCTTGAAGTTTTCACTTAGTGTTGGATCTCCTCCAAGTTCAGGAGGTAGACGAAGAAGCCACGCGGGGGCTGCATTTTTCCCGGCTAAGGGTAGATCTGGATTGTTAGGATCTTGACCTAGGGCGTCATAGGGTGTTAGAAAAGGAGCAAAGATGGCTACAAATACAAACCCGGCTATAATTATAAGCCCCAGCATTCCTCTTCGGTTTCTCATGAAGATCCTAATGAAATTTAGAAATCTTCTGAATTGGAAAGCAAGTTTTTCACTAAACGTTTTTTCCCTTATCATGTCCTCACCCATACTTAATTCTCGGATCAATTACTCCGTAAAGGAGATCTGCAATTATGTTCGCTATGATTACGCAAAGGGAGATGACATAGAAAATTGCCATTAACACTGTATAGTCTCTAAACTGTATAGCGTCCCATATCCATCCTCCTAAACCCGGATAGGAAAAAACGCTTTCGGTTATTATGGCTCCAGATAGTATAAAACCGAAGGATAATGCTGCTGAGGTAATTATCGGTAGTGATGCGTTCTTAAGCGCATGTTTTATCAACACGGTGCGTTCTTTTAGGCCTTTTGCCCTAGCGGTTAATACATAATCTTCAGTTATGGTTTCTAACATGGTTGCCCTTGTTAGAAGCAACCAGCCTCCAAACATGAAAATTACTAACGTTAACATCGGAAGGAAAGCGTGGGATGCATATCCTGCAACAAGCCTAAATAGCTCGCTTATATTAACTCCAAAGTTCAGAGTTAGGGCTTCAGAGGATACACTCTCCTGTAAGGAAAATGGATCCGGATATCCCCTAACCGCCCATTCCCGTGGAAAAGCTCCAGCGTTTGGGAACCATCCTAACCTAACATAGAAAATTAACAGGAACATTAGCCCCATCCAAAAAGTTGGCAGGGAATTTACGATAAGGGCTAGAAGCACAGACCCGCTGTCAAAAAGTCCTCCTCTTCTATTAATCACAGTGATTCCCCATAAGATCCCGACAATTATAGAGATAATTGTAGAAGCGCCCAAAAGAAAAACAGTATAAGGCAGTTTTGCCATCATTAATTTCTGAACAGAAGCTTTATCCACTACAGAGATTCCGAAATTCCATGTTAAAAGGTTTCGAAGGTATTTTACGTATTGCACCTCTAACGGATCCCCTATCCCCCACATATCTCTAAGCATTTTACGGTGACGCTCCCTTGCCTCTGGGCCTTCCCTGCTCCACGCTTGCATCAGAAAGGCTGTTGGGTCACCTGGCATCATCATAAATATAATGAAGTTTGTGGTGATTACGAGGATTATTAGGATGAACGAGTAAATTATCCTTTTAAGGATATATGCTCGTAGCCCCATATGCAACCCTTCCTAGACTTTTATTATTCCTATTCTTAAGTTTTTGCATTGCATTAGGTAAGCCCAAAACAAGCCTTAAATAGAGGGAAAAATATTAAAAGCAAAACTGGAGATTGGAGACATGCTCAAAGGAAAGTTAGAAACTTCATTTACACTTTCCTTTATTGGATCCCTATTAATCGTTACAAACTGTGTCTTAATAATACTGAAGGGGAGCCCAATAGTAATTTCTACTTATCCAGCAACAACTGTAGAAGAAATCATGGGAATAGAACAGTTTTGGGGCCGGATAACCTTTGGCAGACATGGATTAGTTGAAGGGGCCTGGGGCTTTTTCTGGTTATTTCTTGCATTAATACTACTTTTTCTCTCAGTAATGATTTTTGTAAAGCCGAAAAAACAAAATCTCTACGGTGCTCCTATAGCATTTTTATCTCTTCTAAGTCTTATAGCTGGCGGCGGTTTCGCTATAGGGCTCATATTAGCCTTAATGGGCGGTTGGGCTGCCCTAGAATGGCCAAAACCCTTCGGTGAAACCCTCCTTGGAAAAATTCTAAGAGCGTTAAAGGTAGATTCAAAGCTTTACAAGCACATAGCCGATAATCCGGAAACTTTACGAAACGCCGTCATAATCTTGATATTGATCAGCTTGGTCGCAGGGCTTGGTAACTGCGTCTACGTTTATAACGTAGACAAGATTAAAAGTTACTTAGAGGTTGAAGGCTTAGAAATACTTATCCGGGGGAAAACATCGTTCACCCCATATTCCCTAGTTCTATCTTTAAGTTATGTTGGAATGATAATCATTAACTGGCTTCTCCTGTCCTTGGCGATATACTTAGTGACAGCCAAGTTAACAGGTTTTTCATCAGATTTTAGTACCATAGCGAGGGCAGTAGCTTTTGCACAAGTTCCATTTGCAATACACATATTTTTGCCCTTTATGTTTCCAAACGAACCCTATCTCTCCTTTAACTGGCCAGTGTTGATTTGGCTGATTAGCGCCTTTTGGATATTTGCAGGGCTGATAGTGGGCATTAAAGAAGCTTTAGATATACCCTTTCTAAAAGCTTTTGCAATAATCCTTTTCGCTGGAACTCTACACTGGATAATCCTCGACAAATTTATCTACTCAACGTTAAACTTACCCGGGATAATCCTAAAAACTACACCAGAATCTTCTGCGGTAACCTTAATAGCCTTTGGACTAGCTACGATCATTGCAATGTTTTTAGGCGCGTTCTCAAGGAAGTAACACTGTAAATATAATCATCTTATTTCTTCTCTGGATGTTCTCCTCGTTGAGCCCTAATCCACTCTTTGTACCCTGCAGCAACACCCCACAAAATCACAATTATTATTGTAGCAACTAGCCGAAGGTCTGAAGGTAAAGCTAGAATCCCTAATACTACAATAAAAGGAACAACCATTATCAATACTACGGAAACCACAATCAGCCAAACCCATTTGTTAAATACTGCCCCAGACAACTTAACCCCCAAGATGAAACAGCCAAATCGAAGTATTTATCCTTTTGCCGTTTAAAGTTTAATGAGTAGAAACAAGAATTTTTACAGCCAATGCTACGTCGAATATATCCACTTTGCCATTAAAGTTTAGGTCTGCTTGAATATTCCACCTTGGGTGACTAGGATAAGAACCAAACGATAAAGCCGTCTCAATTACATCTATATAGTTTACAAGCCCATCGCCATTTACATCACCAAAACGTTTAATCCTAATTAAAGCAAATTCCATTTTTTTCCAAGTATTATTTGTGGACAACTCTACCTCAGCCTTCAGCAAGTAAACCTCAACTATGTTAGGAGTCCAAGAAAAGGATACAGAAACTACACTATATGAAGGTAACTCTAAGCTTACTTGGAAGATAATATCCCAATTATTCCCCACGTTCTTATACTTACTTCCAACATTTATAATTTGAGTCATGTTCGCTTTGCTTTCCATAATTAACGTTACATTAATTGGCTGGTTAACATAAGTTTCAACGGTGGAAACCACCATACTAACCTCAATCAATGGCAAGAGTAGAGAGTGCATTAATGGATATCTATCACTGTTTTTTTCATCTAAAACATGAGGAATATCGCCTATCCCATCGCTGCCTGTGAGGTTTTGAAAGGAACCACTATAAAAATCGCTACCATTATAGACGCTCCAGTAGTTCCCGCCCGAAGGGTATCCACCATCCCAAAGGTTTACCGAGTATTCATTCCAGACATCGTTAGAATTGTTTACAAAGCTATTGTGATACAGATAGTTGTTGTTGGAATTATCAAATTTTATTCCGTATAAGTTTGACGAAAATGCATTCTTTCGAAATACATTACCTTCAGCGTCTTCTAAAATTACGCCGAAATCGTTCTTCTCAAAAATATTTTGGATTATTTGGTTATTACAAGCTCTCTGGATGCTAACCCCATAATAATTATTAGTCATAGTATTTCCCTCTATGAAGTTTCTGTCTGAGTATAGATTCGGAATAACAGTGTCAGCATGAGACAGAGAGATTCCGAAAGTTTGGTCTTTTAACAAGTTCCTTGCTAAGTAGTTGTTAGTTGAAGCGATTAAAGATATTCCGCTCCACTCGTTTTCAAAAACTTGGTTATCGATAAGCATGTTGTTATGGGAACATATTAGATATATGCCCCTCTCGTTAAGCGTTGCGGTGACGTTAAACACCACAGTTTCATTAGTATAGGCCAAAAGAACTGCTGATAGATTATTTGAAATATCTATGTTTTTTACAACCATGTTTGTCGAGTTTATTATCGCTATATATCCTGCGTCGGAGGGAACTGTAATGTTTCGCTTATTTAACAAGTAATAAACGGGTTTTCCATTAACCCTGTTTGAGGAATCAATGTCATGTAAAAAATGAGACAAAGAAAGCCCCCAAACATAAAGGTTAAACCTATTCCACCACATGGAATTGTTGCGGAGTACATTACCATAGGAATCATAAATTCTGATTCCATACTTATGGTTAAGTATGACATTTTGAGAAATAACATTTCGAACGCCTCGGATAGATATGCCCGCAGCCCAAGAAAATGTTGGGGCGGTTATGGTAAAACCTTTCAGCGTTACGTTAAATGTTCCTTTAACTATTTCCACGGTGTTTCCCCCATCATTTTCAATAATCGTCAAGCCATTTCCACTGCCGAAAATTTTCAGAGGTTTATTGATTTTGATACATTCCCGATATGTTCCCGGTTTTACTATAATCGTATCCCCCGGTGAAGCTGCGTCAATCGCCTCCTGAATGGTAGGATAATCCTCGGGAACCACTATCAATGAAGAGAAAGATTGCTCATCGTCTATGGAAATAAACATCAGATTTGGGAATAAAAGTAAGGTAAACAGTTGAATGTTCATTAACAGTTGTAAAGTCTTCATCTTAATTATCAATGGATCGAAGTTTTAAAAACCTTCTTATCATCAAAAGTAGTTTTAACAATTAAATTCAATCTCGATGCCTTATAAATTTATTAAAATGAGTTAAGTTCTAAACGCTACGGTTAAGTATTGTACAGAAAAAGCTTTAACAAACTGAAGAGTGAACTCTCATAACAATGAATATACGAAAAAATGTAACCAAAAAAACTTTGCAGGCGATTTTATCGCTTCTTCTTTGGTGCTCACTTTTCAGGCTAGCACTCAATCTTTCTTTTGGCGGTTCAGAACTAATCGTAAGCAACGGTGGCTTGGCAGATTTCTCCACAATACAAGAGGCAATAGATGCTGCTCAGCCCGGGGACACTATTCTTGTTGGTGAAGGAATGTTCGTTGAACGATTAACAATAAACAAAACGTTAAAATTACTCGGAAATGGACATGAAAAAACAATCATTGATGGCAAGGGAAAAGGCACAGTCATAGAAATACTAAACGCGAAAGATGTCGTAATTGAAGGGTTCAAGATACTAAACAGCGCCCTGCAGACTCCTTATGGAGGAATAGTGATTAAAAACTCACAAAATATTACAATTGCTAACAATAACATTACAATGAATTCCTTCGGGATATTTCTGGAAAATGTAAATAACAGTCGAATAGAGGGAAATATCGTTAAACGTAACTATGAGTCAGCCATAACGCTTAACAAATCGAACAACAACGAAATAAGCAATAACACTGTGATTTACAACACGCCCTATGGCATTTACCTTCATGGTTCAAAAAATAATAATGTAAACGAAAATTATGTAGCATACCTTTGTCAAGGAATTCGGATAGAAAACTCCAGCTACAATAAGATAATTAGAAATTACTTAGAGAAAAACAGCCCATATGGAATTTCAATTATAAACTCCTCAGATAATAGCGTTATAAAAAATTCTATTATAAACAATAATTTCGGAGTTTACCTTACGGATTCAAAGGGAACATTTTTGGAAGACAATATAGTAGCCTTTCAGCCTGGTGGAATTTATATCTATAAGTCCACCAGCAACGTTTTCAGAAACAACAGCTTAAATGGAAACCGGTTATATAATTTTGGAATTCGCGGCTACGAACTTTCTCACTTTATACATACAATCGAGAGAACCAATACCATAAATGGTAAACCAATTTACTACCTAATTGGAGAGACTGATATAAAAGTTCCCGAAGAAGCTGGTTTTGTAGCCGTAGTTAACTCATCCAGAGTAATTGTTGAAAACTTGAATTTAACTGGAAACATGCAGGGAATAGTTTTAGTTTACTCAGAAGAGGTTATTGTCCGCAACTCAACAATTTATAACAATTTTGGTGAAGGAATTTACTTTCGATCCGCAAATAATTGCCGAATAGAAGGGAACACCATAGAGGGAAACATAGTCGGAGTCCGATTAGAAGACTCCCTTAACAACACTTTTTTCCATAACAATTTCATTAAAAATAAGCAACATGTGGAAGTTGACCAATACGACAGAAACCTTTGGGATGCTGGCTACCCCCGAGGTGGAAATTACTGGGATGATTACAAGGGAACAGACTTCAATAATGATGCAATAGGAGACATATCTTATCTGCTTAATGAAGATAACGTTGATAACTTCCCTTTAACTGGAAAAACATACGAGTTCCTAACTTTTGAAAATGAAACATTGAAACAAACAATCAAAATTATTTCAAACGTCACTATTTCAAGTTTCAAGTTTAACGGAAAAGACAAAATTCTTAAGTTCACAATTAAAGCGGATAAAGAAACTCTAGGGTTCTGCCGTATAGACACCCCAAACACGCTTTTAAAAACTCAAAACTTGCCCGTGTCTGATTGGATAGTTAAGTTAAATAACCAAACCCTAGAAACACGCATATTCGAAGGAAAAAACTTTACATACATATACTTCCAGTTTACCGCAAATAAAACTGTGCAGATTTGTCAAATCATAACAGAGAAGGAAGGGGCATTGGACCTAATTCCAATAATTGTTATATCCTCTATTGTCATGATTATTGTTGGAATCATAATTGCATTCGCAATTTCAAGATTCAGGGCAAAATCACTTAAAGCAGCTACAGACAAAATTTGCGTTTAAAATACAGTATTGGGCACTATTCAAATTTCTTAAGTTGCCGTTGATACATTTCAATTATTTCTTTTACTGTCGTGGCATCTTCTGCAGCTTTGTCAGGACGGTAGTTGCCAGTAAAGCGAGGAAATCGTATAGCGAGGCCGCTTCCTTCCCGTATTATATTTAGTGCGCAGGTGTGGACTGGGCTGAGAGTGATTTCAGCGCCTATTACCTCAATGACTTGTTTAGGTTCAAACCAAACGTCTGCCTTGATTGTTGAAATTACTCGTGGGTGTTTTTTCAGGATTTGATGTTTCTTCATTTTCTTCGGTAGTTTCTCTAGGTCTTCATCGGTGAAGCCTGAACCGCATTTGCAGACAGTTTTAAACGAATCTTCTTCAGAGTCGTAGGCAGCTAATAAGAGTGCACCGTAGGTTCCTGCCCGTCTTCCTCTGCCATGAAAGGCTCCGACAACAACGAGATCAACAGTATCGGTCATTTCGCTTTTGTAATCCCGCTTATATTTTATCCATTGCCATCCCCTAGCGCCAGCTTGGTATATGGAATCTCCGGCTATCGACTTACATAGGAGTCCTTCGCAGCCTTCCTCTATGGCTTTTAAGAAAAACTTTTCCAGTTCTTCAGGATTATCAGTTATTATGTATTCGGCTATTCGAATTCTCTCGGTTTGTTGAATTACTGCTTCGAGGTTTCTGCGGCGTACGGGGTATGGTTGAAGGGTTAGGTCTTTTCCGTTCAGGTAAAGGAGGTCAAAGAAGTATAAGGCGATTGGATATTCTTCCATGGCTTTGGCTATCCCGTATTTTCGCCGACGGTGCATGAGTTCTTGGAAGGGAAGCATTTCACCAGTGTCAGGGTCAATGGCTACACATTCAGCTTCCAGAATAGCTGTTTGAGCTTTTACGCTTTGCCTGATTAACTGAATAGCGTCAGGATATTGATCACTTATATTTTCAAGTCTTCGGGAGAACAGAGTTATTTTTTCGCCGTCTTTGTGAGTTTGAATTCTTTCGCCGTCATATTTGTATTCGGCAATACATTTGCCTCCAAGCTTTTCTAGAATTTCTTCGGGTGTTGAGAGCCTTTCAGCCAACATGGGGCGGATGGGCTTACCAATTGAAACCTCGAACCTTTTGATGCCCTCCAACCCTTTTTCAACGAGAATTTTGGCTACTTTCCCCAAGTCAGAGGATATATTGTAGGCTCTCTCAATGTAGCATCTTGACTCTTTTCCACCTCCGTAAGCTATGGCTAAAGCATCTAAAACGGTCATGTCCGCTATGCCTAAGCGGAGATTCCCCGTGACTGTGCGGATTAGGTATTTAGCTTCTTTTGAGGTAGCTGCAGTAAGTAAGCCTGCCAGAAGCGAAAGTTTCATATCCATAGAGCCTGCTCCAACGGTTTTTACCATTTTTTCAAGGGTTTGGTAGACCTTTTCCACAGTTAGAGGCTGCTGAAATAGGGTTGCCTGAGCTTTTTTAGCCATGAACTTTTGAGCTGTTTCGCCTATATCTCCGCTAGTTTTCAGGTCTTCTTCAATTTCTTTTTCTCGTTTACCAGCAGCCCTTGCAATTGCTTTTATCGCAAGTTTTTCAGCCACACCAATTTCTAACCCAACAAAGTCTGGATAGATCTTTCCTTGAGTAAGGTATACGACTTTATCTATAATTTCTTTAGGAGTTTCCTTGAGGAGTTCAACGAGATAATCGGTCATTTCAAGCCTTTTTGTAGTTGATTCTATCTTTTCATAGGTCTCCGCTAACCTTGAATATCGCAATGTTTTAGCCTCATAAAAACTAATGAATCCTTTTAGTTATTAAGGTTAATTTAAGGTTAATTTACCTTAGGCATGGCGTTTACTTGGTTCCTTAACAAATAACACTTGAAGTATTACACAGACTATCACAAGCTGAAAAGCTACGAGGAAAGGATAAGCCGGGGAAACATTTTCGTAGAGAAAACCGCCAGTTAAGCCGCCCAGCGCCATCAATATATAAGTAACAAACTGGCTGCATCCAACTTCCTTTCCACGAAGTTCCCTAGGAACAAGATCAGCCTCTATAGCTGAATAGCTAGCCATAAAAAGAGAGTTGCTTACTCCCCACAGGAAAAAAAGAGAATAAAGAATGGGCAAGTTTCCATAAATAAACAGAATAGGAAATGGAACATACAGAAGCCATGAAGCCAACAAAGGCTTAGCCCTTCCATACTTGTCCACCAACTTCCCGGAGGGAAGAGAGGAAAATATCATTACCGCCGTCAGCCAAGCCATTAATATAGCCCATTCAAACTCTTTTACGCCTAGATATTTCGTGGCATAAAGAACCAAGTATGCATCCATCAAAGCATAGGAAAAGCTTCCTATAATGTTTATTATAAAAAGG
>Ga0209426_1000855_pt1 | contig 24216 bp, 15 predicted proteins | sample Deesub1362B_J571_FD_187697 | JGI IMG/M metagenome (GOLD analysis project Ga0209426, IMG submission 187697) | Deep oceanic, basalt-hosted subsurface ecosystem from Juan de Fuca Ridge flank, Pacific Ocean, CORK Borehole 1362B_J2.571 (SPAdes)... ...
TACGTATGTGGAGATTTACGAAGGCCCCTCCGGATATACGCACCCCCTGCAAGATTACCGTCTGTGTGACTACCGGGTGCTGACCCTGTACCCCGGACAAACTGCGGATGTAAAGCTCCGCTGGAACCGTTTACTCGCAAAAGGCCGCATTGTGGGCGTCTGCTTTGATCCTTTAATGGACCCGCGCGGATTTCATGTCGTCGAACAGTACAACCCTCACATTACGTCCATGCATTATTGAGCTCATTATCCACAGGAGGCAATCATGCCCAAATACGGAATTCATCACATTGTCTTAAGAGAGGCGGTACCGGAACTGTACGCTTCCGGACAGCAGGCAGCCATGCGCGCCGCAGATATCATCCAGCAAGAAAGACCTGCCGCGATGATCGGCTCCATCGGTCCGGATCTTTTCTTCTGGGCACCAGATTACGAAATCGTGGACCAGTTTTATACTCTCTACCAAAACATCGAGAAAGCAGTAGACCTCTACAACCGCATCGTTCAGCCCATCCGTGACGTCATAAGTGCCGTGGGTGAGCCGGTGGAGGACCTGGTGGAAACGCTGGCTCCCAGTACCGTTCAGCTTGTGCGCACTTTGCTGGAAGAGATCGATCAGACGGCTTCCCTTTTCAAATCGGCCATCGGCACGGGCCTGTTTGCTGGCGTTCTTCAAGGTGCCGATCTGCTCACGGACGCTGCCGGTGTCGCACCCCTCTCCTCCCAGTTTTTCCAGATGTTTGTGCCAGATCTTCAGCATAACAAAAGCGAACAAAAATGGTACTGGTTCGATATGTTGCACTACCGCCAGACAGGCCAGTTCGCCAGACACCTTGTCCAGAAGGCAAACAACAACCGGGAAAAAGCCTTTGCTTTCGGCTATCTGTCCCACATTGCCACCGATGTGGTGGGCCATGCCTACGTAAACCAGATTGTCGGAACCGTTTACCGCATGAACGTGCAGCGCCACGTAACCGTAGAAAACTTTCAGGACACGTGGAAGTACGCCCGTTTTTACGGAGGAGAAAGCATCAACGAAACCCTGCTTTCCCGGCTTGAACTTCCAGAAAATCTGCCCAGCGATGTGGGCGATCTTCTCCACGAATCGTTCCGGAGCACTTACCAGCGGCAGCCTCATCCTCGCCGGCTTGGCGGTGATGGTTTTTACACCCGCGACCAGATTGACGAAACATACGAGGTATTCTATAAAGTCATTAAGCTGATGGGATCCATGTACGTGCGGCGACCCGAAGAGCCTTTCTCCGGCGTGGGTGACATCCTCAGCGACGCGCTGGACCGATTCAGCCCGCCACCTTCTCCGCCCAGCACATCGTCCTCCATGTGTAGCTGGACAGACATCCTCTCCTTTGGCATCACCGCCAGCTCCCGGGAGTGTTACGAAAACTTCTTCCGCGAACTGGCTACCTGGCTCGACTACCTGGGACAGCTCATCGCCTGGTCGCTCGAAACTCTCCGGAACCTGATCGACCTGCTTCTGACCCTCCTGCTCTCCCTCCCCATTTCTGTGTTGCTGGCCATCCTGTACGGGATTCAGCTCCTCTGCTACCAGATTTATCGCAGTGCTCGTACCGTGCTCATTCTGAACGGATTTGTCATGCCCGATCCGGACGACCTGAACAACAGCATCGCCCGGAACCTGATTACCCTGTTCCAAACCTGTGCCGTGAATTTCAAGACATTCCCCAACACCGGAACCCCATACCGGAACAGCCTGGTGTGCCCTATGGCACGGGCTGAAAAGCCGGTCACTGCGGCGGCATTTCACGCTTCATCGGTAGCGGCCACCCCCGATCTCTTCATCTCGCAAGAACCGTTTCATGAAACCTCCCTCCGCAATTACGCCCTTGTGGCGGCCAGTCCAGGTCAGACCCGCAGCTTCCAGTATGACCGCATGAGCATCGGGAACGCCAGGGACTTTACCGCCTGGATGATCCGCCATGCCAGCGATCCCGGCACATCCGGCGACACTTTGAAAATTCTGTATGCCAACTGGAACCTGGATGCAGACCGCGGATACGGCTATCGCACCTGGAAGGGAACCGTCCCCACAGCTGATCCGTACGCAATTCCCGATGAGGTCTATGTATAAGCTTCCCGTGGAAATCCGAACCGAACGGGGATGATCCGTCTGGCCACCTGCGAAAACGGGTGGCGGCCATATGGGTCCTTTGCATTTTCGGCCAACAAGCGAAGCCCGTAGCCTCCGCAAAAAAGTCTACCCTCTCTGGTGTTTGGCTTCGCTGGGCGGGCAAAATCCGCCCTGAGAAACGGATTGCAAAGTGATTGGCCTTTTTTCGGCTTTCCGATAGCCGGAAAGAAAACCAGAACCCGCAACACTGACAGCTCTCCGGGAGCGCCTGTGCAACTGCACAGAAAAAAAGGGGTATGCTAAAAACTGGTTTTGTTCACAGCCCCTTTTCAAAACACCGCAAGAGCTTATTGAACAGCGGGCCATTTCGACCGGCGGGTTTGTGTCCTTCCTCTGTGGTCTGCTGGACCCGGAAATTCCATATCTTTTCTTGAAAAATTCTATTGTTTTAGCACGGATGTTTTGCTATATTTTGCGCAATTTAAATTGCAGGATCGTAACATTATGAAACAAATCCGCAAAGGCAGGCTAATTCTGGAAGACGGCACGGTTTACGAAGGCCGTGTATTTGGAGCACCCCGTCCAACCAGTGGAGAAGTGGTTTTTAATACCGGCATGGTGGGCTATCCGGAGTCTCTGACTGATCCTTCCTATTTCGGGCAGATTCTGGTATTTACGTACCCGCTCATTGGCAACTACGGTGTTCCCAAGCCGCCTGCAGACCGGGAACTCCCCCCACCGTTCGAGTCACGGCGCATCCAGGTGCGCGGCCTGGTGGTGGCCACGTACTCCGGTGAATATAGCCACTGGAGCGCCGGTCGTTCGCTGGGCACCTGGCTCCAGGACGAAGGGATCCCTGCACTGGAAGGAATCGACACGCGGGCACTTACCAAAAAGCTGCGCGAAAAAGGCACCATGCTGGGAAAAATCGTGGTAGACGGAGAGGAGGAGCCGGAATTTTACGATCCCAACCGCGAAAATCTCGTCCAGCAGGTAAGCTTTCCAGAACCCACGCGTTACGGCAAAGGAAAACACCGTATCGTGCTATACGACTGTGGCTGCAAGGAATCCATTCTCCGGGATCTTCTGCGGCTAAACGTGGAAGTTCTCCGCGTTCCCTGGGATTTTGAACTGGAGCAGGCCGATGCGGATGCAGTGTTTCTTTCCAACGGTCCCGGTGATCCAAAGATGTGCCGGAAAACTGTTCTGCAAATCCGAAAAGCTTTGCAGGCAAACATCCCCGTTTTTGGCGTATGCCTGGGTAATCAGCTGCTGGCTCTGGCTGCCGGTGCTAACACCTACAAGCTAAAATTTGGCCACCGCAGCCAGAACCAGCCAGTGCAGGATCTGCAGAACGGCCACGGATTCGTCACCTCTCAGAACCACGGCTACGCGGTGGACACTGCTACACTTCCACCCGAATGGGAACCGTGGTTTATAAACCTGAATGACGGGACCAATGAAGGCATCCGCCACCGGTCCGGCCGTTTCCGCAGCGTTCAGTTTCACCCGGAGGCTTCCCCAGGCCCAGAAGATAGCAAATACCTCCTGGAAGAGTTTATTGCCGGGTTGAAGCATGGCACGTGATGTGAAAAAAGTCATCATTCTGGGAAGTTCCGCCCTGAAAATTGGTGAGGCTGGCGAATTTGATTATTCCGGAAGCCAGGCTATCAAAGCGCTGAAAGAAGAAGGGATTTCGGTTGTCCTGATCAACCCCAACGTGGCCACCATTCAGACATCCGAACATCTGGCTGACCGGGTGTATTTCCTGCCGGTAACCCCCTACTTTGTCGAAAAGATCATTGCTAAGGAGCGGCCGGATGGGATCCTTCTCAGCTTCGGCGGACAGACGGCCCTCAACTGCGGCGTAGAATTGCACCGCAGAGGCGTGCTGGAAAGCTACGGTGTACGGGTTCTCGGAACCCCCGTTGAGGCCATTCAGGACACAGAAGACCGCCAGCGTTTTGTGGCCCGGTTGGATGAGATTGGCGTAAAAACACCGCGCAGCCGTGCAGCTCACACCCCGGAGGAAGCGGTTCAAATTGCCGAGGAGCTGGGCTATCCGGTCATCCTGCGGGTGGCTTTTGCCCTGGGTGGTCTCGGCTCCGGAATCTGCCGGAAACCGGCCGAAGTTTCTCAGCTGGCGGAAAAGGCTCTGCGCCATGCCCCGCAGGTCCTGGTGGAAGAATACCTGGAAGGATGGAAAGAGGTGGAATATGAAGTAATGCGGGACAGCCAGGACCACTGCATCACGATCTGCAACATGGAAAATGTAGACCCCATGGGCATTCACACCGGTGAGAGTATCGTCGTTGCCCCCAGCCAGACCCTCACCAACCGGGAATATCACCTCCTGCGGAATGTAGCTCTTCGGGTCATCCGGCACCTGGGCATTGTGGGCGAATGCAACATTCAGTTCGCCCTCAGCCCCAGCAGCGAAGACTACCGGGTTATCGAAGTGAATGCCCGCCTTTCACGCAGTTCCGCCCTGGCCTCCAAAGCGACAGGGTACCCCCTGGCCTTTATTGCGGCCAAACTGGCCCTGGGCCACGGTTTGCACCAGTTGCCCAATTCCATTACCCGGGTTACAAAAGCCCTGTTTGAGCCGGCGCTCGACTACGTGGTTGTGAAGATCCCGCGGTGGGATCTGAAGAAGTTCCGGATGGTCTCCCGTCGGATCGGCTCCGGGATGAAATCGGTGGGAGAGGTAATGGCCATCGGCCGCACCTTCGAAGAAGCGCTGCAAAAAGCCATCCGTATGCTGGATATTGGCGCAGTGGGATTGTCCGGAAACGGTCTCTTCCAGTTTGAAGATCTTGAAAAAGAATTGCGCGAACCCACAGAAGAGCGAATCTTTGCCGTGGCCCAGGCTTTGGAACAGGGCATTCCGGTGGAGGACATTCACCGCCTGACCCACATTGACCGCTGGTTCCTTCAGCGGATGAAAAACATTGTGGATATTGGAAAACAGCTACAAAAACACGGGTACCCGCTCCCGGAAGAGCTGCTGCGCCAGGCCAAAAGCGCAGGATTCGCAGACGAGCAGATCGCCCGGATCACAGGGACTCCAGCAGAAAAGATCCAGCGCCAGCGGGAAGCTCTGCAGCTGCATCCCGCCATCAAACAGATTGATACCCTGGCCGCTGAATATCCCGCCCGGACAAATTACCTCTACCTTACCTACAACGGGAAAGAAGACGACATCTCCTTTGCGGAAAGCCGCACCATTCTGATTCTGGGGTCGGGCTGCTACCGGATTGGCAGTTCTGTGGAGTTCGACTGGTGCGCCGTAAATGCCAGCCGTACAGCCCGAAACCTGGGCTTTAAAACCGCCATGCTTAACTACAACCCGGAAACCGTCAGCACCGATTACGACGAATCCGATTACCTTTTTTTCGACGAAATCAGCCTCGAAACCGTGACGGAAATTTACCGGAAATGCCATGCTCAGGGCGTTATTGTATCGGTGGGCGGGCAGATTCCCAATACGCTGGCCTGCGACCTGAAAAAAGCTGGTCTGCACGTACTTGGAACAGACCCTGCCGATATTGACCGGGCAGAAAACCGGAAAAAATTTTCCTCCCTTCTGGATGAACTTGGCATTGACCAGCCGGAATGGAACAGCCTAACGTCCATCGAAGAGGCAATCCGTTTTGCCAACAAGGTTGGATATCCGGTGCTTGTGCGGCCTTCGTATGTGCTCAGCGGTGCCGCAATGGCCATTGCTTCCAACGATGCGGAGTTGAGGCGCTTCTTACAAAAGGCGGTGGATGTGTCACCCAAATATCCGGTGGTACTCAGCAAATTCCTGGAAAACGCCAAGGAGATCGAATTCGATGCCGTAGCGGCAAATGGGGAAATTCTGCTCCACGCCATTTCGGAACACGTGGAAAATGCAGGCGTTCATTCCGGCGATGCCACACTGGTGTTGCCGCCGCAGCGCACCTACCTGGAAACCGTCCGCCAGATCCGCCGGATCTCCCAAAAAATCGCACGGGCGCTCAACATTCACGGACCGTTCAACATCCAGTTCATCGCCAAACAGAACGAAGTGAAGGTGATTGAGTGCAACCTGCGGGCGTCGCGCAGCTTTCCGTTTGTTTCCAAAACGCTGGGACAGAACTTCATTGAAGCGGCCACCCGCATCATGCTCGGTGAAAAAATCTCCGCTTCCACCGATTCGTTTTTTGAAGTGGATTATGTGGGCGTAAAAGCCCCACAGTTCTCCTTCACGCGTCTGGAAGGGGCCGATCCCACCCCTGGTGTGGAAATGGCCTCCACCGGCGAAGTGGCTTGCCTGGGCGACGATTTCGACGAGGCATTCCTGAAAGCGCTTCTATCCGTGGGCTTCCGCTTCCCCATTCGGACAGTCCTCCTCTCCACCGGGTCCATCGAATCGAAAGCCGAACTGCTGGAAAGCACGCGGATGCTGAAGGCCCTGGGCATCAAATTTTACGCCACCCGCGGTACCGCCCGTTTCATGAAAAACAATGGCATCGACGCTACCGTCCTGCACTGGCCGCTGGAGAAAAAATCGCCCAACACCGTGGAATACATCAAGGCCGGCAAAATCGACCTGGTGATCAACATCCCCAAAAATTATCAGGAAGAGGAGCTCACCAACGACTACATCATCCGCCGGACGGCCGTGGACTACGGCGTACCGCTCATCACCAACCGGCAGCTGGCCATGCGCCTGGCCGAAGCCCTTTCCCGCCGGTCCGTGGAGACGCTTCAGATTAAGGCCTGGGATGAATACCTGAACAGCAGGTAAGCACAGCCAGGGCGGCGGAACGCATCCCGCCGCCAGAGCGCCTTTTGGCCTTATGGCAATCTTTCTACCCCGCCTTCTAATAGAAAAATCCCGCCCGGCCATTTCCGGCCCGGTACGCTTTCAGCCGAAATGCAGACGAAGCGATTCTGCCGCTATCTCAGTGCTTCTTCGAGGGCGGTGGCCCGGTCGGTCTGTGCGTCGCGGTACTTTACAATCACCGCGCACTGAAGGTGGAGCCCTTCAAAAGGCCCTCCCCCTGTGGCCGGCCGGCTTCCCGGAACCACCACAGCGTTTTCGGGAATCCGCAGCGGGCGTCCCTTTTCGGCCCGAAGGACCTCGCCTTTCACCATGTCGTAGACCGGAATTGAGGCGGTGAGAATGGTTCCGGCCGCCAGAACAGCCCGCCGGCCCACAATGGTCCCCTCGTAGACGCCGCAGTTCCCGCCCACCAGCACATCATCCTCGATGATCACCGGCATGGCTCCCACCGGCTCCAGAACGCCGCCGATCTGGGCCCCGGCGCTCAGGTGCACCCGTCTGCCAATCTGAGCGCAGGAACCCACCAGCGCATGGGAGTCGATCATCGTCCCTTCGTCCACGTAGGCCCCCACATTCACATAGGCCGGCGGCATGATGACCACCCCCGGTGCCACATACGCACCCGAGCGGATGGTGGTCCCACCGGGCACCACTCTGACACCATCCTCAATCCGAAGGCGCTTCAGCGGATAAGTATCCTTGTCAAAATAGCGGAAGGAGCCGTTGATGGAATAATCCTGCAGCACCCCGAACCGGAATCCAAGCAGGATCCCCTTTTTTACCCACTCATTGACTTTCCAGCCCGCATCACACGGCTCCGCAGCGCGGATCTCGCCACGGTCCAGCGCTTCCAGAAACTGGCGGAACAGCGGCAAAAATTCTTCCCTTCCAAGGGATTCCTTCCGATCAAATGCCGTTTCGATCTGATTCCGGAGGCGTTCCATTTTTCAGCCCTCATATCAGTTCCAGTTGTCGCAGAATGCTCCGCAGCTTTTGCCGGTTTTCTTCTTTCATGGGACAGAGTGGCAGGTGGTACTGCTCGCGGATGCGTCCCATCATCGCCAGGGCGGCTTTTACCGGGATCGGGTTGCTTTCGATGAAATTGGCCTCCATGAGCGGCAGGAGGCGGAAGTGAATCTCCCGGGCCTTTTTCCAATCGCCTTCCAGCGCGGCGTGGACCATCCGGGAGAAAAGTCCCGGAACTTCGTTGGCCACCACCGAAATGACCCCATCGGCTCCCAGGGCCATCATGGGCAGGGTCAGCGCGTCATCCCCGGAAAGAACCAGAAATCCGCTCGGGCGCCGGCGCAGAATCTCCATAATCTGAGAAAAATTTCCGCTGGCCTCCTTCACACCCACAATGTTCGGCACCTCCGCCAGGCGCAGTAGTGTCTCGGCCGAAATGTTTGTCCCCGTGCGGCCGGGAACGTTGTACACCACCACCGGAAGCGATGTTGCCGCGGCAACCTCCGAAAAATGCCGGTACAGCCCCTCCTGGGTTGGCTTGTTGTAATAGGGACAGACCAGCAAAACCGCATCGGCTCCCAGCTCCTCGGCCTTTCTGGTGAGTTCAATGGAATGCCGGGTGCTGTTGGTTCCGGTTCCGCACATCACCGGCACGCGCCCACCGGCCTGCTGGATGACAATCTCCATGGCACGGAACCGCTCCGCATCGGTAAGGGTAGCACTTTCGCCGGTCGTCCCGCACACCAGCAGCACATCCGTCCCTTCCTGAATGTGCCAGTCCACTAAGCGGCGCATTCCGTCCTCATCGATATCGCCGTTTTCGTCAAACGGCGTAACCAGCGCCACTGTGCTTCCGCGAAACATCGAAGCATCCATTTTTCCCTCCTCTGGTTTGATCTGGATTGAATGTGATTTTCACCCGGGAAAGGGACTACTTGAGCAGATCGGCGACAAATTCATCCATGGTGAAGATGCCGTTCCTGCTCACAATCCACTCCGCAGCCAGCACCGCGCCAAAGGCAAACCCCTGGCGGCTTTTGGCCTCATGGCGGATTTCCACGATGTCATAGGGAGAATCGAACCCCACAATGTGCCGGCCAAACACCGTGCCAACGCGCGAGGAAGACACGTGGAGGGCATCCCCGGGAATCTTTCCGTCCGGATTCCCCGGCAGGATTCTTTTCTTCTGAGGGAGAAAAGGGAGCATCCGCCGCGCCAGCGCAAGGGCCGTCCCGCTGGGTGCATCCACTTTCCCGGCATGGTGGACTTCATGGATGAAGGCGTCATAGCCGGCGATTTTCCCGAAACGGCGGGCGGCCTCTTCCGCCAGTTTTGCGAAATGATAAACGCCGATGGAAAAGTTAGGGCTGTAGATCATCGTCAGCCCGGGAATGGCGCAGACGTCTTTACGCCGGTCTTCCCAGCCGGTGGTTCCCTCCACAAGCGGGACCCCGACATCGGCAGCAAGCCGTGCATGGTCCAGAACGGCATCTGCAGTGCTGAAATCGATCAGAACATCGGTGGTTGGTGGCAGGTTTTGGGTGGTAGGTGGCTGGTGAATATCAAAGCGGGCTACAATTTGATGGCCTCTCTGAACAGCGATGGCCTCAACCTCGCGGCCCATCCGGCCGTAACCGATCAGGCTGATGCGTAACTGAACTTCCCCATGGTCTGGTTCCTCCGGTTGTTCAAAAAGATAGAAAAATGTAACCCGAATCCTGAACCAGCGGCTGGCATTTGCGTCCAGTTAATGGAACCACCGCCATCACCATGATCCAGCATTGGTTGTAGCTTAGGATATAAGATTTTACAAAAAATTCAAGAAAATCTGATCGCAAAAATTAAATATGAAGAAAGAGATCATTATGACATCCTTTTCATTCCGGTGGCCCAAGCACTTCGCAAAGAAGCAGATGTATGAATTATCTTGAAAAAATTCTTGGAATCGGGGAAAATATGAATCCTGCATTTCGCCCAATCGACTGCAGCGAAATTATAAGGGGCCCTGCAGGACTTTGGGGCACTCGAGAAGTATGCAGAAGAATCTGTTCCATGGCCACCGGGGGACAGATCCCCCAGCCGTCCATCACGAAGAAAGTAGAGAAATTTGTAACGATCATGAATTGTTTGTAACTTTCCCCCAATTTCTTGACTTTGTCAAACAGGGCGTCCTAAATTTGAGGAAGATTCGTTCTGAAGCAACCGGTCTCCTTTTTTCCGGCAGGGTACTCAGCTTGAAAGGCGGGTACCATGAAGATTTTTTTGCACGCCTTCATCTTTTTGCAGATGATCCTTCTGCCGCTGGTCCCCGCTTTGTCCCAATCCCTTCCCAGCCAATTTCAGCCATCGCAGGTTAAATCCGCAGGCGGATTCACAAATGTTGCCGATGTTTTCGGTGTTGAGGCGGTGGATGTCGGCTCCGGTGTATCCTGGGTTGATTTCGACAAGGACGGCCTGCTGGATCTCTATGTGAGCACTCCCGGCGCGAATTACATTTTCCGGAATGCGGGGTCCGGCTTCGTGAGGGGGCCAGACGACCTTGTGGATTACCGCAACAGTTCTGCCTGCGCATGGGCAGATTACGATGGGGACCGGTGTCTGGACCTCTTCATCGCAAACTACGGCGAAAATGGCCTCTTTCACCGGGTGAACGACCGTTATGTGGATGTTGCACCACAGCTCGGGCTGAACGAAACAGGATATCAAACAGCCGCAGCCTGGGCCGATTTCGATAACGACGGCGATGTGGATCTCTTTGTGGGGACCTGGGGTGGAGCAAGCTATCTCTACCGCAATGAGGGATCATCGTTCACGGAAATAGCATCCCAGGCTGGAATTACCCACCCGCAATATGTATGGTCCGCGGCCTGGGGGGATTATGACAGCGACAACGATCTCGATCTATATATTTCCTGCAGCGGGAGGAATTTTCTCTATCGGAATGATAGCGGGGTGTTTACAGAAGTCGCTCAGAAACTGGGCATTGCGGGGAGCTCCGGCTATGAAACCAGAGGATGCGCCTGGGCCGATTTTGACAACGATGGCGATCTCGATCTCTTTGTCGTCGGATATCTTGGTCCCAATTCCCTTTTTAGAAACGATGGAAACCGCTTCACGGAAATAGCAGCCCAGATGGGACTTGCCCACAGCGGCGCCGGAAACGGATGCGCCTGGGCTGATTTTGATCTGGACGGAGATCTGGATCTCTACGTCACATACGAGGACGGCCCAAACAAACTTTTCCGCAATGATGATTCTCTCTTTACCGACGTATCCGCGCTTATGGGCGTAGCCGATACATTAGCCAGCACCGGCTGCGCATGGGGAGATTACGACCGGGATGGCGATCCTGACCTGTACGTTGTCAACACCGGTGGCCAGCCGAATCGGCTTTACCGGAACGATCGCTCTGGAAACCACTGGTTGCACATCGACCTCAGAGGTACAAAAAGCAGCTGGGATGCCATCGGAGCAAAAGCCGTCCTCTATGCCGGTAACCGGAGGCAGCTCCGATATGTGGACGGTGGTAGCGGCTACTTTTCACAAAATTCTCTGACACTGGAATTCGGACTTGGAAACGACACGATAGCCGACAGCCTGAAGATCATCTGGCCCTCCGGGACAACGGATCTCTATTATGACATCCCCGCCGATCAGCGGCTGAGGCTTATTGAAGGGCGCAAAAGGATCGGCCCCTCCATCCTTGCAGTTCCTGGAGACTACCCGACCGTCCAATCGGCGCTGGATGCCGCATTTGCCGGGGACACCGTCCTTGTGGACGACGGGATCTATTACGAAAACATCATCTGGCCGGCGACAAAGGGGCTCTGTCTCCTCTCAAAAAATGGGCCGGAAAACACGATCCTGGACGGCTCGCGCCGCGATCGGGTGCTTTATCTGAATTCCGGTGCTGTGGATTCGACTACCATTATTCAGGGTTTCACGATCCGCAATGGCCTGGCCTATGATGGCGCCGGTATCCTGGTCGAAAACTGTTCTCCCACCATCCGGAACAACAGGATTATAAACAACCGTGCAGCCGCTCTGGGGGGAGCCATCAAACTGCTGAATTCCCGGGCAACCGTTCAGGACAACTATATTGCCTTCAATCATGCGGGCTACGGCGGTGGGGCCATTTTTGCAGAAAAACCATCTTCCCAGAACCCCGAATATCCCCCAGATGTTCCCGGTCCCAAGATCCTGAATAACCATTTCATAGAAAACACCAGCGACTATCTTGGCGGCGCCATTTACTACCGCGCCGTCTGGCTCCAGATTTCCGGAAACGTCTTTGTCGGGAACCGCAGCGATTTTGGTGGCGCAATCTACTGTGGTAGCTACGACGCGAAAGGAGACATTTACAACAACCTCATTTTCCGCAACACTGCCCGCGTGGAAGCGGGGGGAATTTTTGCGGCCTGGTACTCTCACGGCACCATTGCCAGCAATCACATACTCCAGAATTACGCCGGGCGATTGGGGGGTGGCATTTTCTATTTCCTTTATAGCCGCATGGCCATTGGCGGTGCACTGGATCTGCAAAACGACATCTACCACAATTCCGCCTCCGAACAGGGCGACCAGCTTTACAGCCTTGAACTTGAGCCCGAGGCCGTCCAGCACAACTTCTGGGGATCGTCCCATATTGACAGTATGTACTCGGGGATTGCCGGCGTAAACCCGAACAGGTGGTGGCCTCCTGCAAAACTGCCCCGGCCTATCTCCAGATCCACCCACACCGCAGGGGATAGCCTGTGGTTTGGTGAATGTCTCCTGACCATTGACTCATTAGTCCTTGCCAATTCGCAGGCGGCAATTGAAATAACCACTTATCCGGATTCCCTTCCCCAGAACATGCCTTTTTCCGGGGCAATCCAAAAATTCTACCAGATCCGGGTGAACGGCACCCGTTTCATCAGGGCCCGGATACGGTTCTATTATGCGGACGATGAACTCGTCGATTCCGGCATCAAAACACCGGTAAAGCTGATGGCCAGCAAATGGGATGGTTCGGACTGGATAGACTACACGACCGCTGTGGACACAGCCGGGCGATCAGCTACATGCACAGGGGATCCCGCTGGAATCTGGATTTTGCGCCTGCGGGAAGAAACATCCGCCCAGGAACCACACAAGACGGTCCATCGCTTTTCGCTCGAACAGAATTACCCCAATCCGTTTAACTCGGTCACCACCATCACATACCGGCTGAAAAAGCCGGCGAGCGTTAAGGTGGTAATTTTCAATTCCTTGGGACAAAAAGTGGCGCTGCTGTTTTCCGGATTTCAGCAAGCCGGGCGGCATTCTGTCCTGTGGGATGCGGAAACACTTCCTTCAGGGGTGTATATCTATACCGTTGAGATGAGAGACCCCAGAAATAAGAGCCGAGTCTTTTTTCATCAGCGGCGGAAAGCACTTTTGCTGAAATAAATTTCCGGGAAAGGGAAAATGAAATCAACCCATAGCAGGATTTTCCTCATCACGAGCTGTCTTATAGCTCTATTCATTCTTATTCCGGCAACCGTTTCGGGCCAGTATTACATTGAATATGACGCGCCAGGGGATAGCCCTTTTGGCATGGTATGGGATGGCCAGTTTTTGTGGATTAACGATAAGAGCGATTTCATCTACAAGGTGGACATCAGCGATAGTTTCGTTGTTGTGGGCAAATACTATTTCAATGGCTGGGGAGATCTGGCGTGGGACGGAACGTGGTTCTGGGAAATGGGCTGGTCCGACCTCCGCCAGTATCAGATTACGGACAGCACCTTTACCATCCTCTGGCGCTACGATTACCGTCCGGAATTCCACCACATGGCCGGTATCGACTGGGACGGCCAGTACCTGTGGGTCTCCTACAATGCAGGGGGGTTCTTCCGGATCGATTCCTCCGAAAGTGCCACGGACATCTACGGAATCAACGACCGCAAATGGAAGGTCGCCGAATTCCGGGAAGGTCCTCCGTCCGATCCCTGGAATTTCGCCTTCTCAGACAGCTTCCTATGGATCGCCGATCTGCGCAGCCGCCATCTCATCCAGTGCGCAAGAGATTCAAACTTTTCCTACATCGACGAATATTCTCTTCCCGGGCCAAGCCCCACAGGGATTGCCTGGGATGGCACGTACCTGTGGACATGTGACGACTACACCGGCAAAATCTACAAACACCTCCAGCTCACAAAAGAACCCCTGGATCCCGAGGATGAAATTTTGCCTGCCGGCTCAGTGGCAACACCGCTCGATGGTGCCATTACGGCCGATATGCGGCTCTCCATCGCCAGTTCCCCATACCGCATCGACCAGGGACTGACCGTTGAGAAGGGAGCTACCCTGACAATCGATCCGGGTGTACGGATCTTCTTCGCCCAGAACGCGGGGCTCGTCGTCAATGGCACGCTGAAAGCCATTGGGAAACCCGACAGCCTGATCGTCTTTTCCCACCAGAACGCCAACGAATACTGGGGTACAATCCAATTCAATAATCCGGACACCCTGCAATCGGGCCGCTCCGTCCTCCGCTACACCAAAATTCAGTACCTCGACGGCATTTACCTCAATGGCTCCAATCCGGAAATCCGCGATAACTTTTTCCGGTTTATGGTCCATCTGAGCGGCCAACCCGTTCCAAACACCTCATACTCCATTGTCAACAACCATTTTTACTTCAGCAAACTGGGGATCCGTCTGTCTCATGGCAGAGACGAACACAATAGCCGAATTCTGATCGACGGAAATACCTTCTTCAACAGCAATGCCATTAATATTGGGCCGGACTTCATCACACCCCAGTATTTTGAGATCTCAAACAACTCATTTCTGTGCTCAATCAATTCCGGACACCTTGCCATTGGTATTCAGAATTCCGATGGGGTCTACATTCACGATAACCTGTTTGAGAATTGCAGCTTCGGCGTGCAGATCGGCCATTCAAGAAACATCCGCATCGAAAAAAACGTCTTCCGGGGCCCGTCTGTAACCGCCATCGATCTGGCTTATAACACGGCGGATATCTCCGTCCTGTACAATTCCATCAGCGATTGCCAGCGCCAGGCCATTCTGCTCTTTTACAATTCCGAAGCTCAAATTCACTATAACAACTTCTCCAACAATGAGATAGCCCTATCCCTCTGGTCAGCCGGCAAGAACATAGACGCCACCTACAACTGGTGGGGCACAAGCAGCCCGGACAGTATTGAACGCCTCATTGAAGACCAGAAAGACGATCCCTCCTCTGGCCGTGTGCAATTTGTTCCATTCCTGACTTCCCCTGTTCTTCTTCCTTCCTCGCCAGAACATACGATCCCTTCACACGTCGCGGAACAGACAGTGCCCAGGGCTTTCCTGCTGCTGCAGAACTTTCCCAACCCCTTTAACCTGCAAACCACCATTTCGTATGCAACCGGAACAGACGGTCATGTCAGACTTATTGTCTACGATGCCCTCGGGCGGAAAGTGGCCGTTCTTGTGGATCGTTTCCAGGAGGCAGGCTCCCACCGGGTTACCTTCAATGCAAAAAACCTGGCCTCTGGACTGTACATTTACCGCATTTATGCCGGAAAATTTAGTGCGACGCGCAAGATGCTGATCCTCAAATGATAAACCCCGGTGTGCATATTGCTTCCTTCCGTTCTCGTGCAAACGCCATTCTGATCGATCCTTCCCGGCAACCCCACCCGGAGGTATTGCGATTGAAAAACGGCGTTTGAAGCGTCGAGGGGGAGATTCCAGCCCGGGGCATGGCAGAGAGTAAAGAGACCAAACAGGTTATTCGCGGGCTGTATCCGGCATGCGTGTGGCGGCATCGTCGGCTGTCTTCACACCCAAAAAGGGCATCGCATTCTCTTTTGAAAAAACGGCCCTCACATCGCAATCAGAATGTCGCGGTTTGAAAAGACGGGAAGGTGGAAACGTGGGCCCCGCTCGGCTTTCATCTTCCGCTGCCCTACAAAAAGGCTGACCGGGGAGGTACTGCGGGTGAGCTGAAGGCCGGGGATCTTCTGGCTCCTACGCTTATCCTCTGACAGGGAAGCGCGGAGAGATCCTTCGACTTGGTCTCCGCCCTCCCGAAGGAGTCTTCGACACGGCTGACATCCCATACAAAAGATGGGTACGGAATGACACGGAAAAAGGAATGGATTCGGCGGGGCTCATTATGCTTCTTTTTGGCCCCCGACGGGTGTTGGCGGAGTAATCCCGGCCCACGCAGGCGCAAACTCCCGCCAACTGGCAGGACGCAGGAAAACTCCAGCAGATGCCTCAGCTGTCTCCAGGCATGATGTTGATGATTGGAACAGGCCGCCTCCCCCCCATCCCCACAAGAGCAGGACGCATGTCGTCCAGAATTGTTTTCACCTGCTACGGGACGTCATCACAGCTTAAGAAGACGCTGCCCACAGGAGAAAAGCCCGGCTCCATCCAGCCCTATGAGCAGAAAGCAATGGAGAGAGCCCGGCGTGCCCCCGCCTGCCCCGCTGCAATATGCATCTACAGAGCGACAGGGCGGGATTTAACCGTAAATACCTCCCCAGCAGTAAAGGCCATTATCACTTAGGCTTAAGGAGTGGGGACCCTATACCCCCGCCTGGCCGGATGCAAGGCTCTTGCTCCGTTCGATGGACTGCAGGGCCAGGTAGCGGTCGCCAAACTTTTCGATGTTCTCCAGCTCGTTATCAAACTGGTCGTAATGCCGTTCCTCATCCATCACCAGATCTTCGAACAGCTTCTTGGATACCGAATCAGCATTCTGCGCGCATTCATTGGCCCAAAGATTGTAACTTTTGATGGCATGCTCCTCCATTTCCCGGGCCATTTCCAGCATCTTTTTCACATCATGTACCTTTTTCACCTCTTCTGCGGCCTTCAGCGTCACTTCTCCTTTTAAAAAAAGGATCCGTTCGGCCAGCCGCTCAATGTGCATCATCTCCTCGATGGCCGTGCGCCGGAACAGCCCCGCCAGCAGATCAAATCCCTGATCGTCACAGTGAAAATGAAAATACATGTACTGGTGTACGGCAGACAATTCATCGGCAACCGCTCTGTTTAACAACTCGATGCTTTTTTCATGCATGGCGCCTTCCTCCGTCTTTTTATACCGCGAAATTCTTTTATTCAACATAAGAGAAAGCGGTGATTTGTTCAAGTGTAAATCCTCCACTCCAGCCCCATACAGCGATTTCGGGCAGTCGTGTTTGTCGAAGGGGAATCCGGTAAAAAGTCGAGGATTCCAATCCCTGAACCCAGAGCTTTGTGGACACAAAATGCTCTCCCGGCATCTCCAGGCCGAGACCAACCATATACTCCATTGGCTCCGTACTACGCTGAAAACGCTTGACAATCAGAGCAATCCTCCCTAACATGATGGAAGTGATTGGCCCTCCTGCAGAGCCTGAGAAGATATGGCATGCAGACATCACCTAAAAAAGATGACAACTAAACTCCGGATCGTTTCTTCAAAATTCAGTTTCAAATGCAAAACATCGAATAAGGCCGGCTGGAGATGAGTTTGGATTCTACAGAAAAGGAAAGGAAAACAAAATGAATGCACGCATCCGATTTTCGACATCCGAAATCAGGGAGAGGATAAGCCCGTCCGAGGTGAAAGGGCTTCAACTTCTCAATCTTGCCATGCTGGGTGGACTGGTGATTTTCGCTTTGCTTCTGCTTTTGATTTATATTCCAATGGGGCAAACCACGCCGCCGAGTCCAGACAACCGGATGTTTCTGGAACTTATGCGCTGGGTCTTTATTTTTTCTGCACTGCTGGGGATTCTGGTGTTTAGCCGTTTCCCCACAATCTGGTTCCGACCCAGCCGCCTGCAGAAACTGCTGCAGGATATGTCGGCCGGTGACCAGGAACAGGACCCTGAAAATACGCTGAAGATCTTTTTTCAGCTTTACCGGCAGCAACTACTGATCCGGCTGTTCATCCTTGAAGGAGTGGCCCTGTTTGGGCTTGTACTGCTCAGCTTTTATATTTCCATGGGATATGAAGGAAGCGGACCATTCATTCTGATCCTTCTAGCTCCGCTTTTCGTTTTTATTTTCTTCACGTTCCGAAATTTTCCGCAAAGGGAACGGATCGCTTCATTCATTGAAGAGCACATCCAGAGAAAGCTCCATTGATAGTGCGGCTCCACCCCATGGCCAGTTCCGTGGGCTGTGGGATGAACAGGAAAGCTGAATCACGGAATTTCACCCCCGTCTGCACCATTATGCTGCTGAAAAGAGCGGCGTGCACAGAAGCGGAACTTTTTTTACAAAATTGCACCGCAAGCCGTCGGCGTTCCGCTTCTTCACACAGGCAACGGGCCATGCCGGCATGTTGTCGAAAGAAGCCTGGAAAAGCTAATCCCGGCTACGGTTCTGGGTACGTCCCCTCAAAAATCGGATCAGCTGGAGAAAGGCAATGGCACCCATGCTGACCAGAAGAAAGCGGACAATCCATTTCTCCAAAAGCTGGATGTCGGCCACCAGCAGCAAGGCCCATTGGCCCAGCAGATGTCCTATACTCCCATAGAGAACCGTCCAGACGACGGCTCCCAGCGCATTCCAAAACAAATACTTTTTCCGGGAGACGGCCGAAAGTCCCAGCAGGGCCGGAATCACTACCCGGAATCCGTACATAAACCGCATCAAAAAGATCACAGCCGACTCTCCTTTACGGAGAATGGGCTGAACCCTATGGACCCGTGCTCCAAAGGCCGGGAATTTTTCCAGCCAGACGCGCCCTTTCCAGCGGGCCAGGTGAAAGTAAAGCTGATCTCCCAGAAAGGTCGCCAAGAATGCAGACAGAAAAACACCAGTGATGCTCAGACGGCCGGTCCGTGCCAGCATCCCGCCCAGAACAACGGGCGTTTCGCCTTCCAGCAAAGCCCCAATAAAAATAAGAACATAACCATGTTTCAAAAGCAGATCTTCCATAGCCGGCAGGATATACATAGAAAAGCGGCCAGAAATGGCGGCGCCTGTCCGTTGCGCTGGATTAGCCCGGCGGCCAGGTCATCCGGCGGCCGCCGATCAGGTGCAGGTGAATGTGGTAAATGGCCTGACCGGCATATTTCCCGGTGTTGATTACCAGCCGGAAGCCTTTTTCATCCACACCCAGCTGGCGAGCAATGTCTTTGGCCCGGACCAGCATCGCCCCCAGAACGCCCCGGTCTTCCTCCGTAACATCCAGAACCGATTCAATGTGCTTTCTGGGAACGATCAATACATGAACCGGTGCCTGGGGATTGATATCATGGAAGGCAACAATCTCCTCGTCTTCATAGACAATCTGGCTTGGCATTTCGCGTGAAACAATCTTGCAAAACGTACAATCCAGCATTGGCTCTCTCCTCTTGGCTTTTACTCCTCCTAACATTCCCCGAATGCTTGCAGGGCAAGTGTTGTTAGTGCGATGGCGGCCGTTTCGGTCCGCAACCGCCGTTCCCCAAGCGAGACGCTCAGAAAACCGCGCTCCTCAAATAGAGCCCGTTCATCCGTGCTGAACCCGCCTTCTGGCCCCACCAGAAGGGTAACCCGGTACAGGTCGTACACATCCTGGCGCAGTTCGGCAATCCGGGTCCCTACCGTATGATCGGAATCCGCGTCGCCGTAAAGAACCGGCCGCTCCAGCTCATCCAGCGCCATTTGCAGAGAATCGTGCCAGCGGATCTCCGGAAGGATGGAGCGCCCCGCTTGTTTCAGGGCAGCAATGGCGATCCGCTGCCATCGCTCCACCTTTTGCGCCGAACCGGTCACCGTCGAATAGCGTGACGGGAAAAAAACCATCCGCCGGACACCCAGCTCGGTGGCCTTTTCCACCAGCCAGTCCAGCCGCTGCGGCTTGATCATTCCTACCGCCAGCGTAATGGTTATGGCGGGTTCACCAATAAGCCGCCTCTTTTTAAGAATTTCCCCCTCAGCTTTTTCACGGTCCAGGTATACCAGACGAATTTCGTAAAAATTGCCACGCCCGTCCGTCGCACTGACCCGATCCCCTGCCCTCTTCCGAAGCACTTTAAACAGATGATGGACCTCTTCCTCCGGAAAAACTACCCGGTTCCCCCGCACATTTTCTGCCGGAACGTAAAAACTCTCCAGATGCGCCATCGCGGTTCCTGCTCCTCGTCCCACCCATTCTCTGCTAAATAAAGCAATTCCGGTATGGGATGCAAAGGTTTTTTAAAAATCTCCCGCCGCAGCAAAATTGCTGCTGGAGCCCAGAGTGAGGCAATCCCTCCAAACAGCCTATCTGGTGGATGAAAAAAATACCTCCCAACCCACCTTTCCCAAATGGACTTTTGTACCCCCCCGAACCTGGAAGGAATGCGGGTCACATTTAGAGGGGAATGAGAATCTCCTCGGGCCGCGCAAAGCCGGAGCCTTTCACAAAAAAAGCCCGCCATTTCCGCCAGGCGGGCCGTTGTCTTCCGGGCTCTATTGTTTGCGCCGGGTGCTACAGTTTGTGCCGTTTCAGCTCTTCCAGAAGTTCTGGCACATTCACCTTCCCCCAGCCAATCACCCGGTCTGCCGCGCCGTAATAGACGAACAGCTCGTCTTCAAAAAGAGCTGTTCCCTCCGGGAAGACCACATTGTTCACATCGCCATAAAGTTCGTAATCGCGGTCCGGTTCCAGGATGGGATATGGCAGGCGGGCAATGACCCGGTAGGGATCTTCCAGGTCCAGCAGGGCCACACCGGCACGGTAGACCAGATTTTTATCCACCCCGTGGTAGATGAACAGCCACCCATCTTCGGTCTTGATGGGCGGTGCACCGCCGCCAATTTTGGTTGCTTCCCATTCAAATTCCGGCCGCATCACGGTGTAATCGTCCAGACTGGCCAAATGACGGTCCCAGTAGCCTTCTCCGGGATTCAGAAAATGTTCCATATCTTCAAACACGGCAAACTGGATGTCCGGTTCTATCCGGTGAATAAAGATGATGCGGTCATTTACGGGTTCCGGGAAGAACATGGCATCCTTGTCGCTGACATCGGGTCCAACAATCCCATGTTTTTCAAAGTAGCGGAAATCTTCTGTAGATGCCATTGCAACCCGGCAATTGACGCCATCGTAGGCGGTATACAGGACAAAGTACTTTCCCTGCAGGAAGACCACACGCGGGTCCTCGCAGCCCTGGCGTTCGTGGTCATATTCCCGCCAGATAACCGGTTCCGATCGCCGCTCCAGCACATTGCCATGACGGTCCAGCCGTGCATAACCGATGGTGGAAAAGTTGTCACCCTCCACCGCCCGGTATAGAAGATGCACATCCTCCCCCTCGCGGATGGCTGCCGGATTCAGCACCGCCCGCGATTCCCACGAATTCTCGGCAATCGGTTCCAGCAAAATTCCGCCAATCCGTTCAATCTGGATCATCCGTCGTCTCTCCTCCTCCTGTTTAATTCCCATTCATTGACATCGTCGCGTTTCCCGCCTCTCTAAAGTCTTCTGTTTTACTTAAGCAAAATAAATTTGTTCACACGGACAAGCGGTCCGACCCGGAACTGAACAAAATACACGCCTGCGGGCAGAGGGCCATCCGGCAAACTCCAGGCCACTTCTCGCCGGCCTTCGCGTCCGAGTATCAGTTTTCGTTGCCAGACCACCTGTCCCATTGCGTTAAAAACACGTAGCTCCCCTTTTCTGAAAGCCATCTGCCCCCATTCCAACCGGAACTTCACCGCCCCCGTTCCGCGCTTCCACCGCAATGGGTTTGGATAAATCTGAAGGGCCAACTTTTCCGGCATACGGGACTGCTGTTCGGTCTGCCGCACTCCAACTCCATAGGAACTGAACAAAAATGGCGCACCCGTTCCGTAAATCTGCTGTCCGACCCGGCCCGACTGCTCAAAACCGGTGCGAAGGTCTTCGACAGGAATGGCCAGATCGGCCCGATTGTACGAATCGTACACACAGCGTCCTGCGAAAAGGGCCCCGGGAGGCATAAATGGAGGCAAAGCACTGTACAGCACTGCCGGAGCATAATCCAGAAAAACTTGCACCGCTGCCACTACGGCAGGCGGGAGCCGGTCAGCAGCAATCTCCAGGTATTCCAGCAGGTAGAACCATGTTTCGTGGAGTTCTTTCGACGCTACATAGCCGGTCATTGGCATTGGGCTCAGCCCAAAAAATGTCCGATAGCGGTTCGCATACCCGTAGTCACATTCCCAGATCCAGCTCAAATGGAGAATGTTGGCCACCGGCATAAAGCTCCAGCGCAGAAAATGCTCTTTCCCGGTAATCCGGAAAAGGCGGGCACAGGCCGCCGCCGCAGCAGCCGTCATGTGAATTTCATACGCAAGATGGAACCCTTTCCCGCGGATACGCGCCACCGCCCTTTCAGCCTCACGGAGGTACAGGGTGTCGCGCGTCATTTCATAAAGATCCAGCATTAAATAGGCGTACCCGCCTGCCGCATCCGGCTCCGTTCCTTCGATGGGAAGGTTGGTAGCATAATCGAAAAAAACGGGAAAACGGTAATCCACATTGTGCGCCAGTTCCATCAGGGCCGGAACAGAAGCAAAGAGGAGCGTGCGGGCGGTGGAATCTCCCATGCTGGCCAGAGCACTGAGGCCCAGGTGCAGCTGGATGGCATACCAGCTATCGCCTCGTGTTACACCCTGAATCGGAACGTCGTTCACCACGGTACGGTATCCCGAATGATAAAAATTCACCAAATTCGCCGCCAGCTTCCGGTACAGCGTGTCGGCTGCCGGTGGCGCAATGGCTCCCTGGATGTACCGCCGGAGTCCCACAAGAACCTCCAGCTGGGTAATCAGTTCTGCCGTGCCCGGACGGTTCAGGTCCACATACGAACGAAGATATTCTTTCCCATTCACGTGAACCCAGCAGGCTGGGTCCTGCAGGTCCTGCAGCGTTCTGGCCGCAATGCCTGGCCAATCGATGGGCGGAAGATCCGGCAGTTCATTGTTCTGGATGAGTTGCTCCAGAATATGAGCGAGGCTTTCTGTAAACCAGAGTGCTTTCTCTTCCTCGGAGGCGGGGATCCCGGGCATAATGCGGAGAAAGGCATCTGTCAGAACCACGGCCCGGCCGGCGGGCAGGCGGCCGTTCCGTGTGAAAGGACGGGTGTAGCCAAAATCACGGGAACGCGCAAAAACCGCCTGGCGAGGCTCCGCTCCTATCGCCTCAAAATAATCTGTCAGCGACGTGTAATTTTGGAAGTAGAAAATCGTGGAGGCCAGAGCCGACTTTTCCGAAAAATAGGTAACCCCGGCCGCAAAAGGTAGCTGTTCTGCATGGACAAGAAGGGCAAGGGACACATTTTTTGCTGTCTGCAAATCGTAAAAATAAAAATCTTTTGGATTATCGGTTATCGCCAGGTCCTGAAAAGGCGTCGCTGCCGCCCAGAAGCGGATCAGGCCTGGAGCCCCGCGGAAGACGGCAATACGGCAGCGGAACTCCATGCCAGCTGTTTGGCCCAGAATCTCCACACCAAGGCGGTGACCATCCGAAAAGGGCGTAATGGTCTGTACCTTCGCTGTGTCAAGTAGATCAAACTGTTTGCCGTGAACAATCCGGGTTGCAATCCCTGTGGAGGCCGTGTCAGAAAAAAGAATCCACAAAAATCCGCCCGTGCTGTCTTTGTTGTAGAACAGCCGGATTGTACCTGTTTGAAGCAAAAAATGGCGGTTGCTCCAGCCGAGTAGCGCCACGGTGTCCTGTTTTGGAGAGTGTTCTACGTTCCGGATGAGAGATGCCGGGGCTGGCATGGCGTCTGTGCCCATGGCCAAAACCGCTTCCGCAGCCCCCGGAAAGAAAGCCTCAAACCAGCCACCTGCGACGAACAGGGCCACTGCCAGAATGTCATTCCTTTTGTTCTGCCGGATACGTATCATTTTTCCCTTACGATCTGGAAATCTTCTTTTTCAGGAATGTAAACAAGCTTCCACCGTCCGTGTCCGGGTACGCGGATCTTCCGGACTTGCCGGGCATTCCATTCTCCAGCTGCCCTTTCGCCGGCCGGGTCAAGAAAACGGGCGTTCAAAAAAACCCGTGCCTCGGATATGGCTTGTATTTCAAGCAGCGTGCGGAGTGCTTCGATGGTGGATTCCGCTCCGGCATTCCGGTTAATGTCATCGGGACTGTTGATACCGTCGAATCCCCGACCCGTGGATGGGTCATACATGGGGTGTCTGGCGGGATTGTTGCCCGTAAGCCACGAAGCCAGCAGCCCCGCCAGCCTAGCATATTTCACCTTTCCAGTGGCCCGGAATACGGCCAGGGCTCCCAGGGCGGCACAGCGCACCCCATAGGCAATTTGAGGGTACCGGATAACCCGATCTTCAGCAATTCGATATTCCGCAAGCCAGTTTTCCA
>Ga0209426_1000858_pt1 | contig 24159 bp, 17 predicted proteins | sample Deesub1362B_J571_FD_187697 | JGI IMG/M metagenome (GOLD analysis project Ga0209426, IMG submission 187697) | Deep oceanic, basalt-hosted subsurface ecosystem from Juan de Fuca Ridge flank, Pacific Ocean, CORK Borehole 1362B_J2.571 (SPAdes)... ...
CTGGGACCTGCAGCTGGGCCTGGGAATGAAGAAGATTTTTGAAGTGCGCCGCCTGTACAACGATGTGACGTTTATTGATGCCTTTTTGACCGAGGATTTTGTGCGCGAACACAAGCTGTTCACCTATCGGTACGACGAAAAGGACAAAACTTATAAGATTGAAAGCCGCGATTTTCAGAAAATCAAGCAGAAGCTGCTGCAGAGCCTGACCAATCTGGGCCAGCCCTACATTTTCGTGGAGAATGCCAACTTTGGCAACCGCGGAGAGCTGCACCTGGTCCACCGCTTTGAAGGAGTGGAGCTGCAGTACAGCTATGCGCAGGATACGTTGCGGAATCTGTACAAGATCTGGAAGCGCCCAGTGATGATTGAAAGTGTGTTCAAAGGCAAGCGCGGGCTTTTGCGGTACGATGGCGAGGGATTTCAGTTAAAAGAGATTTCCGGCGAGCCGGAAGAATTGGAGGCGATTACGTTTTAATGGAGGAGGTGATTCCAATGAAAGCCGGACAGCGCTTTGTGGAAAAGATTCGGCGTGAGGCGGAAAAAGGGGACCTTGCGAAGCGGATAGCACCGCTGCTGGTGGGCGAGGAGTGGCCGAAAGGCAGCGTACAGGCAGAGGTGGACTGCGCGGAGAAGCTTTCGGCGCGCTTTCGCCGTATCCAGGCTACCATTCCGGGACTGAGCCGGCTTCCGATCGAGGAATGGGAGTCGATGATCGGCACGCTGGAAGAAAAGTTCAGTTATCTGCCGGATGTGCTGCGGCTTGTGGAACTGGACCGGGTTCAGCAGGTGGCCCAGCTGCGCAGCAAGGAGCCGCTCCGTCAAGGGGGTCAGGTGGAATTTTTCCAGATGACAGTGGCACGGACAGGCCGGATCCGCCTCGAACGGCTGAAAAACGACGGAATCCGCACAGTAACGGTGCCGTTTGTCCTGACATATGAAACGCTGGAACGTCTGGTTGACGACTGGTTGGAGCTGAGCCGGGAAGAGTAGATGGGACGAAAAAGGGCACATCCAGGCTCCAGTTTGTTAGCATCCAGAAGGATTTGCTCCGGGGGTTCTGGGCGTCTTCTAAACCCTGCGGGCAAAAGAACGGCTTTCCCGGCAGGAAACCTCAAGCCCTTTTCCTGAACCGGATTGCTTGGTCATTCAGTTACTTCAAATAAATTGCTTCCCGTCTAATTCGCTCGCTTTCTCCCGTAGCGTTCGTCTTTCCACTGGCAGCAAAACCAAATTTTATCTTTCCATTTTCCGTGCAATTTCCTAATTTGCCTTGAGGAGTATTCAGAAAAGGAGAAGGCGAACCGAACCGGGAGGCGGACGTGGAATTTGGAGCGGTGGATTTTGCTGTTCTGTTTGCGTACCTCGTGCTGGTAACCGCTTTTGGTGCTTATTTTTCCAGATCGCAGGTGTCCAGTCAGGACTATTTTTTGGGCGGGCGAAAGCTACCCTGGGGGGCCGTTGCCTTTTCGATTGTGGCGGCGGAAACCAGCACTCTGACGGTTATCAGTGTGCCGGGGTTGGCTTATCTGACAAATTTTGGTTTTCTGCAGCTGGCGTTTGGATATATTTTGGGCCGGATTTTCATCAGCTTTGTGTTGTTGCCCGCTTATGCCCGGGGGGAGCTGAATACCGCCTACGAACTGCTGTCAACGCGGTACGGGCCGCATCTGCGCAATTTTGTAACCCTTCTGTTTCAGTTTACACGCCTGCTGGCAGACGGGGTACGGCTGTTTGCCACAGCCATCCCGCTGGCTATCATTACGGGCTGGGACTATCCCACTTCCATCCTCGTAATCGGCGTGGTTACCATACTTTACACCTACCTCGGAGGCATCCGTGCCATCGTCTGGCTGGATGTCATCCAGATGCTGCTTTACGTGGGCGGTGCTATCCTGAGCATCGGAATTCTGTTTAAGATTCTTCCGGGAGGTGTACAAGATGTTCTGGGCGAGGCGGCCCGTGCTGGCAAATTTGCCGTAATCTCCCTGGGGCTGGAGAATGGCCTGTCCGGAATGTTCCGCCAGACATACACGCTGTTTGGCGGTCTGATTGGAGGAGCGTTTCTTTCCATGGCCTCGCACGGGACGGATCAGCTGATCGTTCAGAAACTTCTGAGCTGCCGCAGTTTACGACAGAGCCAGCGGGCGCTGATCACCAGCGGTTTTGTGGTTACGTTTCAGTTTGCCCTTTTCCTTTTTCTGGGAGCATTGCTGTACCTCCACTACGGGGGGGTGCCCATGCGTTCCGATGAAGTCTACCCGCGCTTTATGGTAGAAGGGCTCCCGCCGGGCGTATCCGGTTTGCTCATTGCCGGAATTTTCGGTGCAGCCATTTCAACCCTCAGTGCATCTCTAAACGCCCTGGCTTCCACCACGCTGAACGACCTGTTGAAGCCTCGGTGGAAACAGGCGGGTCGAGCCCGCGAGCTGTTCCTTTCGCGGATTCTTACTGTGGCCTGGGGGCTGATTTTTGTAGCTGGAGCCATGTTCTTTAAAGAGAAAAATAATCCTGTTGTTGAGCTGGGGCTTGGGATCGCGTCGTTTACGTACGGGGGGATGCTGGGGACTTTTTTCCTGGGTGTACAGAGCAGGCGGGTGCGCGAATCCGATGCCCTGGTTGCTCTGTGGACCACGGTGGCGTTTATGGTCTGGGTGATCCACCCGCAAGGAAGCGTCCGGGTTGGCCTCTACGTGTTGCTGGTTCTGGCGGCGCTCTGGATCTATCGTAAGCTGGGTGCTGGCTTTTACCGCCGCGCACTCATGGCCGCCGTATCCGGTATTTCTCTTCTTCTTTTTCTGGCGATTCCGCCAGCAGTAGCCTGGCCCTGGTATGTGTTTATCGGTACGGCAGCAATGTTTCTGTTAGGAAATTTCCTGGCATTTCTAAGCGGAAAAGTGATACATTAGACGCCTGGCTTGCCCGGGACGGAGGTAAAAAGAAGCTGATATGTTCGGCTCAATGGAAACGGATGATGTTTCGCCCATGTTTCTGCTCAAGTTAAAACCGTATATGCTTCGCTACCGCCGACAGTATGTGGCCGGGTTTGCTGCCTTGCTACTGACGGTGGTTTTTGGGGGTACGGTTCCATGGTTGCTGAAATACCCGATCGACATATTGCGCGATGAGGGGGCAACCCCTTCCTTCTACCTGCACATTCTGTTTTTCCTTGCGGTGGCCCTGCTGGCCGGGGTAGCGCGCTTCTTTATGCGGCGGATCCTCATAGGTATCTCGCGAAAAATCGAGTACGATTTCCGCAACGATCTTTTTGCGCACCTGCAAAAGCTGTCCCTCTCGTTTTACCACCGCTACCGAACCGGCGATATCATGGCCCGGGCCACCAACGATATCAATGCGGTGCGCAACGTCCTGGGGCCGGGGATTATGTACTCGGTTTACACCCTGATTTATACCCTGTATGCTCTGAGCATGATGCTGCAGATAAACATCCGGTTGACGCTGCTGGCACTTCTGCCATTTCCGGTGGTCGCTTTTGGAGTGAACCGTGTGATTCGCCATCTCTACCGCTATTCGCACGATGTTCAAACCCTCTATTCGGATCTTACATCCCGCGTGGAAGAAAATATTTCGGGCATCCGGGTGGTGAAAGCTTACCGCCAGGAAAAGCGGCAAATGGAAGCGTTCAAGCAGCTTAACCTTACTTATATGCGCAAAAATCTCAAACTGGCTCTGTTTCGCGGAGCTATGTTTGCTGGCATTACCCTGCTGTCCGGAATGGGAATTGCCATCATTCTGTATTTTGGTGGCCGCGGAGTTATTTCCGGGCAGATCACCCTGGGAGAATTTGTTTCCTTTAACACCTATTTGCTGACGCTCACCTGGCCCATGATCGCTGTCGGTTGGGTGATCAACCTGTTTCAGATGGGTTCCGCCTCATACAGCCGCATCCAGAAGATCTTTGCGGAACAGCCGGAAGTCAGGGACACGGCGCGGACGAACTTCGCCATCCGCAGGCTTAGCGGGGAGATCGAATGCCGGCATGTGTATTTCAAATACCACCGGGATTCCGATTTTGTGTTGCGAGATGTCAGTTTCCGCATCGAGGCCGGGATGTTTGTGGGCATTGTGGGAGAAACCGGATGCGGAAAAACGACACTGGTCCGGCTGCTGGCCAGGCTCTACGAGCCGCAAAGGGGGAAAATTCTCATCGGCGGTCACGAGATCCGGGAAATTCCGCTCTCGGTTCTGCGGCGTGAGGTCGGAGTGGTTCCGCAGGATGACTTCCTTTTCTCGGAAACTATCCGCGAAAACATCGCTTTCAGTGGAAACGGGGAATATGGTCCGGAGGCAATTGAAAAAATCGCCCGTGTGGTTCAGATTGACCGTGAGATTACCGAATTTGTGGACCGCTACGAAACCTTGCTGGGAGAACGGGGCATCAATCTCTCGGGAGGGCAGAAACAGCGGATCGCCATCGCCCGGGCTGCCCTGCTTCGTCCCAAAATTCTGATCCTCGATGATGCCCTTTCCGCGGTGGATACGGCCACCGAAAAAAGCATTCTTGAAAATCTGAAAAGGGAATTTCGGGGCACAACGCGGATTATGGTTTCCCACCGGGTGGCTTCGCTGGCCGATGCGGATCTGATTCTGGTAATGGAAAATGGGGCGATCGTAGAAAAGGGAACCCATTCGGAGCTACTGCGGAAAGACGGCATCTACGCAAATCTCTATTATAAACAGCTAATCGAGGAGGAGCTGGAGCACATTGAGTAACGGGCACGGACCGCACGGCAGAGGATTCACGATTGCCGATGATGAGCTGAGCGGCAAGGTGTACGATCACCGCCTGGCACGGCGTCTTGCCAGGTACCTGAAACCCTATTCCCTGCACATTGCTGCGGCGGTAGTGTTGCTGTTGTTGCAGGCATTGGGTCGCCTGGCGGGACCCTACCTGACCAAAGTGGCCATCGACCGCTACGTCGTACCGGGGGACCTCCGGGGATTGCAGTACGTAGCTCTGATTTTTGTGGCCATTTTGCTGGGACAGTTTGCCGTTACGTTTGTTCACACCTACCTGATGCAATGGATCGGCCAGCACATCATGTTCGACCTCCGCCGCCAGATCTTTGGCCATCTGCAATCCCTTTCTGTGCGCTTTTTTGACCGCAACCCGGTGGGACGCCTGGTAACCCGTGTCACCACGGATGTGGAGGCACTGAACGAAGTGCTGACGTCCGGGGTGGTGGCCATCTTCGGCGATTTTTTCACGCTGGGTGGAATTATCATCGTCATGCTGTCGCTGCACTGGCAGCTGGCTCTGGTAACGTTCTGTGTTCTGCCGTTTCTATTTTTTGTTACGTTTGAGTTCCGCAAACGTGTACGCCATTCTTTCCGGAAAATCCGCAAGCGGATCGCCCGGATTAACGCTTTCCTGCAGGAAAATATTAGCGGCATGTATATCGTACAGCTGTTTTCCCGGGAAAAGAAGAACTTCCAGCGGTTTGATCAGCTAAACCGGGATCACCTGCAGGCCTACCTGGAAACCATATTTTATTTTGCTTTATTTTACCCGGCGGTGGAGTTTCTGGGGTACCTGGCCATTGGAGCTACCATTGCCTACGGCGGCTGGCGCTTTGAGAGCAGCGGACTGACCCTGGGAATTCTGGTAGCTTTCATTCAGTACGCTCAGCAGTTTTTCCGCCCCATCAGCGATCTGGCGGAAAAATACAATGTGCTGCAGGGGGCCATGGCTTCCGCCGAGCGGATTTTTAAAGTCTTGGATGAAAAACCGGATATCAGAGAACCGGCCCGCCCGGTGATCCTGCCCGCTATGAAAGAAGGAATTGAATTTCGAAACGTCTGGTTCGCGTACGATGGCGAGGATTACGTTTTGAAAGACATTTCTTTTACGATCCGGAAGGGCCAGAAAGTAGCTCTGGTTGGAGCGACAGGCTCGGGGAAGACGTCCATTGTGAACTTGCTGTTGCGGTTTTACGATCCTCAAAAAGGCGCGATTTTGCTGGACGGGGTGGACATCCGCAACATCAGCCTGGAGAATTTGCGGCGGCGCTTTGCGATCGTTCAGCAGGATATTTTCCTGTTCTCCGGAAGCGTGGCTGACAACATCCGGCTGGGCGAACCCATACCGGATGAGGAGATACAGCGGGCGGCAAAACTGGCAGCGGCCCACCGTTTTATTATGCGGCTGCCGGAAAAATACGGGACAGACATCCGTGAACGGGGGAACCTCATTTCCACGGGGCAGCGGCAGCTGCTTGCCTTTGCGCGGGCTCTTGCGTTCAACCCGGAAGTGCTGGTGCTGGATGAGGCAACGGCCAGTGTCGATCCGCAGACGGAACGGATGATCCAAAAAGGGCTTGAAAATCTGTTGCGTGACCGTACCGCCCTGCTGATTGCCCACCGTCTGGCCACCATCCGCCATGCAGATCTGATCGTTGTCCTCCACAAGGGGCGGATTCACGAAATGGGACGGCACGAGGAACTCCTGGCCCGGGATGGTATTTATAGCCGTTTGTACAGGATTCAGTACACCGATCTGCAGCAGCGCAAGGCAAAGCGCGCTTGAATTACCGGCTGCGCTGGCCATTTAGAGAGGGAATGGCACTCGTTCTTTTGGGCTATCCGAAAAAAGAACCTGCTATGTTCTGACAATTTCCGCTTGCGGTAACCGGGCGATTTTACCTTGTGTTTCAGAAAAAGATTACGGATATTTGAAAAACATGTGTGAAAAGCCTTCAGGCATGAGGAGACGAAATGGGCGAAAAAATGCCATTCAGAGAAGACTTGCTTAGGGGGAGAACGGTGCTGGTTACCGGCGGCAGCAGCGGATTGGGGCTAGCTATGGCACGGCGGTGTGGCCAGCTGGGAGCCCGGATTGCCATTTGCGGCCGGGATGAGGAGAAGCTGACCCTTGCCAAAGAGAAACTGGAAGGGGAGGGTCTTTCCGTTTTTGCCTTCGCCCTGGATGTGCGGGATGAACCGCAGGTGGCCCGTATGCTGGATGCGACGATCGGACATTTTGGCGAGATTACCGACCTGATCAATAATGCTGCTGGGAATTTCCTTTCTTTTTCTGAAGATCTGACGCCCAACGGCTTCCGTGCAGTGGTGGAAATTGTGCTGTTTGGTAGCTTTTACTTTTCTTTGCATTTTGGACGGTACCTGATCCGGGAGAAACGGAAGGGGAATATCCTGAATATTGTAACCACCTATGCGGAAACCGGGAGCGCCTACGTCCTGCCGTCTGCCTGTGCAAAAGCGGGCGTGCTGGCGATGACGCGTTCGCTGGCCTATGAGTGGGGCCGGTTCGGGATCCGCGTAAATGCTATTGCACCGGGAATTGTACCCACCCGGGGTGCATTTGAACGGCTGATTCCTGATGAACGGGCGGTGGAGGTTATTCGGAAAAGCATCCCACTGGGACGCTTGGGCCGTCCAGAGGAGATCGCCGATCTGGCAGCGTTTCTCCTTTCGGATGCGGCTGAGTACATCCAGGGAGAATGCATCACCATGGACGGTGGCGAGCGGCTGATTGCCGGTCAGTTCAGCCGGCTGGACCAACTTTTTGAGCGGGAAGAACTGAGACGGTTTTTTTCTGCTCTCAAACAGAAATCTCATTCCCGGAAGGGAAGCTGAACTTGCAGAAAGATTTTGGAGCAGATTCTGAAACTGAGATGGGAGGAAAGGCAATGAAGCACGGTGGAGCAAAACGGTTTTTGATCGCCTTTCTGGCGCTTACGTTGGCGGCGGGCTGCCAGACGGGGAAGCGTCCGCCGGAAAAACTGGTTTATCCCGAAACGAAAACGGTAAAGGTGGTAGAGGATTTTCATGGCGTAAAGGTGGCAGACCCGTACCGATGGCTGGAAGACCTGCAGGCGCCGGAGGTCCGCCAGTGGATCGACGCACAAAATCGTCTAACGCGCAGCTATCTGGACAACATCCCATTCCGTGAGAAAATCCAAAAACGGTTGGAGGAGCTGTGGAACTATCCGCGGTACTCTGTTCCGCAGAAGCACGGAAACCGCTATTTCTTCTTCAAAAATGACGGTCTGCAGAACCAATCTGTGCTGTACATGGTGGAATCGCTGGAGGCCGAGCCCGTGGTGGTGATCGATCCCAACAAATTTAGCCCGGACGGCACGGTGGCGCTGCGGAGCATGGGATTCAGCCGGGACGGCCGCTATCTGGCTTACGGGCTGTCTTCCAGCGGCAGCGACCGGCAGGAGATTCATATCCGCGATATCGATACCGGAAAAGATTTTGAGGAGGTAATCCGCTGGTGTAAATTCACCAGTATCGCCTGGAAACCGGACAATTCCGGATTCTTTTACAACCGCTACCCAAAACCGGGGACCGTGCCAAAAGAAGACGAGAACAATTATAGCCGTGTTTATTTCCACCGGCTGGGTACTCCGCAGGAGGAGGACGTGCTTATTTATGAGCGCCCGGACCGCAAGGAATGGGGCTTTTCGCCGCAGGTGACGGAAGATGGGAACTACTTACTGATTTACGTCTGGCACGGGACCGATCCGAAAAACCGGGTCTACTACCAAAAGCTCGAAGGAAACGGGAAGATTGTGAAGCTTCTGGACCGGGCGGATGCCAGCTATACTTTTATTGGCAATGTAGGAGAAACGTTCTACTTTCGCACGGATCTGGATGCGCCGCGCGGCAGGATCATCGCCATTGATCTGAAGAGACCGCAGCGCCGACACTGGAAGGTGATCATTCCGGAACAGGAAGAGGTCATTGATTTTGCCCGCATGATTGACAACCGGCTGATGGTGGTGTACATGAAAGACGCCCACCACATCATGAAAGTGTACGATCTCAGCGGCCAGTTTGAAAAAGAGATTAAGCTTCCGACGCTGGGATCGGTGTCCGGCCTATCTGGTCGCCAGAAAGATAAAGAATTTTTCTTCGGTTTTACATCATTTCTTTTTCCCACCAATATTTACCGGTACGATTTTGAAACGGGCAAGCTGACACTGTTTCGTTCTTCCGAAATCGATTTTGACGCATCGAAATATGAGACGAAACAGGTGTTTTACCGTTCCAAGGATGGAACACGGGTCCCCATGTTCCTTACGCATAAGAAGGGGCTGAAACTGGATGGGAAAAACCCGGCGCTTTTGTACGGCTATGGTGGTTTTAATATCAGTCTGACGCCTTCGTTTTCTGCGGCGCGGCTGCTGTGGCTGGAAAACGGAGGCGTATTTGCGCTGGCCAATTTACGGGGTGGCAATGAATACGGGGAAGAATGGCACCGTGCCGGCATGCTCCAGAACAAGCAAAATGTATTTGACGATTTTATTGCTGCCGCCGAGTGGCTGATTGAAAACGGGTACACGTCGAAAGAGCGGCTGGCCATCCGGGGCGGCAGCAACGGCGGCTTGCTGGTGGCGGCAACCATGGTACAGCGGCCGGATCTTTTTGGTGCTGTCGTGTGCCAGGTGCCGGTAATTGACATGCTGCGCTACCACAGGTTTACCGTGGGCCATTTCTGGATTCCCGAATACGGCGATCCCGGAAATCCCGAACACTTCAGGTTTTTGTACGCTTATTCGCCGCTCCACAACGTTAAACCGGGTACCTGCTATCCGCCGATTCTGATCACAACGGCAGACACGGACGACCGGGTTTATCCGGCCCATTCGCTAAAGTTTACGGCAGCTTTGCAGGCGGCTCAGGCGTGTGACAATCCCATACTACTGCGTTATGAGACGAAGGCGGGACATGGTGGCGGCAAGCCCACCTCCAAACGCATCGAAGAGTATACCGATTTGTATGCGTTTTTGTTTTATGTGCTTGGGATGAAACCGTAGGGGAGGCGAAGCGGGTGGTCCTGCAAGCCACCCGCCCATTTTGTCTGTGGGGAAATCGGATAAAAAAACGCCGGCTTTTATATATCTGCTTTGAGGTCTGATTTGCCCCCATCCGCTTGAAGCCATAAAGCGAGGTTGCTGCCGGCGAGTCTGAATTCCGGATTTTTCGGTCCGGATCCGGTTCGCGGTAAATATGATACCAGCACCGGGTTAAAACAGAAGTTCTTCAATTTTTGGTTTTCCGAAAAAAATACACCGGGCTGGATGCCAGTTTTGGGTGACGTATGCCATCCAGCAGGGAGCGAATTCCCATGCTAGGCCCAGAAATGATCTGGCTTAAAGAAAGGGAGGTTGATTGTTGGAGGGACAAAAACACATTGTAAACCGGATCAAATGGGAGCATGGCCAGGCGGAAGATGGTGAAGCCGGTCTGCCGGGCCAGATGCTCCACATCCTGGGGCCGATAATGGACAAGATGCCGGGGCGCGTCGTAGGCGACCCATGAGGGGCCAAAGTACTGTGCGTCCAGACATAGGGGGTTGGGCATGCTGAGCAAAAGCCAGCCGTCCGCTGCCAGAAGCCGATCCAGCTGCCGGAGCGTGTCTGCAGGATTGTGAAGGTGTTCCAGCACATGCCAGAGGGTGATGACGCCAAAGGGACCCTGCGCTTCGTCCAGCCGGGAAACCACGTTCAGACCTTTCTGCTGCGCCAGGCGTTGGGCGACGGGAACTGGCTCAACGCCAGCAACCTCCCAGCCCTTTTTCCGGAGCATCTGCAGGAAATATCCTGTTCCGCAACCTACATCCAGGGCCCTACGTGGCCCCGAAAAGGAAGATAGCCAGTGAAGCTTCAGAAGGGTGTTTAGAAAACGCGCCAGGCGGTAGAGCTTTCCGGAAAGTCCGTGCCCACCTTCGGAGTGCGGATCGTAGTCTGCAGCTTGGTAATACTTCAGAATGGCCTGTTCGGTGGGGCGCGGATTCAGATAGATCAGCCCGCAGGAGGTACACCGGACCAGCCGAAACCGTTCCTCCGGTCGAAAGCGGTCTGCCACCTGAAGAAAGGGCCGGTAACTATCTGAACCACAGATCGGGCAGGGCGGCTGTTCGAAAAGTTCTGTGTTTTGCTGCATTTTGGCTACTCCGTGTTTTCCGCCGTTCAGCGTACGGTTCTTATGGTAAACAGTTCGGCTAAAAGATGCGAGAAAAATCGGTCCGCGTCCAGAGGGATTTTTTTGTGCAGAAAATTCGCAGGAAAAAGCCCTGGCTCCTGTTATCCCGGACAGGCAGAAACAAACCCGAACAGCGTGGGGCGGGGCTGTTTTGGGGTGCGGGTGGTGACGAAGCGAGCCTTAGAAAGTAGCCTTCTACCAGCGGTAAGAAAAGCGCGCCTCCACTGCCTGGTATGAATAGTATTGCGAGCCATAATTGCGGGCCAGCGCTTCCAGGTGGGTAAATGGGTTCGGCTTCCAGCGGAAGCCGAGCTTCCAGTTGGTGGCAACTTCATTTCCTGGCTGCTGTGTAAGGGCAAAACCGCCAACAAACGAGAACGTTTTTATTAAGTAATCGAGGCGGATGCCAGCAGAGCGGGTCCAGAAATTTTGCGGGGTCCAGTATGGGTCAGCGTCGGGGAAATTCAATTTGGTGTCTTCCAAGGCGTAGAGCAGCTCCAAAAACAGCGAGGGCCGTCCTGTGTAAAACTGCCATTCGGCCAGGTTGTAAAGCTGAAATTTTTCGTTGTTATCGGTGTACCATCCGTAGGTGACGTCCGTGCTCATGCGAAACCGGGCGGGACCCTCCCAGTACAGGCTCACAGAAAGCCGCGTGGTTTGGGTTCCCTCTTTGATGCCCAGCACACCGTCCGTGAGTGGTTCCCGGCGGAGAGCCAGGGTTGAATAGAGGTCTCCCAGTTTCCTGCCTTCGAACAGCGCCTGTTCCCAGCGGAATGATCCGATGAAAAATGCGCCGTTTTGCTGGTAGTTTATGGCACCAGCCAGAATCTGAAAGTAAGTATGATCAAAGGGCTGCCACCGGCCGCCTACCTGCAGGCCGCTTCCGAATACCGCAAATCTGCCCGATGGCTTGGTTTCTGCAAGCCGGTTGAACAGAGCGTGCAGACTCCACTGAACCCGTGCCGAAATATACTGACTGTGCTGGGCTCTCGCTTCCGTCTTAATTAGATTGTTGGAATCCTGGATGTAGAAGACACGAGTGAAGAGCAGCGGGCCATAATCCTGGCGGATCAGGTCCAGGTATTTGCGCACTTCCGGGTTGGTGGGATCCTGAGCCAGGATGGAGCGGTAAAGTTTTCTGGCTTCCCACCATCCGTACGGCTGCCAATGACGAATCTGGGCCAGGTAAAAGCGGGCTTTCACATGTTTCGGATTCCGCCGCAGTACTTCCCGCAGATAGGGTTCCGCCTTGGCGGGATTGTCTTCCCACACATATGTTTCGCCGATGAGAAACAGCAGCTCCACATCACCCGGTTTACGCAGCAGGGCTTGCTGGAAGGCGTAAATGGCGTCTTGGTTTTTGCCGATCCAGCGGGCCTGAATCCCATGCTGTTTCCAGAGTGCTGCGTTGGAAGGGTCCAGTTCCAGCATTTTTGCCTGCAAACGGTAAGCTTTCTCCTGCTGATCAGTCCAGTTGTACAGCTGACTGAGCTGCTGCAGTGCCTGCAGGTCTGTGGAATCCAGTTTTACAGCCTGTTCATAGGCGATAATGGCTTCACGTTGGCGATCGTTCCACAGGAAAAGCTGTCCCAGCCGCAACCAGTAGCGCCGGTCGTTCCGGTAGGTGCGCAACAACACCTTGTATACCTCAATGGCCTTTGCTGATTGATCCTGCTCCACGTACAATTCTGCCAGTTTTTCGCCGATGCGCCGGGATGTGGGAGACGCCCGAAACCGCGCGGTTAACAGTTCGATGGCCTTTTGCACTTTTCCTTCAGCGACGAATGCTTCTGCCAGGCGGATGACCTGCTGTTCGGTCAACTTCCCGGGTGAAACGTCACGCAAGTGCCGCAATGCCACCTGCCTGTGCGGTTCCTGTTCCGGTTTCTGGGCGTAGGCGTTCTTCGGCGGCATCGTCCCGGCGAGCAAAGCGATTAGGATCCAACAAATCAAACTTGCCTGCAGGAACAGGCTATTCACGGTTTTAAGAATAAAATTCCGGCTGAAATTCCCTACCATTGACCCACCTCTTCCTGATTTTCCGGAGCAAACGCTTCCAGATTGGGAGCCGGGTGACCAGCACAACGGCTCCAATAGGCTGTGATGCGTAGACATAAAAATCGATCTGTTCGATGGAACGGACAAGAATTTTCCAGGATAGAACGGAGAATACCAGCGTGGACGCGAGAAATCCTGTACCAAAATACCTGGGTCCGGCCAGGATGCTGAGAAAAGTGAGCACGGCATTGCTCACAGCGAAGCCCAGCATCAGGAAGAATGCCTTCCGGCGCATCTCGTAGTAAAGGAAAATGATGTTCAAATTCATATTGATGACATGGAAAAAAACGCCGATCAGAAGGATGCGGAACAGCCAGATGGAAATTCCACCGTAGCCCAAAAAGATCACCAATGGCTGCGCGAAAATGATTAGAAGCAGGGTGGAGATGCCCTGGACTTTCAGCATTCCGCCCATGCCTTTTTTCAGGGTGTCAATCATGTCTTGCTTCTTCTGTTCGATGAGGATCAGGGGTTCGTGGAGGATGTCGTCGATAAATCTCGAGTAATCTTTGTAGAAATCGGTTTCGGTGAGCAGCAGAAAATAGGTAAGGGCCGGCACGATTGAAACAAAAGCCAGGAAATTCGGCACATCGTAGAAATTGAAGGTGAGAAAATAATTGCTGCCCTGCTGCTCATGGAAATACAGCCAGAAGATGAATTTGTCCACCCAGATACCCAGGTTGAAGAAAAAGCCATTTAAAGCAACCAGCGGATAGCGTTTCAAATATTCAACATACTCCCAGCGCCATTTGCGTTTTTTATTCAGCGGGCGTGTAATGATGATGCCCAACAGGATAGCCACCAGCCACTGCCCGGCGGCAAATGCGGCCACCGCACCCGTTACTTGAATTTTGCGGATCAGCCAGGAGGCCAGAAGTATGCTCAGGATGGTTCCCACCAAATAGCTGAGCGTGACTTTCTGGTATTCTTTGGTTGTGGATACAAAGCCGATGACCTGCCAAACCATGGAAACGCCCCAGAAGGTAAGCACGCCGGCAATGCGGTAGAGAACGGGATGGGCTATCGGTACAGTTAGCTTCATGGTTGCGTAAAATGGAATACTGAATCCCAGGGCTACGACGGAAACAACTGCCAGCGAGGTGATAAACCCGGGAAAGATGTGGTCAAAATCGCGGGTGAAATGTTTATCCGCAACGTAGCGGGTAAAAACGAGTTGGAAAGGGCCGGTCAGAATGAGCGTGAAGGCAAAAGTGTAGACCACGGTAACCGTAAATAGGCGGAACGGGCCTTCTTGAAGCATACCATAACTTAGCCAGGCGATCACGCCCACCGTGATAATTGTTAGCAGTAAAGGTCCGGCAGCCAGAACGGTGCCGTACAAAAAGGCGCGGATGGTGGATGTAAGGGTTCCTTTCTGTAGCAATTTTTGCAGTTCAAAACTTACGCCCGCCATGCCGCCTCCCTTCTTTCGAGGTATTCCTGGTAAAGACTGCGATACCGATTCATCAGGCGGTCCCTATCGTAAATCTCTTTGGCCCTTTCTCGTGCCCGTTGAATACACCCTTCCCGGAAAGGCTGATCGGTAAGAAATTTGATTACACCTTCCGCCAGTTTCTCCGGACTTTTTGGAGGTACCACAATGCCGTCGCTCTGGAGAATGTCGGGGACATCGCCAACTTTTGTGGCCACGATGGGAACACCGGCCAGCATTGCTTCAATCAAGCTGAGAGGCTGTGCCTCTTTCACGCTGGTGAGACACAAAACATCCAGCCTGGGCAGGTATTCTTTCACATCCACCTTGCCGGTGAAAATGGCACTTTCTTTCAGTTCCAGAATGTCCACCAGCATGAGGAGCTCTTTGTAATATTCCGGTTCTTCGTCCTGTGGTCCAATGATATAAAAGCGGGCGTCGGGAAAGCGGTCTTTAATGATGCGCGCCCCAAGGAGAAATGTTTTAATGTCTTTGATAGAAACAATGCGGCCGATAAATCCCACGGCTGGATTGCCGGATGTTTTCCGTTTTAGCTGGAGGAATTCCTTCACGGGAACGCCATTGGGAATGATCATACATTTTTCCGCCGGGGCGCCAAGCTGGATCTGGATTTCCTGGTTCTGGCGGAAAAGGGCGATAATCCGGTCGGCATAGGTGTAGGCGATCCGGGCCAGGCCGTGAAAGCTTTTTTTCCACATCCTTTTCTGATAGCCGGGAAAAATGTCAGACTGGTTGACTTCGATTTCCCGCTCTTTGGCGTAGATACCGTGTTCAGTGAGGAGAAACGGTTTACCGGTTTCGATTTTTGCTTTTGCCCCCAGCATGCCGGCATACCCGGTGGAAATGGCATGATACAGATCGGCTTCCGGTACTTTTGCCTGCATCAACAGGAAAAGCGGAATGTGAATGGCGCGCCAACCCCAGTAATAATCCACGAACGGTGTGACGGGGTGATTGCGGTTGTAGCGGTTGCGCAGAAGTTGCCAGCTTTCCAGGTCACGGAACCAGTTTTCCGGCCCAAGCGCCCGCGGGTTATCCGGCGAAAACTGCCAGCAGAACCGGTCAAATCCTTCAGGCGCACCCTTTTCAAGCCTTTCGTGAAACCGGAAAATTTCCTGCCACTGCTTCTTGTGCAAACGCCGGCGCGGAGTGAAGCGCAGTTTATCGGCCAGAGAAACTTCCCGGACGCCGACCACATTTCTGGGAAGCTCGAACCGGTAAGGCTGATCCCGTTCCGGGACCACCGTCCACAGAAGGAACTGGAAATCGCTCAGCTCAGAAATGAGCTGGTGTACCCAAACCGACACGCCTCCCACAATGTACGGGTAAGCCCCTTCAATAATCAGGCAGATTGTTGGCCGTCCACCTCTGCGCTCATGTTCTGAATTAAATTTATTCATGGTTTCCTCAAAACCCGTTTAGTCATTTTGAAACCGTATCCGCCTCTGAATCAGAATCACAAATGAAAGCGCAATACCCAAAAATAGAAATAGCCGGACTTTGCCATAGAAATAGGCCAGTTGCCCCACAGGATCGATCTGGATAACCGTGTAGTTTCTCAAAAAAGGCCGGATCGTCAGAGTTCCGCTGGATTTGGCCCGGGCATAAACCACTTCCTGTTTGAAAGGCAATTTGGTGGCAAGGGCGAATGCCCGCCCCCTCCGGTCCGGTCCAATGTGTGGATATCCCCGGACTGTAATCCGGTAAGTGCTGCCAGCTGGAATGTCCGCCAGGGAAATCAGAGATCTTCCGTAGCCAAAGGCCCATACCCGGATGGCTCCTTTTTCCACTTTCATGGAATCAACCCAGGCACGCGCCTCAACGAGATAGGGCCGTGGCGATTGTCCCTTTGCTTCCTTTAGCAGATGAAGCCGGTGTTCCCGGTGGGAATCCAGATGAATCAGAAGTTCCTGGCCACTCCGGCGGTAACCCAGGATATGCCGGGATTTTACCAAATCGGGAACACCCATGGAAGCGGGAATGCGCAGTGTTCGGATCTGCCCCGCGGTGCGAATGTTCCAGACTTGAGCGTCGGTTCGGGATATGCTAGCGCTGAGAAAATCATGGACCATCTCGATGTACTGCGAGGTATAAATGAACGTCCAGGGCTGTGTTTGTGCCCAGCGGAATACATCCCTTAAAGCGTCCCAGGAAGGTTCGTACTGCAGACTGTAAAAGTGAAAGTAGATGTTGGCGGGAATTTGATTCGGCGGACGGTTTGTAAACTCCAGTGATTTGATTACATCGCGGAAACCGCCAAGGTTACCGCGCCAACGAAATGTGAACTCGTATTCGTTGCTGATCCGTGAATTGATGCGGATCCGGTTTCCAATTTGTGAATAGGGCGGTGCAAAGTTTGTAAGTGAAGGCGCCTTTTCGTACAGTTTTCCGGCAATTCCATTGATAGCCAGCAATCCTTTCCGGGCTGCTAGCTCCAGATGGGCGGGAGTGGGATTGCACATTCCTGTCCAGAAAAACAGCCGGATGGTCTTCCAGGGCGGCAAGAGTTGTTCCTGGATGAACCGTACCGAGGTACCGATTTCGGTTTCCGGGTCGAAGCGGTAGTGTTTCAGGGTGTCCAGTTCCAGGATGCCTCTCCGCCAGTCAAATGGGTGGGCAAATCCGTGGCTGGCCGCTTCAACATTCGGAAGCCGGAAAATTGATCGGGCCGTTTCCAAGGTCCGCCCGTTCCCGATCAGCTGGCTGTCGATTTCTGCTGCAATAACCGAGACGGAGTAGGGCAGCAGGAAACGCTTGAAGATCCGGTTCCGGGCCAGCTCCGCACACAAATGCCACCGGTCAATTTTGGAAATTGTGCTGAATCCATCACCATCAATGTGGACGAAGGCGATACGGAATCCGCCCGCTGTGTTGAGATCCAGCCTGGGAAGGCCGGAAATTCCAAGTGCCTCTGTAAAAAAACGGTAGGGATTCAGCATCCACTGAAAATGCTGCTCATCTTCCAGCTGACGGACCAGAATATCTCCAAAGGCGAATCCTCCCCGGCGGCTCAGAACGACGGGCTCCAGAGTCCGGTTTGCTCCCAGAAGCCGCAGCAAAACCCTATTTTCCGGGCGAGCGGAACGGACGGCAGGAAAATAAACCGGCGGAACGATTTGCAGATCCGTTTCGAAATCGAAATACCGGGTTTCCTTATGGAGGATGCTCACCCGATTCAGCCGCAAAAACAGGAAGTCGGTCTCTGCACCGAGGAGGCGGAAAATGGCGCCCGTTTCGGCGCGGTCCCATGCTGTAAAACTCCGGCCAGCTTCTTTCCACGCTCCAAAATTTCCGAGCATTACTACTTTGATACCTTTTTCCAAACAGGATTGCAGCCAGCTCCGGTAGCGGGATGCGTTCCGCATACCGTCATCCACAAACCAGGTTACAATTCCCAGGTATTCCTCCAGGCTGGAGGGCGCCGGCAGGGCCAGTTCGGCATTGCGATATTCCACCACTAGCCCCAGGTTGTTCAGGACCAGCTGAAGCAGATTGTGAATTTCGTTGTGTTCCGCGGTCCGCCCTTCGCTTCCCTTGAAAAGGGCAAGGACTTTCCGCGGGACCGGTTCGGCGGCTGGATCCGCCGGTCCATTAGGCAGTCCAGCTGCCAGCCAGAAGATCGACAGGAAGGTGATCCTCCAGCCAGAAGGAAACCACATCCGTTTCGTGTTCATTGAGACCTTTGTAAGGGATTTTTTTAAAGATCTTTTCCACCAGATCAAAGCGCCCTGCCAGAAAGTAAAGTTCGGCCATCTGAAAATAAGCCCGGGCGTTTTCTGGATTGAGAAGCATGCATTTTTTGAAATCTTCCATGGCCTGGGCATACCGCTTTTGAAGTTTCCAGGCGATACCCCGAAAGAAATGGTATTCGTATTCGTCGGGATGCTGCCGGATGATCTGATCCAGCAAAAAGATGGCCTTTTGCAGGAAAAACCGGCGGAGCGGCTCGCTTTCCAGAAACAGGTAGGCATATTCCACGTAGCTCCGCGCCAGTTCAAATTTCAGGTGCGGTTGTTCAGGCTGTAGTTCCAGGGCCCGCTGGAGTTTGTACATCTTGCGGTGCATGTCGCCTTCCAGACGTTCCAATTCGGAGGCGGCATATAGCCGTACCTCTTCGTCCCGGTCCAGAAGCATTTCCCGCAATGTGCGAATAGAGAATGGCATCCGCCGTTCCGCAATTTTGCGGATTGCTTCTTTGCGGACATCCGGATCAGGATCATGAACCACGTCCAGTAGCGGTTCCTGGGAAAGGGAAAATTCGATGTACTGTTCGATATCGATGATTCCCAGAGCCAGGGCCTTTTTGGCCTCCTGCTGGTTTTCCGGCCAGAACTGTGGCTCGGAACGGGATTTCCGCGCTTTTATTTCAAGGTATCGTTTCCAGTCCATCGCCTATTTTTTCCGGTTTGGTTTCCGGTTCGCCCTTTTTCTTTTGCTGCAGGCTAATAATCTCCTTTGCGGCTTCAAGGAGTTCATCGAGCGACTGGACGCCCGGATGATACGAAGCGGCACCGAGCCGAATATCCAGCCTCTTGAGCCACGGCATCTGTTTCTTATGCTGGTTCAGGACTTTCTCAAGGCGTTCGATGAGGACAAAGGACCCGTCCGCGTCGGTGACAGGCAGGGCCATGGCGAACTGTCCCGGTTTCTCTCCCAGCCCGAAAATGTCCACGCTGCGCAGCGTATCCCGGATGGTGGATCCCAGCCATTTCAGCGTTTGCACCCTCGCATCGTGGCCGTATTCCGCCTCAATTTGGTCCAGATTGGTAATTTCCAGCATTACTACCGAAAAATCCAGACCGTATCGGACGCTCTTTTTAAACTCCACACCGGCAAGCTCCAGAAAGGATTCGAAATTCGGCAAGCCCGTAACCGGGTCCACATCCAGCATCTGCTGAATATCCTGAAACTGGATGATGTTTTTGAGCGCCGGAACCGCCAGTTCGGCAATCAGGGAAAGCATGCGCACGGTGGAGAGGTTCAGACGCAGGAACGGGATGTCATCTATGGTGAGAATGCCCACAACCACCGACGCGACAGAAATCGGTGCGTAAGCATATGCCTGGTATTTGCAATTTTTCCACTTTTGAAGATAATCTGGATTGTCCGTAATGTCTTTGATGGTAAGCAGCCGGTTTTCTTTGATGATCAGGCCAAAAATGCCTTCATAAAGCGGAGCGCTGATGTCTTCTGCCAGCGGCTCCGCATAGCCGTAGGCGGCCACCCTTCGTAGTTTTTCGTTAGGATAATCTACCACATACAGGGAAACGCGTGAAGCGCCGGTGAACCGGGCAGTCAGCTGGGTCAGGCCCTGGTAAAATTTGTCTTCTTCCAGAGTTTCCAGGGCACGGAACGCCTGATAGAGTGAATGTACCGTTTCTTCCTGGCCGATAATCCGGTTTTCCAGTTCTTCTTTGAGCTGGGTCACAATCTCCAGCTGTTCTTTGAGCCGTTCGCGGTCGCGGCGTAACGCTTCGTTTTCGCGCAGCAGATCTCTTTCGTACGATTTACCCAACCGCCGCATTTCGCCTACAAGAACCGCCGAGATGTAGAAAGATAAAATGGTAATGATGTACTCTTTTTCGACCACCATGCTCCACTGAAAATACGGCTGGCGGTCAAGTACCAGGAAAACGATAAAAATGACCGTTCCAATGGTAGCGGCAATGAGGGATTCCCATAGACCGAACCGGCCCGCAATGAGCAGAATGGCGATGAGGAAGGGATGTGGGTTCATGCCAAGGAAACCCGGCTGATCCGGAAAGAGAAACAGGTTGGCACTCACCAAAATCAGATAAAATAGGACGATGCTGAAAGCTACGTCCCGAATGTACTTGTCAACTTTGTGCCATTGCATTTTTCCAACCCTCTAAAAAAGACAGGTCACTGTATTCTTCGTCGAAATTGCGCGGAAGAACGGCATCTGACTTCCGCTGCGGCGGTGCGGCCGGTTTTTCCTCCGCTATCTGAACCGCCCTCTTGGTGCTCTGAGTCGCTGCCCGTTCGGTGTCGGGCCCTTTGCTGCGGATGGCCAGAAAAGCCTCCGAATCGCGTTCAAACTGAGGAAAGAGATCGTCCAGGGAATATAGTTTGAACAGGCGCGTGAGCACGCGGTTGTTGTATACCAGCAGGATCTTCTTTCCGCTTTTTTTGGCCAACGCTTTCAGGTGTATGAACATGGCAATTCCGTGGCTATCAATGGACCGCACCTGATTCAGGTTAAGAATGAGCACCGGTGTTTCCTGGATCAGCTCATCCAGCTTCCGCTTTAAGGGGGCGATGTATGGTGCCACGAGGGTTTCCGGATGAACGATTTGAACGTAAGTGTATTTTTCGGTCTTTTTCAGACGGATTTTGAGGGCTTCTGATTTGATGCCTTGAGAGGATGGCGTTTGCCGGCGTGCTGACCGGATTGCCTGCTCCAGGGTATCATATACTTCAAACACCCGGTGAAGCCGGGTAATCTCCAGAATTCGCTGGATGGAATCGTTTATCTGGGCCAGCTTCATCTGTCCGTTGTGCGAGGCAATTTTTTTGTGAAGGTGAATCAGGGCCGTTATGCCGGCGCTGTCGATGAATTCGAGATTGGTGCAGTCGAGCACGAGGCAGGTATTCTTCTGAATGTACCGGAGAACCTGGGATTTGAAATCATCCACATTTCCGAAGTGCAGACTGGAATCCCTTGGAAACCCGATTACAACTATATTACCCTTCTGTACCGTTTTTAGCCGCATCTTCAGTCACCGAATTGATTTTGACAGGCCAATGGAATAAACGGGATAAATCTGGCTGATTTTTCTGTCTGTACAAAAATGCAAAAAGCCGTATCTCCGGCTTGTTTCCTCCATGTCGAAACAGCGGGCTTCCCAGCTGGGCGGAACATAATCCACCAGAAAAATGGGCAAATTCCACCTGTTCTGGACTTTTTTGAGCTGGATCAGCTGTTTCCGGATGCTTTCAGGATTTCTGGGTTCAGGACGCCCATCCGGTCCTATTGTAAAAAAAACCTCTTCGATCAGCAGTCCATCCACGGCGCGGCCCACTTTTTCCAGCAGAAACGTGGCGTTGTTTGCGATCAGGTAAGCATCGGGCAACCGGGATCGCAGGTAGGAAATGAGCCGGGCCATGTCGTCCCGAAACTCGGGATAGAGGGCCGGAGAGGCCAGATCTACCGAATCCAGAAAAAAGCCGTGTACGCCCTTTTGCAGAAGCGGGATCACGGCATGCTGCATCAGAATCTTTCGCCATTTTCGGTGGCCAGGACGGATGTACTGATGATCTGGCCAGGACGGGTTGGGTGCAATCACCATCGAGGGCTCCACGAACCGGGCATACGGACGGTATGCCTCGATTTCACCGATATTCAGATACGCCAGCACAATCCTGCCGCCCGATGCCAGCGATCGGATTTCCTCTTCAGAATAGACAGACCCTTCCAGAATAATCAGGTCAAACGGTGCAAGGCGGGGTAGCGGCACGTGCCGGTAAATCAGTGCAAATTGCCGGACGCTATGCAGATCCGGTCTGGCTGCCGATGTGGTCCAGCGGATGTAATAACGTTCCGCACAGGCCAGATGTATTCCCAGGAGAAACATCCAAATTACCTGAATCCACCCGTTTTTTGGTCGCATGGGACCCTTTTGGTTTCCAATCGTCTTATTTTTCAATTAATTATCGGCGCTGCCAGGAAAAATGTTGAAGAAATAGATTGAAGAATCCAACTTTAAGGAAATTCATATGTATGGTGGACACGAAACAGTCCGCGGGCATGCAGAAAAGAAAAAACATACAATTTTCAGACACAGCCCAAAAATTTGTTGACGGATATCTGCCCAAATATTATATTTAACATCGGATTTTCTGGTGGCGCCTTAGCTCAGTAGGTAGAGCAACGGACTGAAAATCCGTGTGTCCCCCGTTCGATTCGGGGAGGCGCCACAGAATAGAGCCTCGCAATGCTTTGCGGGGCTTTTTTGTTTCTGGTTCCCTTATTTGGCCCAGTCGGAAAATTCCGAAAAACAGCTTCAGACGTGCCTCTGCCTTTTTTGACCCGCCAGCCCCGTTGTATTTTTCCAGCACTGAAACGAGGGAATTTGATGACATGGTTTTTCCCCCTTCCTTTGCCAGATAAGGAATATTGGATTGTTCAAACATTTTTTATTTTATTTTTGGCGGTCTGCGTTTTGCCAGAAATGTAATCCAGCTGTAACATTCCCGGGCTAAGTTTTGATACGGGAATCACGGAAAGCCGATTTTTACTGTTTGCTGGGGAAATGAGGTGGATCTGCTGGGGATTGCGAATGACGCATTGCGTTGGAAGGCGAAGACGCAAGATTCGGAAGCCGAAAAAAAAAGAGGAGGCTTTGTTGAAATGAAACGCTGGATCATCCTTCTGGGTGGAATGATTTTTCTATCGGCCCCATCTGCAGCGGCAGAAAACGGCAAAATTAGCGGGTATGCTTTTGGAGATTTTTACTTTGTTCTTAATCACCATCTGGAAAAAGCGGAAGGGCGGAATGGATTCTGGTTCAGGCGGATTTATTTCACGTATGATCGCGAGATTGCCAAGAACATTGATGTGCGTTTCCGCCTCGAAATGGCCAGTCCCGGGCTTCTGCAGTACAGCAACAAAATGATGCCTTTTGTGAAGGATGCTTATGTGCGCTGGAAAACCGGACAGTATCAGTTTTTTCTGGGGATTTCCCAAACACCCACCTGGGCGCGGATTGAGAAAGTGTGGGGGTACCGCTCGGTTGAAAAAACGCCACTGGATCTGCAAAAATGGGGCAGTTCCAGGGATTTTGGACTGGGAGTGAAAGGTGCCTTAAACCGTGCCGGAACGCTCCGTTTCCATGCCATGTTTGCCAATGGTTCCGGCTACAGGAGCGAAGACAATAAAGGGAAAAAGTTCCTGGTATCGCTGGCGTATTCTCCAACAGAAAATTTTTTGCTGGAATTTTATTGGGATTTTGAAGATTTGCCTGGGGCGCAGGATATTCATACCCTGCAAGCATTTGCCGCCTTTGCGGCCGAAAACATGCGCATCGGAATGGTGCTGGCCCGGCAGGCCCGCGAAGGTCATGGCCCCATCGGAACCGATCTTCAGCTGGATCTCCTTTCTGTTTTTGCTGCAGGCACCATCCGGCCCAATCTGAAGTATTTTGTTCGCATGGACAAAATTATGGATCCCAATCCAAAGGGTGCGAAAGTCACCTACTTGCCCTTTGACCCTCTCGCCGAGTTTCTCTTTCTGGTTGGAGGGATCGATTACGAATTTGCGCCCGGAATCCACTTAATGCCCAATGTGGAATGGGTAGTATACGAAAAACGGCCGGACGGCTCCCAGCCCGGGAGTGACCTGATTCCCAGACTCACGTTCTTTTACAAATTCTAAGAAAAGAGAAGTATTTTGTTTCTGTGCCTGAACGCATTTGCCCAGAGGCACACAGAGATTACCTGAGTGCACATAGGAGAAAGTTGCAGCAGATAAACCGGGTGGATGTGGATTAGCCACAGATCCCTCTGTGTCCCCTGTTGCCTCTTTGTGAAACCCCATGCTGCTCAGCTTGCTGTATCGCAAACCGCGGCTTGTGTTACTAAAGATTTGCCGGTCAACATCTGGCGGACCCTGAGGGTTGTGCTGCCGTTTTCCCTCCGGGTCAGGCTGCTTTCAG
>Ga0209426_1000859_pt1 | contig 24129 bp, 23 predicted proteins | sample Deesub1362B_J571_FD_187697 | JGI IMG/M metagenome (GOLD analysis project Ga0209426, IMG submission 187697) | Deep oceanic, basalt-hosted subsurface ecosystem from Juan de Fuca Ridge flank, Pacific Ocean, CORK Borehole 1362B_J2.571 (SPAdes)... ...
GTGAAACGATGCATCGCCGATGGTAGTGTGGGGTTTCCCCATGTGAGAGTAGGTCATCGTCAAGATTAAATTCCGAAACCCCAATTGCGAAAGCAGTTGGGGTTTTGTTTTGTCCGCAGGAAAGTGCTTGGCTTGCCAATTAGCTTCTAACTGCTCCGATCTGACGCGAAAGCCACGCTCGGCTGTGGTCCAGAACACCACTAGCCATGGTGGTAGGAAAATGAATAAAACCATGGGCGGACGAGGGCAGTAGATGTACTTCAACCGGTGCCGATTGTTGCCAACGCTCAGCGAGTTCCAGCGTGTCATCGCGCAGCGGATCCAGTTCACCGGTGAACATCAACGCCGGTGGCAATCCGCTCAAATCGCCGTAAAGCGGAGACAATGGCGCCTGTCGGCGTTCATCATCGCTCAGTCCTGGAGTCAGCAGGCGCAGCGCCTCAACCATGCCCGGGCCGTCGAGTACCAGCGTTTCTGCAGGTGCGGCGTGTACGCTCGGGGTGCCCGCGAGATCGTAGACGCCGTAATACAGCAAGGCGCCGCAGACGCGCTGCAACAAGCCGGGTGCTGGTTTGAGTGCCAATAACGTTGCGGTTGCCAAGTGCGCGCCCGCGGATTCGCCGACAATGATCACCGGCAGGCCAACGAATTCCGTGCAATCGTCGCTCAGCAGCCAGCGTGCGGCGCAAAGACAATCCGCCATCAACGCCTCAACCGGTGTATTGACTGCCAACCGATAGTCAACTGACACCACTGCCACGTTGCAAGCCTTGACCATTGCGATGTTAAGGTCATCGTTCATCTGTGCATTGCCGATCACCCAACCGCCACCGTGGTAATCAAGTACCACACCCTTGGGCTTTCCTTGTGGGCGGATGATTCGGACGGGCACTGAAGCCGCGTGCGAATGAACCACAGTGCTTTGCACTTGAAGGCCGTGCTTGACCGGTTTGTTCGCGCCGAGCATCTGACTGGCGCGCAGCAAAGCCTGGATCAAACGCGGCGTCAGCCGATTGCGAACGCGAAACCGCGGCAGCCAGGCGAGTTTGCGGTTGAAGCGCTGCATTTGCGCCAAATCACTCTCGGTGAACTCAAGCGTGTTATCAGCCAAATCCTTCCTCCCTCATCAGCAATTCCCACTTAACGATATAGGGTGTTACGGCGGAGCAGTGAAGGGCGCCTCACGGTCAAGAACATTCACATCATTCCCCACCCGCTGCAAGGTTTCCGGTACCGCCAGCCACAACAGCACGAATGCCACCCCGGCTATCACCGCCAGGGTCAGAAATGCCGCGTTGTAACCGGCTTCCTGCAATACAACACCCGCAACGCTGGCACTTAATGCTGCGCCCAGACCAAACACCGTCGACAGGGCGCCAAGGCTGACATTGAAGTGGCCGGTGCCCAAGGTCAGATCTTTCACTACCACCGGAAACAGTGCGCCGAAGACTCCCGCGCCGACGCCGTCGAGCATCTGTACGGCAACCAGCCAGTAAGGGTCTGCGGAAAAGGTGTAGAGCACACCGCGCAACGGCAGTATCAGGAAGCCCGCGAGCAGCAGCGGCTTGCGTCCCCACACATCGGCTTTGGCCCCAACCAGCAAGGCGACCGGCACCATGACCAGTTGCGCGGCGACGATACAGGCCGAAGTCAGGGGCGTCGCCATTTGCAAATTGACCTGCGCCAGCTTCTGGCTCACCAGTGGCAGCATCGCCGCGTTGGCCAAGTGGAAGAGGGCACAACAGATGGCGAACATCAGCAGCGCTTTGTTGGTCAGCAATACCGTCAATCCCGAAGGCGTCTTGCCGTGGGCGGCGTCGCTTGGGTCGAGCCCGCGGGCGAGATCATGGTTGATGGCGTTGCTGTCGACGAAGCTCACGGCGATCACGCTGCACAGCGCCATGACCGCCATCAGATAGAACACCGCCACCGGCCCGAACAAGTAGGCAAACCCACCGGCCAGCAGCGCCGCGCAGGCGTTGCCAGCATGGTTGAAAGTCTCGTTGCGTCCGGTGCGCCGGGTGAACGCGCGCGGGCCGGTGATGCCCAGGGTGATCGCCGAGATGGCCGGTGCGAATACCGATGCCGCTGCGGCGCTCAGCGCCTGAGTGATCGCCACCAGACTGAAGGACGTCACGAAGGGCAATACCACGCAACTGCCCGTCACCAGCAACGCAGCAATCGCGATGACCGCTCGTTTACTGCGCGTATTGTCGACCAGCGCACCGGCGGGTGTCTGGGTGACAAGGGCGGCGACGCCAGCGAGGGTCATCACCAGCCCGATACTGGCCGGTTCCCAGTGATGCACGGCCAACAGGTAAATGGCCAGATACGGCCCGAGTCCGTCGCGCACATCGGCGAGGAAGAAATTCAGGCTGTCCAGCGAGAGGTTGTTGCGACGATCGGAGTGAGTGTCCACGCTGGCACCTTCGATATCGAGGTTGCGTAAAGTGACGCAACCTCCGTCAATTCAGTGAGTGGTCGTCTGCGGATTTAGTTGCACGGTCCTTATGAGGCCACTCGACTCCGTTTTGAGTGGCCACGCTGCGAACGGCTCAGTTAATGCGCGGATGCTGCTGCACCAACTCCTTGCGTTTAGCTTCCAGTTCGGCGATTTCGGCGTCGATGTCTTCGATTTTCTGCTCGATGTGGTCGTGGTGTTCCTTGAGCAGTTCCTTGGCTTCCTCAAGGTCCGACGCCGCCGGTGCAGCACCCCGTAGCGGTTTGTTGGCGGTCTCTTTCATGGTCACGCCGGTGATCAGGCCGACCACGGCAATCACCATCAGGTAGTAGGCCGGCATGTACAGGTTGTTGGTACTCTCCACCAGCCAGGCCACGGCCGTCGGGGTCAGACCAGCAATCAGCACCGAGACGTTGAATGCAGCGGCCAGCGCGCTGTAGCGGATGTGCGTGGGGAACATCGCCGGCAGGGTCGAGGCCATGACGCCGATGAAGAAATTCAGCAACACCGCGAGGATCAGCAAACCGGAAAAGATCAGGCCGATCTTGCCGCTGTTGATCAGCATGAACGCCGGGATCGCCAGCAGAAACAGACCGATACTGCCGACAACAATGAAGGGCTTGCGGCCAATCTTGTCGCTGATAAAGCCGATTGCCGGCTGCACGAACAGCATGCCGACCATGATCGCGATGATGATCAGCACGCCACGGTTTTCGCTGTAGTGCAGGTTGTGCGACAAATAGCTCGGCATGTACGTCAGCAGCATGTAATAGGTGACGTTAGTCACCGCCACCACGCCGATGCAGGTCATCAGGCTGCGCCAGTGCTTGGTTGCGACTTCCTTGAACGAGACTTTCGGCCCGCCCGCCAGACCTTCACGGTCGCCTTCTTCGAGTTTTTCGACGTGCTGCTGAAATGCCGGAGTTTCTTCCAGTGCATGCCGCAGATAGAGGCCGATCATACCCAGCGGCAGGGCGAGGAAGAACGGCAGGCGCCAGCCCCATTCGAGGAATTTCTCTTCGCCGATGATCGTCGAGATCAGCACCACCACGCCGGCACCGAGGACAAAACCGGCAATCGAGCCGAAGTCCAGCCAGCTGCCGAGGAAGCCGCGTTTGCGGTCGGGCGCGTATTCGGCGACGAAGATCGAGGCGCCGGTGTACTCACCGCCGACCGAAAAGCCCTGGGCCATTTTCGCCAGCAACAGCAGGATTGACGCCCAGATGCCAATCGACTCATACGACGGTATCAAGCCGATGGCGAAGGTACTCAGCGACATGATCACGATGGTCGCGGCCAACACTTTCTGCCGCCCGTATTTGTCACCCAGTGCACCGAAGAACAGCCCGCCCAGCGGACGAATCAGGAACGGCACCGAGAAGGTCGCCAGCGCTGCAATCATCTGTACACCAGGATCAGCCCCGGGGAAGAAGATCTTGCCGAGTGCATAGGCGACAAATCCGTAGACCCCGAAGTCGAACCATTCCATGGCATTGCCCAGCGCGGCAGCGGTGATCGCTTTGCGCATCTTGGCGTCGTCGACAATGGTGATGTCTTTCAATCCGATGGGATTGACCTTGTTTTTCCTTGATTTCATGCGGGTCACTCATAGCTGAACGGATTCGATGCCATTGTTTTGGTGGCATGGGTTCTTTCCGTCAGATACAAGAAGACACGAAATAATTCACTGCTCGTGGCATTTTTGTCGTCCGCAGCCGCACAGGCGCCGCACAGCCCACTCGGCGATGATTACGCAAAAGCACAAGACGTCAGGCTGAAAACCCGGATAATGGCCGCCAATTCGTTTTTGCTCTCTGGTAAACCCGCATGGAAATCAAGGTCAACTTTCTCGACAACCTTCGACTTGAAGCCAAGTTCGACGACTTCACGGTGATCGCCGATCAGCCCATCCGCTATAAGGGCGATGGCTCGGCACCGGGGCCGTTCGACTACTTCCTGGCGTCGTCGGCCTTGTGCGCGGCTTACTTTGTGAAGCTGTATTGCGAAACGCGCAATATCCCGACCGACAATATTCGCCTGTCGCAGAACAACATTGTCGACCCGGAAAACCGCTACAACCAGATCTTCAAGATTCAGGTCGAATTGCCGGCGGACATCTCTGAAAAGGATCGCCTGGGCATTCTGCGTTCGATTGATCGCTGCACGGTGAAGAAGGTCGTGCAGACCGGTCCCGAGTTTGTGATCGAGGAAGTTGAAAACCTCGACGCCGACGCGCAGGCGCTGCTGATGCCGCATTCGACGTCGGAGGCGGGCACTTACATCGTTGGTAAAGACCTGCCGCTTGAGCAGACCATCGCCAATATGTCGGGAATCCTCGCGGATCTGGGGATGAAGATCGAGATCGCCTCGTGGCGCAATATCGTGCCCAACGTCTGGTCGCTGCACATCCGTGACGCGCACTCGCCGATGTGCTTCACCAACGGCAAGGGCGCGACCAAAGAGGGCGCACTGGCCTCGGCACTGGGCGAGTTCATCGAGCGCCTGAACTGCAACTTCTTCTACAACGATCAATTCTGGGGCGAAGACATCGCCACCGCCGAGTTCGTGCATTACCCGAACGAGCGTTGGTTCAAACCCGGCCCGAAAGACGAGTTGCCGGCAGAGATTCTCGACGACTACTGCCTGGACATTTACAACCGCGACGGCGAACTCAAAGGCTCGCACCTGTACGACACCAACTCCGGCAACACCCAGCGTGGCATCTGCTCGCTGCCGTTCGTGCGCCAGTCGGATGGTGAGGTGGTGTACTTCCCGTCGAATCTGATCGAAAACCTGTTCCTGAGTAACGGCATGAGCGCCGGCAACACTCTGGCTGAAGCCCAGGTGCAATGCCTGTCGGAGATCTTCGAGCGCGCGGTCAAACGCGAAATCCTCGAAGGCGAAATGGCCCTGCCGGACGTGCCGCAGGAAGTACTGGAAAAGTACCCGAGCATTCTCGCCGGGATCAAAGGCCTGGAAGAGCAGGGCTTCCCGGTGCTGGTGAAGGATGCGTCGCTGGGCGGTGAATTCCCGGTGATGTGCGTGACTCTGATGAACCCGCGCACCGGTGGCGTGTTCGCCTCGTTCGGCGCGCACCCGAGCCTGGAAGTGGCGCTGGAGCGCAGCCTGACCGAGCTGTTGCAAGGCCGCAGCTTCGAAGGCTTGAACGATTTGCCGCAACCGACGTTCTCCGGCCAGGCAGTGACCGAACCGAACAACTTCGTCGAGCACTTCATCGACTCCAGCGGTGTGGTGTCGTGGCGCTTCTTCAGTGCCAAGTCTGACTTCGAATTCGTCGAGTGGGACTTTTCCGGTCACGGCGAAAACTCCAACGTCGAAGAAGCCGCAACGCTGTTCGGCATTCTCGAAAACCTGGGCAAAGAAGCCTACATGGCGGTCTACGACGATCTTGGCGCCAACGCTTGCCGGATCCTGGTGCCGGACTACTCGGAAATCTACCCGGTCGACGATCTGATCTGGGACAACACCAACAAAGCCCTGCAATTTCGCGCCGACATCCTCAACCTGCACAGCTTGAGCAAGGTCGGCCTGCGCAACCTCGCCCAGGGTTTGGAGAACAGCGAGCTGGATGATTACACCGACATCACCACGCTGATCGGCATCGAGTTCGACGACAACACGCCGTGGGGCAAGTTGACCATTCTGGAGCTACGTCTGCTGATCTGCCTTGCCCTGCAGAAATTCGAGCAGGCCAAGGATCTGGTCGAAGCTTTCCTGCAATACAACGACAATACCGTCGAGCGCGGCTTGTTCTATCAGGCGGTGAATGTGTGTCTGGAAATGGAACTCGATGAAGACCTGGAACTGGCCGATTACGAAGCCAACTTCCGTCGCATGTTCGGCGACGAGCGCATGGACGCGGCGATTGGCTCGGTCAACGGCAGTGTGCGTTTCTACGGTCTGACACCGACCAGCATGAAGCTTGAGGGGCTGGATCGGCATCTGCGTCTGATCGACAGTTACAAGAAGCTGCACGCAGCAAGGGCGAATGCGGCGGCGTTGAAGCGCTGATAGCAGACGGTTACTTCTGCTGAGTAAACCTGTAGTGAGGGGATTTATCCCCGATGGCGCGCAAAGCGGGCCCGGCTTCTTCAACCAATAAAGAAGCGGGCCTGCTACGCAGTCCATCGGGGATAAATCCCCTCACCACAAATAAGTATTGTGGGGACAGGGAGATTCAAGGATTGAAGAGAATGTCGTGCAGCTGGTCACTTCAAAAGTTCATGAGCAAGACTCATCAATTGCGCCGATCAAGAATCAGCGCGTTGCCTCAGGGAGCACTGGGTCCCGGATCCATCGTGTGAAACGCACCGTCTGCCCCTTTGGCACAGAATTGTTTCGGCACTGGCGTTTCTACGGTGCTAGTGCCGACAACGGAAAGCGCGTTCAACTCGACGATGCAGCCTGCGCTGAAGGTGCTGAGTTTGACGATCTTCAGTTGCATCTCATAGTCCTGCCCCGGCTGCGGAATGAACGACACCGGTTTGGGCGAACAGGCGATTGAACCCACCATGCCAAAGACCGCCAGGAACGGTTTATTGGCTTCTACCACGTACTCGTCGAACTGTTTGGTGGTGCTGTTGATTTGTCGGGTGGTCTGGCTGGCCGGCATGCCGACCACACTGTTGCGATGGTCCGAATCCCTGAATGGATAGACCCCTGAACTGTCGTTATGCGCCATCTTCCAGCCGGACTCCTCAGGCGAACCTCCCTTGAATGTTTCATTCATGAACTTCTCACAGCTTTGACCGTTGAAGTATGCGCCGTGGGCGTTATCACCGGTGATCAGTCGTACCCGGGCACTGTTGGCCGGATCGTACTTGGCCGCTTCGGTCTCGTTGCGGATGTCGATTTTACTGGTGGCGCAGCCGATGAGAGTCAAGCTGAGGGCGAGTGGGAGAAGCTGACGCATGGATGACCTTTCTGATCTGGAAGGGATTGGGCGCTGCACCCGCATTCTCGGGAAGAGACCGGGTACATGAGGAGCGCCCGGTTTATAGCGGCCTGATGGCGTAAAGGTTTAGAAGAAAGGGCGCTGAAGCGGTGCTTACGGAGTTGACCGGCTGGCTCAGCGTGCCTGGAAAATTGTCCAGCATGGTGCGATCAGCGTTTGCACTGCGCCTGCACCACCTGACAGGTGTTCGGCGTCCCTCCGGAGCGGCTCGCATAGCGCATGCAGTTATTCATCGACTTCTTGCGCGCCATGCTCAAGGTGTCGCCCCAGGCCAGACCACCTTCGCCGGAAGTCGGCACGGCTTTGGCGTAGCAGTTCGAGCCGTTGGTGGCGTAGCGTTTGCTCGAACAGCCGGCCGTCAGCGCCATGCCGGTGGCGAGCAGGGTCAGTAGCACCCAGGACGAGCATTGGCGTGCAGTGATTGTGGTCATCCGGGTTCCTCGTTGAGTCATGCGCCTCAATGGCCTCGCTGACAGGCGTTGGGCATTATCCAGCAATCGACATAAGGAAGCGTCCCCAATGCGTGCACCCACACTACACCTGATGTGCGGCAAGATCGCCTCGGGCAGATCCGCTGGACCAATCACTGGCTGAGCGAGTGTCGCACTGCCTGCATTATCTCGAAGTGGATGACGCCACCTGCCGTGCTCGGTTGCCTGCACGCAACGCACTGGCCGAGCATGAATTCGCCGCTTCGGGTGTGGAGTTTGATTTAATCACTCGATACTTTAAGGTGCCGGAGGTAGGCGAGGGGCTGGAGATTCTCATGCACCGCAATCGCCAGCAGGGCTGGCTCTCACAATGATCTCAGTGACCCACCGCATGACCCTGCAAGAGTGAGCCTGCTCGCGATGGGGCCCTGTCAGGCACCCTGCAGACTTTGCTGCACAAACCGCTCGATCAACCACCGCGCCGCCGGCCCCGGTGGCAGGTCGGTGCGGTAGATGACATCGAACGGGTAGATGCCGCTCTGGTACTCCGGCAGGTTCAAGCGCACCAGGCGGCCAGACTGCAAATCCTCTTCGACCATCGGCAACGGCATATTCCCCCAGCCAATTCCTTCGCGCAGCAACATGTGCTTGGCACCCAGATCCGCCAAGCGCCAGGTGCGGTTGCTGAGGACGGCGAAGTCGCGATCCTTGGTCAGTTGTGAACGGTCGGAAAGAACCAGTTGCGTCAATTCACGCCCGGCCCCCGGTGTGTTCGCCTCACCCGAAGCCAACGGATAATTCGGTGCCGCCACCGGAATCAGCTCGACATTGCCTGCGCCAATCCGCTCGACCGCATCGATGCCTTCGTTCATTGGCCCACTGACGCCAATGATCGCCCCGCGATTGATCACTCGCTCCGTCACCGCCCCCAACGCCTCCATGTGCAAGTGCAGGGCGACCGTGGGAAACGCCTCGCGAAAGGACTTCAACGCATCCACTACCCGCTGCGGCGGTAGCATCACGTCCAGCACCACGTGCACCTCAGCCTCCAGCCCCTGCAACAGGCCTTTGACCTTGGCGCGTAAGCCATGCACGCCGTTGGCGATGGTGCGCGCCTCTGCCAGTACGGTGCGGCCGGCCTCGGTAAGTTGCGGTTTGCGCGTTGTCTGGCGATCAAACAGCGTCACCCCCAGCTGTAACTCCAGGTTGGCCATCGAATAGCTGATCACCGACGTCGCACGGTGCAGCTTCCTCGCGGCGGCGGCGAAACTGCCCAGTTCCACCACCGTCAGAAACACCCGCAATTGATCCAGCGTCGGCGTGCCCGGGTCCGAAATCATGGCTGCTATCTCCTCATCATCAGCGAACCGGCATCGTCGCTGAGCGGCGTCAGCTTGTCTATTTTCTAGAACGTAATGATCGAAATTAGTCGGCTATTCAGATTAGCTGGCCGGGCGCACCATTTCCTCACTCGGACGATTCATCTCGGATCGCCCCACCTTTGAAGGAAATACCATCATGACCACCACTGCAAACATCGCTAAAAGCGCTACTGAACAAAGCCGCAATGACATCACTCAGGCCTCGGCCTCGTTGGTCGGCCGCGTTCTGCTCAGCGCGATCTTCATCCTCTCCGGTTTTTCCAAACTGGCCGCCCCGGCGATGATGATCGGTTACATCAGTTCTGTCGGTCTGCCATTGCCACAAGTGGCGCTGGCGCTGGCAATCATCGTTGAAATCGGTGGCGGCCTGGCGCTGATCGCCGGTTACCGCACCCGTACCGTTGCCGCTGTGTTGGCGGTGTTCAGCGTGGTCACGGCGCTGGCATTCCACAATGCGCTGGGCGATCAGAACCAGTTCATCCACTTCTTCAAGAACATCGCCATGGCCGGTGGCCTGTTGCAAGTGGTCGCGTTCGGTGCCGGTCGTTTCAGCCTTGATGCCCGTCGTCGCTGATCACGCGCTAATTCCTTCAACCGATCGAGGTCTCCCATGAAAGCCATCCGCGTGTACGAATACGGCAACCCCGAAGTGCTGCAACTGGAAGAAGTCGCCGACCCTGTGGCCGGTGAAGGTGAAGTGTTGATCGAAGTCGCCGGGGCAGGGGTCAACCCGATCGACTGGAAGGTGCTTTCCGGGGCGATGAAAGCGTTCATCCCACTGCCGCTGCCATTCACCCCGGGCGTTGAAGTGTCTGGCAAGGTGATCGCCACCGGCCCAGGCGTGAGCGAATTCAAGCTCGGCGATGAAGTGTTTGGCTTCATCAACATCGTCGGTGGCTATGCGAGCAAAGCCGTGGCCCCGGTGGCCAAACTGGCACTGAAACCGCAATCGCTCAGCGCCTTGCAGGCTGGCGCCGTTCCGGCCACCGCGCTCACCGCGTGGCAAGCGTTGACCGAGCACGCTGGCGTTCAGCGGCGGCAGAAAGTGCTGATCCACGCAGCCGCCGGTGGCGTGGGCAGCATGGCGGTGCAGATCGCCAAGTACCTGGGCGCCGAAGTCATCGCGACCGCTTCGGCCAGTAACCATGCCTATCTCACAAAGCTCGGTGCTGATCAGGTGATCGACTACACCACCGAGGCGTTTGAAGAGCGGGTATCCGAGGTCGACGTGGTGCTCGATCTGGTCGGCGGCGACACCCAGAACCGTTCGTTTCGCGTGTTGAAACGCGGCGGGGTGCTGGTCTCGCCGGTCAGTGCGCCGAGCATGACTCTGGCCAACGACCATGGCGTGACGCCGATCAACTTCGCCACTCGTTCCGATGGTGCGCAGTTGTCGCTGATTGCCGAACTGTTTGATCGCGGCCACCTCACCGTCGACGTCGAAGTGTTCCCGCTGAGCGAGGCGCAACGTGCACTCGAAAAAAGCCTGAGCCGCCGTGGTCATGGCCGGCTGGTCCTCGATGCCACGAAGTAACCGCCGAACCCCTGTAGGAGCTACCGCAGGCTGCGATCTATTGATCTTCGAAGGCAAAAGATCGCAGCCTGCGGCAGCTCCTACAGGTTTTTTTCTTAACCCCCCCCCCCGCGGACAAAAAACGCAGCCCATGGCCCGATCGCGCAGCCATTTTCTTGCGCAGTCGTTCTGTCATATTCGGTATCAGTTGATTGCAGATAGTAGCCAGCCCAACGCTAATTCCAATGAGGCTGCACTGTGTTTCAACGTCTTGTGTGTTCGCTGTCCGTTCTGAGCCTGTCCATCGCTGCTGCCCACGCTGCCGAGACCGTCGTACTCGACACGCCGCGCCTGCAAAGCATCGACAACTTCCGTGATGTCGCCGGGCTGACCACCGCGTATTCCACGGCCCACGATGGCACGATGCGCGGTGGCGTGTTCTACCGCTCCAACGCGATCACGCCGTCGGCAGCGGATCTGGCGACCCTCAACAGCCTCGGCATCAAAGCCGTCTACGATCTGCGCACGCCGAGCGAAATCGCTGGTACGCCGGACACAATGCTGAGTGGCGCGACCTACCAGAACATCGACATCATCGGCAGCACCACCTCGGGCGCGAACATCACCACCGTGTCGTTCAAAAGCGCCGCCGATGCCATCGCCATGATGGAACAGACCAACCGCGCCTTCGTCAGCGACGCGGGGATGCGCGGGCAGTTCGGCAAGTTGTTCAACGAACTGGCCAGCACCGACGGCGCGCAACTGTTCCATTGCACCGCCGGCAAGGACCGTACCGGCTGGACGGCCGCCGTGTTGCAGAGCATCGCCGGCGTCGACAACGCGACCATCATGGCCAACTACCTGGCAACCAACGATTACACCGACGCGCGCGTCGCCGCGACCCTCAAAGCGTTGCCGCCGAGCATGGCCTCGATCTATGCGCCGCTGCTTGGCGTGCAGGCCAGCTACCTGCAGGCCGGTCTTGATGAAGTCACCGCCGAATACGGCAGCATGGACAACTACCTCAAGCAAGGCCTCGGCCTGTCGCAGGAAACCATCTACGTGCTGCGCGGCAAATTGGTCGAGTACAACAGCCTGCCGGGGCAGGACGGATTGGTCGGCAACGCCGCTGCCGGTGCCGAATTGCTCCGAGAATTGCAGAGCACCCATTTGTCCGGCAGCTACAGCGCCTACAACTATTATCTGCAATCGGCGATCGACGCCGGCACCCTCGGCGGTGTCGAAGCTCAGGTCGGCGGCCAGGTTCATGCCGACGCCGCCAGCTACCTGCTGCGGCAGAACGCGTTGATCGAACAAGCCGCCGCCCCCTACGCCAGCGGCTCCGATCTGAACGTCGGGCAATACCGGTTGTGGACCACCGCGCTCGCCGGTTACCTCGGCACCGACGGCTCGTCCCGCGCCGAGAGCAGCAACGAACACAGCCAAGGCCTGATGGTCGGCATCACCCAGCGCTTCTCCGAACAACTCAGTGCTCGCGGCGGTTTCGGTTACAGCAAAGGGACCGTCGGCGGCGCAGGTGGCGAGGCCGATACCGACTTCACCTTCTTCAACCTCGGTGCGCGCTACGGCTTCACCAGCCTGGAACGCGGGCTGTTCGTCGACGCCAATGCCAGCGCCGGCTACGTCGATTACGCCAGCAAACGCGAACTCGGCGGCGGCCTTGGCACGGCCAAGGGCGACACCCACGGCAACCTCACCGGCGCAACATTGGCGCTGGGTTACCGCGCACCGTTCAACGGCATGATCCTCGAACCGAGTCTCGGTGTGCGCATCAGCCACCTTGACCTCAAAGGCTTCCAAGAGAAGGGCAGCGAACTGTCCCTCGACGTCGACGACAACACCGCCACCCGCCGCAGTGCCGTCGCCAACCTCAACGTGGCGTTCGCCCCGGTGGCGATGGGCGCCTGGCAACTGGTGCCAGGCGTACAAGTCGGCTACGAGCGCACGCTGGGCAACAACGACGTCAACAGCCAGGGTCACCTGCTGGGCCTCGACATCGAACAACGCGCCGCCTTCGACAACCGCGACCAGTTCAGCGGCGGCGTCAACCTGATGGCCAGTCTCGGCGCGGTCAGCGTCGGTGCGGAAGTCGGAGCCAGCGGTGGTGGTGACAGCCACGGTTTCAGCGGCAGCCTCAAGGCCAGTTACGCGTTCTAAGTGATGGGATGACAATCAGGTCAAGGATGACCGCTATTCACAAAGCACCAGCAAAAACGGGTGAAGGCAGGGGATTGGCAACCCTGATTTACCGCCTAACCCTGTGGGAGCGAGCCTGCTCGCGAAGGCGTCATGTCAGCCAACATCACCGTCAACTGACCCACAAGCTTCCTTGCCTATAAACCAATCAAACCCGCTCCCCTCAGTTGCGCCGGACTCACCCCATACGCCTGCTGAAAATACTGTCAAAACCGCCCGACATTGCTGAAGCCAAAGCGCAACGCCACCTCCGTCACCGACGCCGAATGCCGCAGCGCCTCGAAAGCCCGCTCCAGCCGCACCTGCCGCTGATACGCCACAATCGACATCCCGACAAACCGCCGAAACCCCTCCTGCAAAGCGCGCTGACTGACATTGCTCAACCGCGCCAGCTCCACGCCGCTCACCAACTGTTCCGGGTGCGCCTGAATAAACGCCATCGCCAACTTCACATGCCGCGGCGCCACCCTCGGTGCAGGGTGGCGCAACGCCTCGGTAAAATTGTGCGGCCACGCCTCCAGCACCGCATCAATCAACATCTCACGCAACCGCGACGGCATCAGCGTGCCGCTGTTGAGCAACAGATCAAACTCCGTGCCCGTCGCCAGATCAATCAACGCCTTGATCCCGCCATACGCCGCCGTGTGCAGATCCACCACCGGCTCAAACACAATCTTCTGCACAACCGGCCGCCCCAACAACGCCGACAACCGCTCCGTGAGCTGCGCCCGACTCACGGAAATCCCGTGCTGCGCATGATCGTCGAGAAACCGCATCGAACGGATATCCGCCTTATCAATCGCCAACCCCACCTGCGCCACACCGACGGACTTGGTACGGTGGTTGAACACAATCTTGCCCGCCGTGGGAATCACAAAAGTGATCTCGTCCTGCGGGTCGGGGAAGGTGACAGTGAAATCACCGTGGTAATGCATGCGCCGGAAACTCACGCCGTCGTGTCTGCCGTAGACACCGCCGATGATGATGCTGGAAGAGATTGGCGGGGAGTCGGCGTAGCGATTGCCGAAGAACCGGGAGAAGAGGGCGCCGAAGTCTTCGGCGTGGAGGTTTTCGGAGCGGAGGATGATTGTCTGGCGGGGTGGGACGATGGAGTACACCTTGGGGCACCTTTTTTGGGGCTCTTGGGTAAGTGGCGGAGGGGAGGTTAGCAGGTTGGGGGTGACTGGTTTGTGACGGCGGTTTCGTCGGTGGAGAGAGGTCTTCTTTCGGCCAATAGCTGACACTCACAGTTTCCTGCAGTACGCCGCTCAATCGCCTCCAATGGCTCTCGCTCGCGCATGGATTCTGCTCGCATCCTGTGACGGTGGAAGCCCAAACACCTTTGCGTAGTCCCGGCTGAACTGGGTTGCGCTTTCGTACCCGACCTCGAATGCAGCGGCCATGACACTCTTTGCATTCGCCACCATCAATGTTCTGGCCTGGAGCAGGCGCACGCGTTTCTGATATTGCAACGGACTGAGGTTGGTCACGGCCTTGAAGTGGCGGTGAAACGCCGAGACGCTCATCGACGCTCGCTCGGCCAAGCGTTCGACGCCGATGGGTTGGGCAAAGTCCTGACGGATCCACTGTACCGCAAGGTTCACTCGGGCCATCGCGCTGTCGGGCGCCGCGATCTCTCGCAGCATCCAGCCCAGGGGGCCCTGAAGTACGCGGAAGATGATCTCCCGCTCGTAGACCGGGGCCAGCGCTGCGATGGCATCCGGATCGCCCATGAGTCTGAGCATGCGCACCCAGGCGTCCATGAGGTCAGTGGTCATGGATGCGACTGAAAAGCCAGGCGTGGGATCGACGCGACTGGCAGGTTTGGGCAGGTCGGCGAACAAGGTGGATAACACCGTTGGATCGAGTGTCAGGCTGACGGCCAAATAGGGCTCCCCGGTTTCGGCAGGGTGCACCGAACCCACGGCAGGCAGGTCGATGGACATGACGAAATAGGTCGCGGGGTCATACCGCAGGGTGTGGTCGCCCACGGTCATGCTTTTACTGCCTTGCAGAATCACGTTGATCATCGGGTCATAGACCGCCGCGAGCATGTGCTCAGAGATTTTGCCCTTGACCATGGCCACACGCGGAATACCGGTTTCCGTACGTCGGTTTTCCGCCTTGGCCGCGAGTGACCTGAGTTCGTTCAGTTGATTGTCCATGGTGTGCATGCTGAGGGCTGACACGGGTGCGCTGCAAGCAAAAAGCAGAAACAGGCAGGTTTCGAGGAGGAACGGATGCGCTCAGGCTTGTAAGGCTCAGTACGCTGGATCCTCATTCGAAGCACAGAGAAACAGCACATGAGCGTTATCGTCATTACAGGTGGGAGTCGCGGCATCGGTGCCAGCGCCGCCGAGCATATTGCGCAGCGCGGTATGGGTGTGATCCTGACCTACAACAGTCATCCAGAAGCAGCCGCTTCAGTCGTGGAGCGTATTGAGCATGCGGGAGGCAAGGCAGTTGCGCTCAAGCTCGATGTGGCTGACGTAGCAAGTTTCTCCGGGTTTCGCGAGTCAGTGATATTTGCCTTGCGCGAGATTTGGGGCCTCACCTCCCTCAGTGGCCTGGTCAACAATGCCGGGTATGGTCTGTTCAAACCCTTGGCCAGCGTCAGCGAAGCGCAGTTCGACGGCTTGTTCAATGTGCATCTCAAAGGCCCGTTTTTCCTAACGCAGACATTGTTGCCGCTGCTGGCGGACGGCGCGAGTATCGTCAACCTGACCAGCGCGACCACTCGTGTCGCCACAGCGGGTGTTGCGCCTTATGCGGCGTTCAAGGGCGGACTCGAAGTGCTCACCCGTTACATGGCCAAAGAATTTGGCGAACGACGGATCCGCGCCAACGCCGTCTCCCCCGGCGCGATCCGTACCGAACTTGGCGGCGGCTTGAATGACGAGTTCGAGGCTTTGCTGGCGGGGCAGACTGCGCTGGGCAGGGTGGGTGAGCCGGAGGACGTCGCGCGCGTAATTGCCTGTTTGCTGTCGCAGGACGGTAGCTGGATCAATGCCCAGACCATCGAGGTCGCTGGCGGTTACAACATCTGAGTCGCCCGCAGCTACACCATTTGAGGATTACGCAATGCTGGATCATGTCTTTTTGTCGGTAAGCGACATCACCCGTTCCATCCGTTTCTACGAAGCCGCCTTAACTCCGTTGGGCATTACCGCGCGCTTGGATTACGACGGCAAAGATGGCCCGCCGGGGCATCCTGACCTCAAAGGTTTCGGCGCCAATGGCCGGATGTTTCTCTGGCTGCGTGAGGGGATTGTTGAAGGACGTGCCGTCCATGTGGGGTTCGTCGCCAAGAGCAAGGCTGAGGTGGACGCCGCCTACGCCGCAGCCATGAAAGAGGGCGCGGTCGATAACGGCGCGCCAGGTGCACGTTTGCACTACGACCCGGATTACTATGCCGGCAATGTGTTGGACCCGGACGGGTACAGCCTTGAATTCGTCTATAAAAAATGGCAGCACGTCCAATGAGCAAACTGCTGATCTACGGCGCCACCGGCTATACCGGTCGCATGGCTGCTGAACGGGCAAAAACGCTGGGCTTGCGGTTCGAAATCGCCGGGCGCGATCACACGCGTGTGGCGGCACTCGCTGCGCATCTGGACGTGCCGTTTCGAGTGTTCGATGCCGACGCGAAGGCAGCGAGCGCGTTGTCCGGTATCTCTGTCCTGCTCAATTTCGCCGGCCCTTTTACGTACACCGCAGAGCCGTTGATGCGTGCCTGTATCAAGGCCAATGTGGACTATCTGGACATCACCGCAGAGATCAACGTCTATCGGCTGGCCGAGCAACTGGGCGCAGAGGCCGTTTCGCAGCAGGTCATGCTCTTGCCCGGCGTAGGTTGGGACGTGGTACCGACCGATTCGCTGGCGGTGCATGTCGCCAAGCGTGTCGAACAGCCTTTTGCGCTGAGCATCGCGCTTCAGGTCCCAGGCTCGATGTCACGTGGCTCGGCCATGAGCGTCAGTGAAATCATCGGGGCAGGGGTCATGGCGAGGGTCGATGGCGAGCTGGTCGCCACGCCTGACGCCACGCTGCGTCATTTCGATTTCGGTGACGGCCCGGTTCTGTGCGCACCGCTATCGTTTGGTGATCTGGTGACGGGCTGGCACTCGACTGGCATCCCGAACATCGCGATGTTCGTGCACATTTCAGGCGATGCGTTTCCCGAAGGGGATCTCTCAACACTGCCCGATGGTCCGACGTCTGAGGAAAGGGAGGCACATCGTGCCCGAGCAGTTGTCGAGGTCATGGGTGTTGACAGAGTAATCGCTCGGTCTGTGATCGAAACCGTGAACGGCTATTCCTACACGCCTCTCGCGGCAGTGGAGGCCGCGCGTCGGGTGCTCGAAGGTGAACGTCAGGCGGGTTTCGCTACACCGGCCAAAGCCTTCGGTGGCGGGTTTGCCGAGAGTATAGAGGGGACGTTGATCACCGACTTCTGAGGCCATCTGGTCAGGCTTGCGCTGCCTCGATTTCCCGAGAATCGAATGCTGCCTGGGCCTTGATAACCGTATCCAGGTGTTCAAGGGTCCAGAGATAAAGCGCGTTGAACGGGTGCTCAAGTGTTCGGCCTAGTGGGGTGATGCTGTATTCCACTGCCACCTGAGAGGACGGGATGACGCGTCTCTGCAGAATGCCGTTGCGTTCAAGGCGGCGCAGTGCCTGGGTCAAGGCTTTTTGGGTGATGCCGTCCAGGCATCGCTTGAGCTCATTGAATCGAAGGGGCTTTTTGCACAGGGCCGCCAGGATCAACACTGACCACTTGTCAGCGATCTGGTCGAGCAGAAAGCGGCTTGAGCAATCAACGCCTCGATCTGTGGTTGTCGGGTCGCTGTTCTTTGCGGTTTGCGTGGCAGATTCGTGCATGGGTTTCCCTGGATATACCTGAGCACTTTGAAGTGCGTAATTGATATTAGGTATACACAATATACCATCGCGGCTCTACCTTTCTGGAGTTACCCATGTCATCCATTTATCAGACAGACACCGCCGATCAGCTTGCGGTCATTGATGCCCTCTACCGCTTTGCCGCTGGCATTGATTTGCGTGACGCAGCACTGCTGTCCAGCGCTTTCATGGAGTATGCAGTTTCCGACTTCGGGCCTGCCGCAGCAAAGGCAGGATTTGAATTCCCTGTGCTGGAAGGCCGAGAGGTCATTGTCGCAACGTTATTCGGCGCGTTGGGACAGGTCGATACCACTCATTCGGTCAGCAATCCCCGTGTGACGTTCGAAGGTGGAAAGGCACATCTAGATGCGTTGGTGGAGGCCCAGCACGTCCTGAAAAACGACCCGGCACGCCACTACCTCATGAAGAACCGCTATGCCGTTGAGTTGATGAGACTCGGCGCGGGCTGGGGCATCGAGCGGGTGACGGTAGACAACGTCTGGCGGACAGGCGACGCCGGTGTGCTCATAGGCGCTTAATCGGGAAGAGGACCTAATGTGTTCCGAGCGTGACTCGTGCGTCGCGCCCGGTTTCAAGAGGCTGCTCTCGGCCAGGTACGTAAGATTTAACGTGTGGGTGCAAAGCGCCAGCGATAAAGCTGCAAATGGGCCGGAATTGGTCACTTCTGAACGTCTGCTTCTGGCCGGAAGCAGACAAATCACGCAGTCAGTTTCTGACAGATCCCTCTCGGCACTCACCATTGAGCGCCAAGCGGGAATGTTCGCTAGGTCGTCGGCACAACATTATCCAGCGCCTGATTCACCGCCAATTCCCCCAGCATCACCACTTGCGCAATGCCCAGCAGGGTCTTGCGAATCGGCCCCTCCACCAGCGCGGCCACATCCCCCAACATCACCGTCGCCGAACCCAGCGACTCACTGGCGTTCGCCAGCAATTCTTCGGTCGTGATTTCGGGATTGACGAGGAACAGGGTGTTGGGTGTGTAGGGCGTGGCCATGATTGGGCTGGCGGGGTTGAGGTAGTGGTCGAGGGCGCGTTCGGCGGCTTCGCTGAGTTTTCGGGAATCGGGGGATTCGTAGGGGGAGACCGTTTCGGTTTCGGGCGGGTTTGGTGTGACCTTGAACATAGTGAAGCTCCATATGTGGCTAAGGGAACCATCACATTCGCTACCAAACGAGGGTGGTGGCCATTACGAAGGTTGGTAGACCGGCACACATGGAAAAACCGGCGTGCTCGAAAGCACCCTGCGCATGGCCACCATAAAACACAGGCACCAGAAGGCATCTGTGTAAGGTGACGTTTTGCGCCATGTGTGAACCGGGCTACCAAACCCGAGCGCTGCTTTTCAGCGACCGAACCACGATAGAGCCCGCACCCTGGGCGCACAAGCCGGCGGATTCTGGCGTAGTCGTAGGCAATGGCGCAAGGCGTTGTAGCCTGGGATGACGTAACGGCGAGTGTTTTTAAACGTGTACGGGGAAAGGGTTAAACGTGAGGGTTTTCGGGGCTGCGCTTTTCGTGAACGGAGGGCTTGGCAAAGAGGAAAGCGGGGCAGTGCGACGTTTCGCTAAATCCCCTCGCGACGGGGATAGTTGTTGTGTGGAAATCAGAGGCTTCAGGGGATGGAGCAGACTCAGGCTCATCGCTGACTGGACTGACGCCCTCGCGAGCAGGCTCGCTCCCACATGGGGTTGGCGGTGTACACCCATTGTGTGGTCGATACGAAACCTGTGGAAACGAGGCTGCTCGCGAATGGCCTGTCCACGGTTCTCAGGTCTTATTCATCACCATTCTGGACACAGTGTTTGTCCAGCCGATCGATTATTGTCGTGCGCTTCAATCCCTAACACCGTCTGCAACCCGTGACACAACACGGTTGCCCACGAGACGGTGAACATCATGAAACTTGCAAAAAAGCGCTCTTCTTCTGGCCTTTGGCGGTGTCGATCTCCGAGGCGGCGAAGTGAATCGTGGCGTTTGCCTTGATTCAGAAAATAACTGGCTGTTTTAAAACAAATTTTTTTGCACTCAGGGCTTCCCAGATCAAAAAAAGGTTGGTAAATTGCGGCCCATTCTCGCAGAGCTTGTTACAGAGCTTGAGATACAGGGGCGTCGCCAAGCGGTAAGGCAGCAGGTTTTGATCCTGCCATGCGTTGGTTCGAATCCAGCCGCCCCTGCCATATTCAGAAAAACGCCAGTCCGAAAGGGCTGGCGTTTTTTTATGCGCGTGATTTTTGTCCGGCAGCGCGGGTTGCCTGAGCCGCACCGGAAGACTGTTGTAAACTGCCCCGCGAAAAGTCCCGGCGGGTTGTTGGCCGGTGACCCTCATTCTCTCCAGACCAGAGACTTACATGGCTAATCACGACCTCAGCTTCACCCCTGATCCGGATGCGGATTCGATTTCCTCGGATGTTGTCGGTTTCAACGGCATTCTGGTCTCGACCCAGATCCCGACCCGCGCCGATGGCAGCCTGGAACTGGGCGATATCACCCTGCAAAGCGAATGCACCCTGCAGGCGCTGAAAGTGGCGCTGGAGCGGGCGGGCAGTTCGATGGATCGGGTGATGCACCTGACCATTTACCTCACCGACATGGCCGACCGCGCAGCGTTCAATGAAGTCTACAAGCGCTTCTTCGCCAAGCCATGGCCGGTGCGCGCGGCGGTGGGCGTGGCGTCGCTGGCTGTGGAAGGCATGCGCGTGGAAGTCACCGCGATGGCCGCCAAGGCCTGATCAACTTGCAAAACCGTGCTGGTGGCCAGCGATGACGCCCGGCCATCCAGCACTCGTCTGCGTACTTACTTCAGCGCATCAGCCAGCGGCAACCGCGCCATGTGCCTGGCTTTCAGTGAGCCCAGGTACAGCCAGTCCCCATACTCGCGCGCCGTGGTGATCGGCGAGTAATTGCCGCTGCTGGCATCTTGCAGATTGGCGATCACCTTGCCCTGCAGATCCAGCCCCAGCACAAACCCGCGTTTCTCCACCGGTTTGGGCAGCACAGTCAGTGCCCGGACGATCATCGTGCGCACCCACGGATGCCCGGCGGTGCCGTCGAGCAAGGCACTGCGCGGTGCGTAGAGGGCGACCCAGAAGCGGTTGCTGCCATTGAACGCGAGGTTGTCCGGCAAACCGGGCAGGTTGTCGATGAACAGGTCATGGGTGCCGGCCTTGGGGCCTGTCAGCCAGTAACGACTGATGCGGTAGGCGCCGGTTTCGTTGACCAGCACATAAGCGTCGTCCGGGCCGAGTGTCACGCCGTTGGCGAACTGCAGTTTGTCCAGCAGCACGCTGGTCTTGCCGGTCTGAAAGTCGTAGCGCAGCAAGCGCCCGTCACCGCCATGTTCGATGATCGCCTCACCGTCGTGGCCGTAACCCCAGCGGCTGCTGGCATCGCTGAAATAAGCGTAGTGCCCGGACTTGTCGATCGCCACGTCGTCGGTAAAACCGAAGGGCAGGCCATTGGCCTCGGTCGTCAGAGGAATCAGTCGACCCTGCGCGTCGAGCGAGAGCAGGCCTTTGACCGCGTCGGCAATCACCAGCAGACCGTTGGGATGCCGCGCCAGCCCGAGAGGGCGGCCGCCCGTGTCGCTCAGGACTTGGCGTGTCTTGCCATCGAGGCTGGTGCGAATCAGCCGCCCGTCATGCAGGCCCGTGATCAGGTAGTCACCTTCCAGCAGCAGTGCTTCCGGGCCGTCAATGTCGCCCGGGCCCACCTGTTCGACGACTTTGAGCCGCTGGTTTTCGGCGTACATGCCTTCGCTCAGTGACGGTGCCGCTGGCGGTTTCCACGCCACCGGTTGAACCCTGGTTGGCATCAACAGCAAGAACGCGATGACGAGGACGACCAGCAGTAACAGCAGGCGCTTCATGAATGTTGCCCCGTCAGCGTCAGGTGCTTGAGTGCCATGTCGCGCAGGGCGTGCATCGATGTGGCCGATTCACGTTCGATGCGGCGCTTCAACAGCAACAGGTTGGCAACGCGCATGCCCAGGCCGTCGAAGCGATAATCCAGGGTGCGCACGAACCGTGTGCCGTCGCCTTCGGCCGTGCATTCGTAGGTCAGCCGCAACGACAGACCGTGGTCACCGCGCGCCCGCGCGCACCAGCGCCGGCCGGGTAGATACTCGGTGACCTCCCAGCGCAAATGACCGGCGCGCCCGCCGGCATGAATGTCTTCTTCGAAACGTGCACCGGCGTGCAGCGGGCCTGGCGGGCCGTCGATCTTCAGCGACGAGGGATGCCACTGCGGCCAATGGTTGACGCTGGCGGCGTAGCGAAGGACGGCGATGGGTTCGCCGGCGATATCGATCTGGTGCTGCATGCGGGTCATGGCGGGTCTCGAATGGCGCAACGGAGCGGGTTGCGGCTCCCAGTACAGGGTGCCGAACAGGTAATCCATCAACGGCAGAACGATATTGAAATTGCGTTCCTGCATGCACTCGCGACGGTGATGCAGTTCATGCAGATGACGCATCTGGCGGATCCACGGCAGGCGAGTCAGCGGATTATCGGGCGGCAGATGTTCGCAGGCGTGAAACACCTCGTAGGTCAGGTAGCCCAGCACCATGCAGCCGCCGAACAGCCCGGCGACATTGGCATTGAACTGTGCGAGCAGCCACCAGAGCGGCAGGGTGAAAAGCAGCGTATGCACGACGATGAGCCAGGCCGGAAACAGAATCACCCGCCAATCGCGAGCGCCGTCGTAGGTCATGTGGCCGGGAGTGAAAAAACTGTGGTGGTCACCGGCATGCCGCGCATAGAACAGCTTGGCGAACGTCTTTTTGTGGTGGCCGAGATGGCGATGGACCATGTACACACCAACGTTGAAGAACAGCAGGGTCAGCGGCACGCTCAGCCATTCCAGTGGCTGTACCTGGCGTGCGCTGCTCCAGAAGGCGCCGATCGCCAGCACGCCGAACAGCAGCACGAAAGCGCCGTGCAGCCACGGGTTGTACAACGGATGAATGGCCGCACGGTAGCGGCTGCGGAATGCCTCGGTGGTCTGCCTCAATGCGTTCACCTGCGGGTATTGTTGTTATACCCGGCAGATTAGCCGATCGGGCCGTTTGTGCAGGCCGGACCTTGAGGTCAGTTGTGCCATGCTCCGGTGTAAAGCGGCCGACTCAGCTCAACGGGTTCCAGCGCTGCGACCAGTCGTCATCGGTCTCGATCACCTGGCGCAACAGATCGAAGGCCTGTTGCAGGGTCGCCGAGTCTCGCTCGCGGGCGTACACCAGATAGGTTGGATAGCCGAATTCCGGGGCCTTGGTCACCGCTTCCAGCGCGCCGGTTTCCAGATAGCTGCGCACCACGCGCGTACGAAAGTAGCCGCTGCCGCCGTGTTCGAGGATGTATTGCAGGGCCAGCGGGCCGAGGTTGAAACTCAGCGCGGCTTTGGCCTTGTCTGGCAGGGCGGCGTCGTGCTGGCGACGGAAGTCCGGCCCCCAGTCGATGTAGACGTAAGGATCCGGGCGGTTTGGCGCACGTACCAGAATCAGTTTTTCTTCCAGTACCTGCTCGACTTGCAGGCCGGGCCAATATTCCGGCTGATAGACCAGCGCGGCATCGAGCACACCGAGTTCGAGTTGGCGCAGCAGGTTTTCGCCGTCGCGGATTTCCATGCGCAGGGCATGTCCGGGGATTTTTTCGCGCAGTTCGGCGGCCCAACTGAGCATCAACGGGTTGCACAGGCTGACTTCACCGCCGATGTGCAGCACGTTGTGATAGCCGTCCAGCAGCGGCAGGTCGCGCCGCGCGGCTTCCCAGGTCTGCACCAGTTGATTGGCGTAGACCACGAAGGCCTCGCCATTGGCCGTCAGTTTCGCCCCGGCGCGGTTGCGCACGAACAGCGTGCTGCCCAGCTGACTTTCGAGCTTCTGCACCCGGGCGGTGATCGCCGTTTGTGTGACGAACAACTTCTGCGCCGCCGCGGCGAGGCTGCCGTGGCGGACGATTTCCAGAAAGGTGCGGGCGAGGTCGATGTCCATGGGCGGGCCGGAGTCTGAGGTGCGGGCATTGTAAGTGCCGGCTCGCCACCGCGTCATCGTTCATTGCGCTGCGGTTTCCATGGATTTCGTGAGCGATGCAAACCCCTGCAGGAGTGAGCCTGCAGGCGATGGCGGAATGTCTGCCAAACCAGTGCCGCCCGAGACACCGCCATCGCTGGCAAGCCAGCTCCCACAGGTACTGTGTCGGACGCAGAACCCTGTGGGAGGAATGTCTGCCAAA